>Ga0209597_1001424_pt1 | contig 15661 bp, 12 predicted proteins | sample M_140625_MF_Meta_FD_187316 | JGI IMG/M metagenome (GOLD analysis project Ga0209597, IMG submission 187316) | Freshwater microbial communities from Lake Montjoie, Canada to study carbon cycling - M_140625_MF_MetaG (SPAdes) (version 2) | ecosystem: Environmental > Aquatic > Freshwater > Lake... | reverse complement strand
CACAGCATTTTATGAAAGTTATTCAAGGAGAAGATATAGACCATATGCAATGTAACGAAGAACAATGAATTTTTGAATAAGACTATTTTTTAAAGATTTTATAATTAAAAATCTTTAAAATTTAAATCGCATCATTTAAAAAATTGAAAAATAATATTTTTATCTATATCAATTTAATTACTATATGAAAGTTTATGTTCACAGTTTACAAGGTAAAAGAGATTCTAACGAAGACCAGCACTCAATAATTCTTAATTTAGACGGTTCTAATAAAGAAATGAATAATATAAATTTTTTAGGTGTTTTCGACGGACATGGTGGTAAATTAGTATCTAAATATTTAAAAGATATTCTTCCTATTTATTTTGTTAAAAAATTCAAAAAAAATATTTATTTAAATTCAGATAAATATTCAAAATATGTTAATAATGTATATGAAGATATTCAAAATAGACTTAAAGTAGATCATCCTCGTGTTATAAATTATTGTGGTTCAACTGCATGTATTACAATTCATTATATTGATACTGAGAGAAAAAAAAATTTCTTATGGATTGCAAATGTTGGGGATTCGAGAGTTATATTAACAAATAAAGATGGTATTGCTATGCAATTATCTAAAGATCATAAACCTAATACACCAGAAGAGAGGGTTCGTATTGAACGGTTGGGAGGTAAAATATCTTTTGATGGTGTAGACTGGCGAGTTAAAAATTTGTCTTTATCTCGTGCTTTTGGAGACATAGATTGTACGCCATATGTCACACACATGCCTCAAATTTATCAATATAAAATATCTTCAGGAGATCAGTTTTTAATTAAAGCATGTGATGGGTTATGGGATGTTGTAAGCAATCAAGATGCAGTCGATTTTATATTAGATCTTCAAAGTAGAAATTTAAAAGGTAATTATGCAAAATTATTAGCTGAATATGCATTAACAAAAGGTTCTCTTGATAATGTTACTGTAATAGTTTATTTTTTTGAATAAAACAATATTCTTATTTTTTAACCATATTAATTATTAAGATTTTTAATTCTAAATATTATATAATAAATCATGTTAGATAAATATTTAAAATACAAAAATAAATATTTAAATTTAAAAAATCAAAAAGGGGGAGAAAGTGGTGATGGTCTTATTTATAACACGCTAAATTATAACACAAAAGATTTAAGTATCCCTTATCCTGATTTAATTGAACAAAATAATTTACCTCTAACATTGTCTCAAATATCAATTCAAACTGCAATTTATAATAATTCCATTCATAAACTATCAAAAGACGCACAAAAAATTATAGATAATCCTTTTATTTTTAATCATACAGTGTCTGGTGATTTTAAAATTACTAATCAAAAAAACTCTGGACGATGCTGGCTTTTTGCTACTCTTAATATGATTCGATTTTTAGCATGTAAATTATGGCAAATAGATACTAAAGAACTTGAATTTAGTCAATCATATTTATTTTTTTGGGATAAATACGAACGTTATCATCGTTATTTACAATATTTTTTAAATATTCATTCTAAACCTAAATCAGATATTAAAGAACATTTATTTACTTTTATTTGTCAACAATCTTTAAGCGATGGTGGACAATGGGACATGGTTAAAGAAGTTATAAAAAAATATGGTATTGTTCCTAAAAAAATATATCCAGATTCTTTTCATGCTGAAAATTCTCATAAAATGAATGAAATTTTAACAGAAATGTTAAAACAAGATTGGATAAATTTAACTAAAGTATCTCCAGAAAATGTTGATAAATTAATACAAAACATGATGAAAAAAGTATTTACTACTCTTGTTTCTTTTCTGGGTAAACCTCCACTACCTACAGAAACTTTTGATTGGGAATTCCTTTATAAAAATCAACCTAAAAAAATGTTATCAATTACACCTCTTGATTTATTACAAAAATCTGGTTTTATTCCAGATGACTGGGTATCTGTTGTTAATGATCCTCGTTCAGAAAATCATTATAATACATATTATCAAATAGAATATCTTGGTAATGTTAAAAATCAACATGTTGGATGGATAAATGTTGATATTATACGTCTTAAACAAATGACAAAAGAGTCAATTGATGATAATTATGCTGTATGGGTTGGGTGTGATGTAGGAGCACATCATGATTCAGACAGTGGTATTCATGCACCTAATATTAATAAATATCACCAACTTTTAGAATTAAAAAATACAATGAGTAAAGAAGAACGTGTTCGTTATTACTCTTCGATACCGTCACATGCAATGGTAATCACTGCTTATCATTCAGCTGATAATAATATTAAACGTTTCAAAGTAGAAAATAGTTGGGGTAGTTCTGCTGGTATTGATGGATATCTTTTATTTACTGATAAATGGTTTGATGAATATGTATTTCAAATTGTAGTAAATAAAAGGTATCTAAATGCAGAAGAAAAAGAGGCACTTGAAAAAGAACCTATAAAGATTCCACCATGGGATCCAATATCAACATTAGCTTCATAAAAATATTATAAATTAAGATACACTAACAGGTATCCACTTTTTAAATTTAGTATGATATACGCAATTAAATTTAACAGGGTTATCGTCTTTCATTTTTTCATCACACATGTGAGAAATTTTAATATTTGGTATATGAACGATACCAAGTCTTTCACTATCTTCTTTCTCGCTTAAATTATATACATCTGGAATATTACTTTTACTTAACCAAAATTTTTTTGTTTTTTCACCTTTCTCGTAAGAATAAACTCTTGTTTTAATAAAATCAACAAAATTATAAATTATATCATAACTTTTACTTTCAATATTCTGTGTTTGGTTTGTTTCAATATCTATTTTTTCTATTTTTTTTTCCATATGAATAATAGAAACACCTGAATATTTAGGATAAAAAACTAATCCTTGAATAGGAATATTACAACTTGGTAATATATTATTAATTAAGTTTTCTAATCCATTATAATCGCATAATTTATTTATTTTTACTAAAAAATTTTCACAAACATGTGGATCTGAAAAATGAAGATTTATAATGTTATCTAAATGTCCCATTTTTTGCGACATTTCCATATCAAGTATTTTTTTACCCATTAAATAGAAGCAATCTTGTATTAAGAAAATAAACTTATTTGATGATTCAATTAATTTACCATCAAATATCGTTCCATTAAATATAGAATCTGAAACTTTCATATGTACTTTTACCATAAATACCGATTTTATTTCAACCTGGTCTTTATGGTAAGATAATTTACGTCTGTCAATAGCAACACAGAATTTTCTTTTCTCTCCATTTATATCCAAATTCATGAACAACAAAAAATAATTAAATCCTTTAAAATTAGGAGAGATATAATGTTCATTATCTCTTAAAAATTCTAATTTACTGACATTATTTAACATAATAAATCGATGTTTACTTAAATTTACACTAGAATAAAGATAATCAATAATTTTTTGTTTTGTAGGCAAATCAAAAATCATATAACTTTCACTTGAACCAAAAGATATCTTTTTACTCATTAATTATATATATATAACTACTTCTTTAAAATAGATAATATATCAATTTTTATTGCTAATGTAATAAAAAATTAATTAAAAATAAAGTTGTAAAGGTATAATTATAATAAACAAATATGGTATTTATATATATATTAGAACTTGAAAATAAAAAATATTATGTAGGTAAAACAACAAACCCTAAATTTAGATTAAATCAACATTTTAATTCTTCTGGTTCTCAATGGACGAGAAAATATAAACCAATAAAAATATTAGAGTTAATACCAGATTGTGATGATTATGATGAAGATAAATATACCATACAATATATGAAATCATATGGTATAAATAATGTTAGAGGTGGTTCTTTTTGTGAATTAAAATTAAATAAATCTAATTCAGAAACTATTTCAAAAATGATAAATGGTGCATCTGATAAATGTTTTATTTGTGGAAATAAAGGACATTTTGCAAAAGAATGTAATAATGATGAAGATAATTTTTATAAATCATTAGAAAAATTTTTACACGATAATGATTTATGTTTTAGATGTTTTAGAAAAGGTCATTATGAATCTAATTGTTATGCAAAAAAAACAATAATAGGTCAAACAATAGATAATTCAACAGAAGAAATAGATAATTCAACAGAAGAAATAGATAATTCAACAGAAGAAATAGATATATTTTATTGTAGTTATTGTGATAAAGAATTTGAAACATTAAAAGGTGTAACATGTCATGAAAATTTATATTGCAAACAAAAAAAATCATGTAATAAAAAAGTATCTTTTAAACAACAAAATACATGTTATAGATGTGGTAGAGAAGGTCATTTTTCTCCTGATTGTTATGCATCAAAACATAAAAATGGTAAATATTTAAGTTAAAATAAGAAACTCTTAAATATTATCCACGAGTATAAATTACTTTTATAAGCAATAGTGTTAAAAATACTCTATTTATAATGTTGTTTTTATCTAATTAATTTAATTGTGTCTTTAATTAATTTATTTATATTTTTATAACATCAATTACTTAATATCTTTTACGAGATAGCTCTAGTACCTGCACTAGCGCATCGTAATTATTGAGGCCATTGGTATGCAATCTGGTGAATTCAGTAACAAGAAAGTTATAATTTTTTTGTTTAGTAGCTTCAAACGGTGTATCTTCGTATTTAATATTATCTATATCTATCGTTTGAAGAAAGGCTGCAACATAAATTGTATCAATACATTCTTTCATTGTCGGCATTTATGCTCGCAACTGCAATATTCTATTAAAAATATATACTTTATTTTTCAATTTTTTACATCCAATAATAATAGACAAATAAAATAGGACTTTTTCCACTTCCATATAAAAATGGTAAATATTTAAATTAAAATAATTTTTGTTAAAGTTCAATATCAGTATTATTTTTAACTTTCTTTTTGATAATCTTTTTAACTTTAATTTCTGGTTTAAGGAAATGCACCGCATTTCCTTTAAGAATTTGTAACTCTGTCACAAATTGTTCTTCCAAAATAATATTATTGCTTATAATATTTATTTTTGATTTTGATGTTTTCTTTTTTGATACTTTAAAATCATTAAGTTCGTCATCAATAATTTTTTCAATTTCATCAATTTCTTTATCTTCATTTGTAATTTTAGTTTCTATTTTTGATGTTTTCTTTTTAGACACAGTTATAATTTTATTACTTTCTGTATCACTTATTATTTCATCAGTTTGACTATTCATATCATCGTTTATTATATTATTTTTATCAAATAATTTTATTTCATCTTGTGTTAATCCAATTAATTTATACAATTTCTTTTCATCAATATCTTTTATTCCTAATTTACGAATATCTGGTAAATATGTAAATGCTTCATTATCTAAAAAATCTTGACCATATTTAGTATAATGACCAATTATATCTATAATTTTATAACTTAACATTTTCATTATTAATTCTAATTTATCACCAATAATATAAAATTTGTGATTTCCAGTTAATGATAATTTACCATCATCTATAAAAGCACCAGTAAAACTTGCTTTATTTGCTATTATTAATTTTTTTTTATTAGCATCTGGATGTGTTTCACTTGTTTTTTTTATCATAATACCTTCTTTAATCGTATATGTATCAATTGCTAACATATCTTCTAATTTATATTTTGATGGTATTTTTGTTTTTGTTCCTGTTGATTTTACTGTTTTAGTACTATATTCTAATTTTAAATTTTTAGTTTCTATAAAGTTTATTAACTTGTTAAATATACTATGATATGCTAATGGTATTGAATAATCCTTATTTAAATATTCATTTGATGTTGTTATTAAGTTCCGTCTTTTTAAAATTGATGTTATTTCTGTTTTCTTTTTGTCTGTATTTAAACTATTTTGTAAAACATATAATGATATTGGTATATCTGCATTAATCATTCCTTTTGATTGTGAATTATCCCATAATTTCATCCAAATAATATGTTTTTCTAACATTGTATTATGTAATGAATGTGATTTTTTTAACCAACTTAAAGGATTTATATATGCTAAATATCCATTTGGTTTTAACCATTTAAATGCTTTTTCAATAAATTTTGTCCAAATTGTTTCATTCTTTTCTCCTAATTGTTTTCCTGTATGAGAACGGATACCACCTTTATTATATGGTGGATTACCTAGAATAACATCAAATTGTTTCATTTTAAATATTTCAAATGGTTTAAACTCTAATGTATCTCCTTCATATAAATTTAATTTATATTCATTATTTATATCAAATATCTGATTACATACCAACACATTTTTTTTATTTAATTCACACATATATAACATATTTTCTAATATATGTTTCTTTCTTTCTTTTACATCTTTAATTTCATCTTTCAATCCTTCCATTAATCTTAAATATACTGCTATTGGAAAATTACCCATCCCTGTAGCTGGATCTAACCATTTAAGATTTTTATTTTTCCAAACTTCTTTTGGTAATTTATCTAACATTTCATTTACTAAAATCATTGGTGTAAATACTTCTCCATTCTCTTTTTTTTCTACTTCTTTTGGTTTCAAACAATCATTTATTAACTCTAATAACTCTTTTGGATTATCTATTAAACTTTGTAACGACATCTTAAATTGAACTGATATATTATATGTGTTAGAATTTTTATCAAAATATTTACTTACTATATCTTTTATTAAATCTATTAAATCTTTCTTATTCCACCATATTAAACATTGATCGTCAAATGTATCTAATAATTCTGGATTTTCTTTTATATCATTTAACATCTTTACAAAATCCATATTAGAATTTTTTATTGTTAATATACATGTTAATGGTATTACATAAGGTAAAACATCTTTTGTAAATGATATTTGTGTTTCTATTTGTTCTTCTTCTGAACTTTCTTCATTCTCGTAATAATGTGTATTTTCTTCGTCGGAATCGTTTTTAACTTTTTCTTTACCCGATGGTAATTCTTGTATTTCGTCATCTTCGTCTTTTAAAATTACATCTAAATTGATTGATTCGTCTTTTAAATTTTTTGTAAATGTTTTATTTATTAATTTTTGAGTTGAGTTATCAAACTCTTCATAATCATTATCTAATTTTCTTAAAAGTGTTCTAAATCTATTTATAGGGTCTTCTTTCCATATATCCATTAATTTTTTTACTATCGTATCAGAATTTATTTTTTTATTTTCCATCATATCAACATCAATATTTATTAAATGATTATGAATTAGATATTTCATTTTATCATCTATACTTTTTTCATTTTTATAAACAGTATAGTTTATACATGTATTTAATACTCTACTTATATTTAAATCTACAACAAAACCTATCTTTTTATTTTCTCCTTCTGTCATGCATCTATACATTTGTTGTAAAACTTTATCAGAAGATAATGCATTATTCATAAGAATTACTAGATCACATAAATTTAATGTAATTCCTAAAGTTAACATAGTACCAGTCAAAAGAATTAAACCTAATTTACCTTTTGATTTTGCTTCTATTTCTTTTTTATTAATTTCATCTTTAATATCTTTGGGTAATTTATCTTTTTTATCTTTCTTATTAGAACGATTAATACAAAGCACTTCATATTTTTTAAGTGTTAAATCTTCAAGCATTAATTTTTTAAGACATTCTGATATTTCGTTAATATTATCAGAAGGTAAAAACCATATTTGAGTAAATGGATTACGTGTTTCTTTTTCAGAACAAACATTATTAATTCTTGTAAATATTGTTTTTTCTCCATCTTCTTCTTTATGAGATCCTGAAATATATCTTAAAATTGTTTTAACTTCATTTTCAAAACTAAATTTTGTCTTTGTTTTATTTAATCCCAAAAGAGTATCAAAACAAAAACCCATTTTATTTTCTTTATTTAATTTTTCTTTTATAATTTCATATCTTTGTTGATCGAATAAATTAGTTATTAGATGGAGATCTGGCATTCTTTCATAAGATTTAAATATATCATTGTTACATTTTCCCAAATTACTATAATATTTAATAGTTTTTTCTATATATTCATTACCATGTTTTTCTTTTAACTTATTTAAATTAGTGTTATCGACTAAAATACTTTTACATATTTGTTCAGTTGAAGACTGTGTCTTCAACTCAAGAGTTTTGTAAATTTTTTTACAAAACTGTTCATCTTCAATATCCCAAAACATTTGACATTCTGGTAAAATATTCCATTCTTTTAATGGTTTTGCATAAGTAGCCGTTAAATATATTTTAACTGTATTCTTTGTAGAATATGATTGTAAAATTTCTTTTGATAAATTTGTTGTGCCTGAAAAATGATTTTCATCAAATCCGATAATATCTAATTTTAAATTTTTAATTATTGAAATTGTATCACTATTAATATATTTTTGTAATAATTGTTTAGACATAACAAAAATATTATTTTCATTTGTTTCAATACTATTTATCATTTTAGATCCTTCAATGTGATGAATTTTAAATTTATCAAAATCTTTAAATTTATTAAATAAGTCATTAGTAAATTGTGGTGCTGTTTCTGTTGGTGCTGGTGTAATAATAAGAACATTTAATTTTTTTTTAATGTTATATTGTTTAATAATAATACCACCAATCATGTAAGTTTTACCACTACGACACTTGCATCCCCATAAAAAAGATTTATTACCTTCTGTTATCAAATTAGACGTTTTTTCTGTAATTAATTCTTGATGAAATCTTAAAATCAAATTATCTTTACTACTCAAATAAACAGTTTGCCAATCTTCATTTTTATTTTTAATTATATCTTGTTTGAATGCTAGAAAATATTTATCTAAGTCATCTTTATCTAAAATATTATCTTCATTCATATATTTAGTAATATAATTACTTGAATTATTAGCAGTTTTAACTTTATCTAAAACTTTTTTCTTGTTAGGAACAACTAAATATATTTTATAATTTTTATAAATATGTTTATTATCATCAATCATAGCAATAATTTTTTGGATATCATAATAATCTACTTTTTTTTGTTTAGTAATATCTTCAGTTGTCTTTGGGTATTTTGAACTAATAAAAATAAAAGTATCATCGTATTTATTTTGTAATGTAATATCAGAACATCCGCCAGAATTACCACTTAATACTTTTTCTTCCATGTATTTATTAATATTTTCTAAAATTTTAAGTTTTCCGTTATTAGAATTACCGATCAAATGTGTAAAATTACTATTAGTAAAAATATCACAAAATCCAAATTTAATAACAATATCAAATAATCTTTCAAAAATAAAACCTTTTTCAGATTGTGTATTACAAGTTTCTAAAATATCATCTATATTTTTAAAAGTTATAATATAATTAATAAAACTTTTGATAGTTGTAAAATTTGTTTCTTTATAAGAATTTGACATATTATTGATATAATTATTTAATACCTAAATCAATTTATATCAATTTTTATATAATTAATATAAATTGATGTAAATATTTTGTATGAAATACAAATCTAACATTATATGGTTTATTAAATAGAAACTATTAATTACTGTTTCTATCGGATGTTGTTTAAAATAAAAATAATTATTGCCTATTAATTTAATCTTTTTAATGGATTATATAAAAAATATTTTGTATGAAATACAAATCCGACATTATATGGTTTATTAAATAGAAACTATTAATTACTATTTCTAATGGATGTCGTTTAAAATAAATTGTTTCTATTGGATGTCATTTAAAAATAAATAAACTATTTCTATTTTATCTTTTTATAAATAAAATAAAAATAATTATCGTCCATTGATTTAATTTGTTTAATGGGTTATATAAAAAAAAATATTTTGTATGAAATACAAATCCGACATTATATGGTTTATTAAATAGTAAATATTAATTACTGTTTCTATTGGATGTCATTTAAAAATAAATAAACTATTTATATTTTATCTTTTTATAAATAAAATAAAAATAAAAATAAATTGTTTCTAATTGATGTCATTTAAAATTATTATCGTCTATTAATTTAATTTTTTAATGGATTATATAAAAAAATATTTTGTATGGAATACAAATCCGACATTATATGGTTTATTAAATAGGAACTATTAATTACTGTTCTATTGGATGTCATTTATCATTATCTGTTAGACTTTTATTTGATACTTTAATAAAATTAATACTATCACCACAATGCTTTAAAAATTTATTTAATACATAACTTCTTTTTATTATGTCATGAAAATCTTTACGCATATCTAAAAATAAAAAATCTTTAGATATTCTCTATATAATGAATATTTTTTAAATTTTGTTGTATGGTGGGGTAAAACACCCTACCGTAAAACAAAATCTACTTATATATAATGGATAGTGTAATTAATATATATAATAAAATATTATATTTTAAAGATGAAGAAATTAATTTTATTCTTGATATAGATAATATAATATGGTTTAAATTTTCTAATATAGCACAAATTTTAGAATATAAAGATAGAAATGATGTTCTAAAAAAACATGTAGATAAAAAATATAGAAAACATATTAAAAATATTAAAACTAATCAAGAAATAATTAAACAAAAACCAGATACTGTGTATATAACTGAAAGCGGTTTATATAAATTATTAATTAGATCTCGTATGAAAAATGCTGAAAAGTTTCAAACATGGTTAATAGAACAAGCATTGCCTAAATTAAGACAATATGGTAAATACGAAGTTGATATTAAAACAAAAACTAAAATTAAAAACTTAAATCATAAAATATCATTATTAACAAAAAGTAATACAAAACTTAAACAAAATATGACAAAAAATAAATATCCAAAAGGAATGCATTTTTATGTACTTAAAGACGAAGGCATGTATAAAATTGGTTATACAAAAGATTTAACTAAAAGATTAGCTACATATAATACAGGTAATGCTAATAAAGCATCATATACTTATTATAAAAAAACAGATTGTGCTAAAGAAATCGAAGAATGTATGAAAGCATTATTAAATGAATATATTTATAAATCAGATAAAGAATTTTATAACTGTAGTCTAAATAAAATATTAACAGAAGTACGAAAATGTTTTAAACTTGAGAAAACTTGTAAAGAATGTAAAGATATTCAAACTGGTGGTGGTGTAAATAATGAAAATAATATAATTATGTCTTTATTAAATGTGTATACAAATAAATATAATAAAATTATAAAAAAATATATGATTTCAATTTAATTATAATACCAATATATTAACTTATTAATTTAACATTACTAAGCATGGATATATCAGTTATAATAGTAAATAATAAAAATTGAATATACTTATAATAAACACGTTTAATAAATGTTGATTATAAACATATCTAATAAATATTAATTACTGTTTCTAATGGATGTCATTTAAAATAAATATAATTATCGTCTATTAATTTAATTTGTTAAATGGATTATATAAAAAAATATTTTGCATGAAATACAAATCCAACATTATAATGTATGTTCTTTTCATTCTTCCAAATATGTTGGTTCAATCTGGTTGATTCTTAAATTTTTCATATTGTTATTATCTTTTTTTAATAAAACTAATATATTATCTATATTTTTTTTATTAATAAGCATAATAATTTCTCCAATGTTTATATTATGATAAATACCTTTATTGTAAATATAAATACCAGCTTTAACACGTCCTAACTGTTCTTTTATTATTGTTATTAATATTTTTCCAGGTGGAATAATAATATACTTAGAAATTGTTTGTAGGTGAAAAAAATAATTGTCATTTAGAAAAGTAAATTTTAACTCTTTTAAAAATTGTATATCATTCGAGTTTAAATATCCTACAATTTGTTCATTTCCATAATGTGTTCTATCATAATTACTGTTACCATATTTAACTACAAACGGGAAGTAGTAATTATTTTTTTTAATTTGTTGTTGTAAATCATTATTTAATGTATCTATATCTTTTTTATCTTCTACTGATTTATCATTAACCTTTTCTATTTGTTTTTGTAATGAATTGTTTGTATCAAATAATTCATTTTTAAAATCAACCATATTGTTTTTTATTTGTTGTAGTAAATCATTTTTAAAATTAACCATTTCTTTTTCATTTTTAGATAATTCTTGCTTTAATAAAATTACTTCTTTTTTTGTATTTTCTAATTTATTTTTTATTTCTATAAATTCTGAATATTTACATTCCATTTTACTAAGGTGAAATACATTATTATCATCGTGCATTATTATTGTTTGTGTACCGCTTTTTTCAAACGTAAAAACAGTATTTTCAATTAACTTTTTATTTATATCGTTATTTGGTATATTTAACTGATAATGAGATTCTTCGTCGTCTATATATTTAATATTAATTGATGTATCATTAGATGTAATAATGTGTTTCATTTTATTATAGTGGAGTATTTGGTTTTAATTAAATAAAATACAATTTTTTATTTAATTTGTTTAATTTGTTTAATGGGTTATATAAAAAAATATTTTGTATGAAATACAAATCCAACATTATATGGTTTATTAAATAATAAATATTAATTACTGTTTCTATCGGATGTCGTTTAAAAATAAATAAACTATTTCAGTTAGAATAAATTAATAAACATATATGTAAATCTATTAAAAATTGAATAAAATTATTATAAAATAATATTATTAATTATATTTAATGCAAACAAAATTAGAAGCAGGATTAGAATATGAAATTTATGTTAAAAACATTATTAAACATAAATATAAAAATACATGGTTATGGTCTGAATTACCACAAGATATATTATTAACTATTGGTTGTATTAAAAATATTACCGATAAATGCGACGATATCGGTTGTGATATAGTTTGTCAATATCATGACGATACCTTTGTTTTTATCCAATGTAAGAATTATTCAACTACTGGTGTTGATAATACTATTAGTATTTGTGATTTAGCTGGATTTTATAATTTTATTGCTGAAACTGGTTTTAATGGTATTGTTTATTATTCTGGTAGATTATCAAATCAAATTATACTCCGTAGGAAAAAGATAATTTATATTAATTTACCTCATATAAAAAATAATAAAATATTAGATTTTAAACCACATGAATATCAAATAGAAGCATATAATAAACTTAAAAATAATAATAGATCTATTTTAGCTATGCCATGTGGTACTGGTAAAACGTTTGTTTCTTTTTTATTATCCCTAGATTATAAAAATATAATTGTATTAACACCTTTGATAGCAACAACAGAACAAATATTAAGTCATTATAAAAACTATTATAGTAACTATAAAGATATTAATTATAGTTCAGTTAATTGTAAAGCTTTACGAAAGATAGATACAAATGAAGGTAAAAATATTATTGCTTCTACTTACGACTCTTGTAATATAATTTTATCCATAATAGATAAATTAGAAAATGTGTTAATTATAATAGACGAATTTCATAATATTTCAAATAATATGATATCTGATGAGAATGACATGAATGACATGAATAAAATATTAAAAAATAAAAATGATATACTGTTCATGTCTGCAACTCCAAAAGAACACATGATTTTTGGTACAGTAAAATATCAGTTATCATGGGAAGATGCGATAAATAATAAGTATATTTGTGATTATAATTTTTATTATCCAGATAATAATAAAATAATAACAAAAATAGAAGAAATGAGATTTGAAACAAAAATAATAGAAAAAACGATATTAATTAATAAAGCTTACTATCTATTGGAAAGTATAAAAGAATGTAATATAAAAAAATGTATTGTATATTTAAAAACAATAAAAGAAGCAATTGAATTTGAAAAAATTTTATTAACTATTAATATTTACTTCAACCATAATATTAAAGTATATAATATTAACTGCAATACAAGTACAAGTATAAGAAATAAATACTTAACAAAATTTCAATATGGTGATAATAGTAGTGTAAATATTATGTGTAACGTGCATATCTTAGACGAAGGTATTGATATACCAACATGTGATAGTATCTATTTAACTCATCCAAATAATAATCCAACAAATATTATACAACGAATTAGTAGAGCAAACAGATTAGATAATAATAATAAAGATAAGATAGCAAAAATATTTTTATGGGCGAAAGATAAAATGAAACTAAATAATATTATTGATAATATATCAACTGTTATAACAGTTAAATATGGATTTATGTATCATATACCTATAGAAAATAATAATTTACAAATAGAAAATAAAACTATAATAAAACAAATTAATAATACTATAAATAGTAGTGATATTATTAATTATTATAAATCTATTACAGAAGATATTGATGATAGTTATATAAAATTCATCAACGATTTCTTTAGCTTATATGATTCAAAAGATAAATATAATTTTTCTATAAATATTGATGTTATTGCTAAATGGTTTGAGATGAGAAAAGATAATATAAAAGATACATTAGTTAATTCTTATAAAGAAAATATAGATTATAAACTTATAAAAGGTACAAGTAATGGATTAAAAGGTAAACCAAAAGAAACAATATTATTAACACCAAAATGTTTTAAACTTATGGCGATGCAAAGTAAAACAAAAAAAGCAATACAGATCCGTGAATATTATTATGAATTAGAACAAGTTATAGATCAATATAAAGAATATATAATTGCACAGGAGAAAATAAAATTTTATTTTCTCCTGCGTAATTAGGGGCGGTGAAAGTAGGACTTTCTCCACCTCCAATTAAAGGGTTAGAATCTAAAATATCAAAATTAGAAAATAACCAAAAACCTAAAATAAATCCATCAAAAGGTATTATATATATATTAGAAACATCTGATGGATTAGGTCATTATAAAGTAGGTAAAACAAAAAATTTAAAACAACGATTAAAACAATATAACGGTGATAAAAAAGATGATATAATTCCTTTATATATTTATGAAACTGAAGATATTGACGAAATTGAAAGATGTATAAAACATTATGCTAAAAAATATCAATATCGTAAATATAAAGAAGTATATAAAGCAGATATAAATATGTTGAAAGATTTAATAAATGATTGTGGTGAATTTAATGATAAAACTAATTTAAAAAATAAATGGAAATCAAATAAACAAGTTGGTGGTAGACATTATATTGCTGTTTTTAGAGATTAAATCACTAAAAACCACCATTACAAATTTATATTATTGTGTAGAACAATATACTAAGGAATAAGCAGTTGTAAATAATATGGATGGTGATAATGGAGATGAAGAGAATGACGAGGAAAAGAATGATGAAGAAAAGAATGACGACGAAGAGAATGATGAAGAAGAGAATGATGAACAACATGAAATAGAATTAGAACATGTCGAATTAAAGGTAAAACATATTTATCCGATGGATTTAATATTTATAGGATTAATAAAGATGATACAAAGGGTGGTTTGTATGGTAGTATTGTTGATGGTAAATTTAAAAAATGTCAGTCGTGAAAATAATTACTCTAGATTAATTTAATTATTAGGTATTAATAAATATAATATTTCTTTATCATTAATTTTATTTATTATTTTGCCTCCTTTTTGTTTCTCTTTTTTATTTCTCCTTTCTATTTCTGTATTTGTTTCGTTAATTTCTACATCACAATGTTCTATAGTTTTCTTTATTAT
>Ga0209597_1001423_pt1 | contig 15667 bp, 27 predicted proteins | sample M_140625_MF_Meta_FD_187316 | JGI IMG/M metagenome (GOLD analysis project Ga0209597, IMG submission 187316) | Freshwater microbial communities from Lake Montjoie, Canada to study carbon cycling - M_140625_MF_MetaG (SPAdes) (version 2) | ecosystem: Environmental > Aquatic > Freshwater > Lake... | reverse complement strand
AAAAAAAGTGTTGATATGTATTGTATCTGTTGTAAAAAGAATAAAATAACTCCTTATGATCCAATCATGGACGGACAATTAGGTAAGTATAAAACAGAAGAAGAATTACTTTGGAGAGACGAAGTAAAAAATAACAGATCCATAACTATTGATAACGAAATGGTCAACGACGGTATCATACAAACAATAGGAGCTGGTTATGGATCTATTCACGATACCGATACATTTATTATTGCTATTTGTGATGAATGTATCACTGAAAATTTAGAAGATGGGACACTTCTCTTATTTAAGAGTGGTGATTATATCGATGGTGATAAACACATTGAGAATTCTAAAAAAGCATGGAGAAGAAGAACTCGTTTGGATGGTTTGGTGGGAGAAGAATAAATCCTTATATTTGTCTTATGAACGACTTAATAAACATCTGGAAATTTTGGAATAAGAAAGAAAAGAAATGGCTTAAGAAAGGTCATTCTGGATTCTTGATAGCAAAGTCCTTTAAAACAATGGATAGTAAGAAACTCCAGATGGTTCTTTCAGCACCGTCAAACATAAATGCTTACTTTATGGCAGGGTTGGCTCTTTATGAAAGAGGTGCTATTGATGCAGTGACCTGGGCAAAACATACTTCTTTATTTATGTTCATAGAAGAGCTTGAACACGGATTGAGACCAACCCAGACACATTATGACGCAGTATTTGTAAGAACTAAGAAAGGTGAGGCAATTGCTAAGAGAAGAGCTTATGAGTTCTTACAAGAGAAAGGTGTATCAGATATTAGTGAACATTCTTATTTCACCAGAGGAAAATGGTGTGATTCAATATTAAAAGACACTGAAGGTAGTGAAATGATGTTGGCCGAGATTTTAGTGAACTACGAGAAGTATTTAGAGAATACTGAGTGGAGAACTATATTGAAAGCTAAAGAGGAGGAAGAAGAGAAAGTGTTTCAAGACTTTGTTGTTGAAGAGAAAGTTGTTCAAGTTGAGCAGGTTGAAGTAAAAAGAACGTTTTTAGAATGGCTGCATATAAAATAAAACAACAAGGTGACAAATACTATACTCTTTTCTTTTTAGAAAGAGGAAAGCCTGTGTTCGAAGGAATCGTGGCGGTTGGAGACTATGATTTTTTGAACGCAAGTGAGTGCCTTCCCTGGAATACACTTGTTTACAGTAGAAACGGTAAAAAAGAGGACTTCAATAAAGGAGACTATGATTTGTTGATAGAATCAGTAGGTGAGATTGACTTTCATTCGTATAAAAAAGAGTTTGAAAAATCATTCACCGTGTTTCAAGTAGAAAAATATAAATTCAAAGCTAAGTTTGAAGATCCTGGTCTGATAAGTTCAACAGACTATCTTACGGTTAAGTTCGAAAAGTCTTGGCCAGACTGCAACATAAAGGATGGACAGCAGCTTGAGGCTTTGATAGCTGGTATTAGAAGAGATATTTCGTTGGGTAAGTTAGGAATCTAAAGAGGATTATTTAGCTCGTCAAGTTCTTTTTGTAGCTTTTTCATACTATCTTCAATCATTTTAATCTTTGATTGAATCTCTTCACCGATATTATTTCCCGTATTTGCATCGTAGTATCCGGTCAAGAATATTTCTTTATTGTTTTTGATAACAGCGGCTCTTATTCTAGCATGATTTTCAGACACTGCTTTAAAATAGCCAAGTACCCGACGTACTCTACCATTGTCGTCTAATTCAACTAGTCTATAAGTTTCATATTCGTCAGTCATTGTTGGGTATGACGACTCTATTTGTGCAAAAGCTTTTGCTGATTTAGTATTAGGATCTAACCAAGCCTCATTGTTTGATTTAGAAAATTTTTCTTTAAAATCTTTTACATCTTCTGATGGATCGATAGGATCTTTATCTTCTATACTTTCGTTTATCTTGCTGAACTTTCTCATATCTTTTCTTATTTTGTAAATCTTCTTATATAGTTTCTGAGTACTGGTCCGTGTCCAGTAGTCGTGCCATAGTTTCCTGCGGTAGACTGTAAACCAAATCCTTTGAAATCATCACCACCAAAGTTTCTAAGCTTTCCATTCTTCACGTCATAGTATGTGAATGTATCCATATAAGGGAATCCTTTATACCCAATCTTCTTAACATCTACTTCCATTTCACAATGACCGCTTACACCATTGAATGAGATATTTCTATTTCCCCAATTTCCTCTTTTACAAGCATATTCTTTTTTGGTAGCCCAATCGTACATTAGATTATCCATCCAGTTTTCAACAGAATAAACTCTATCCATAAACCAGAAAGATTCTGGCAGACTAAGCTTACTACCTTCCGTACTTGGACCACCGAAGTACTCATTTGTGCGATTGTTTTGAGAATTATTGACTTTCCAAAGTATTGCTCTTGAAACCAACCCGCCATTCTCATCTAACATAATAAGCATCTTGCAAGATTCTGGATTCTTTGTATAGATATCGAATACGTTTGGCTTTACCTTTTCTTTGTCTCTCATACAAGACCTCATTATTTCAGAATAGCTTAGGTTTGGATTGTGATAACCACCAACAACCAGTGCTTCTGTTTTATAGTATTTCTTTATTTCATCACCTTCAACGACCGTTATCTCATATTTGTTATTCTTTTTAGATTTTAGTTTGTTTACAAAATCTTCAAGCTCTTTTGGTGGAATCGAACCAAGTACGGATGTTACGAACTTTCCAATCTTCATTTGGTTTCTATTTTTAAAACGCTTTATGCTATCACCGGTCAAACCGATACCAGTATTAGTAATCTCATATCCCTTATCAAGCTTTTTCATAAACTCTGGATCGTGTGAGTCTATTGCAGCTTTACTCATAAAAGAAAGTTTGTCGTCTTCAAGATCCACAAGTGTTATGTCTTTAAACGTATCCACACCAACCTTCAGTAAAAGTCTGTACGCTATATCATTACCATCATTGGATAACACCGCAAGCGCTTTTCTCATTTCTGGTAGGAAGTATAAAGCAGTTTCGTTTATCATCTGAAGCATGACGCTTTCGTTGAACGATTCAAATCCTTTTATTTTTCGCATATGTTTTGTATCTTTTCTATCAATCCCGGATAAAGTCTATTAGGAAGACCAAACATATTCGACACTCCATTCACTTTCGATAGACCCTTTGGATCGAACCAGCCCCAGCTTATATTCTCGTCGTCTAATATGACCGAAAACTCATTATCCACATAGCCTTCGTAGTATTTGAATAGCCTTTTTCCACCAGCGACAATCTCGTCACCAACCTTTACCATCTCAACCGAATCAGGATTGTTTATTCTAAGTTCTTCCAACATCTCTCTTTTTATAGTATGAATGTCATCTGTATCTGTTTCGTCTTGACCACCCGACAACAAAGACCAATAGCGGTTTCTATCGTTCCTTTGAACAAGGAAGATTCTGCCAGTGCTTCTCGATTTTATCAGAAGTCCGACCACCGTTTCTGTTGGTTGTTGTCTAAATTCAAACATTTTATATAATCTTAAATATTTCATTACATGAGTATATATTAAATGAAATATTTAAAAACTATTCGTATGACCACTTATAACCAACCGCGGTTTTAATTCTACCAGATGCACACATAGTAATATTACAATTAGTGCATCCAAATTCTTGTGCGGCAAACTTCGCACATTCCCATTCTTTTATGAATTCCCCATCCAAAGAGTATTGTATTACCCTTTTCCTCCTCTTTGAAATAATTCCCGTTTTTCCTTTGTTCCAACTAATATGTCCTTTAGACCATCTAGTTGACATACTATTCTTACCACTATTGTTTATATTTACATTTTTTACAATATCCTTTAACTCCGTAGCAGTCAACAAATCATATTTATCTTTATAGATCCATATATAACCACCAGATGTTTTTCGCTTACCAGCCAAAACATTATCGATTCTTTTTCCACAAAATTCTTTACCTTCTTTTACAGAATCAAAAGTGTTGACATACTCACCATACTTTGTTAGACAAACGACTTTAACCGGTGGATTTCCGACATAGCTTCCACTATTTCCAAAAGATGGACCATTACCACCACCACAGATATTGAATAGTTCAACACCATTGTCTTTGTAGAGTTTTATGTAAAATTTCTCTTTGACTTTCCATTCTGATACATCAACTTCTTCGATGATATTGAGTATCGGTAATAGATTTTGATCCAATAGTTGTTTGATCCATTTATTTTTCAAAATATTATCACCGGTATTTTTATCCGCTAAGCTTTTATGTTTTCTGAATCTATCTTTAGGACTATTAGCCTTACCGATATATTTTACCGTTCCATCTAAGGGGCAATTGAGTGAATAGATATATGTTTTTTTCATTCATTATATATAAAAATAACACCACCCTCTCCTGTTATTCAAAGTAAAATCCGTATATTTGTATCACACAAACAAACAAAAAACAGACTATGATAAATAATGAATTTGATATCAACCAAAGATTTGGATTTTTTAATGACCTGACTTCCATGGTGGTAAATGGTGTTACACCATCTCTCGTGGTTTTGGGGGAAGGTGGCCTAGGAAAATCGTATTCAGTTACAAAGACAATCGAATCAAATGATCTTGAGTCTGACGAATATGTTTTCTTCAAAGGATATTCGACTGCTAGAGGATTGTACAACACTTTATACGACAACAACGGCAAACTGATTGTCTTCGACGATTGTGACTCTGTATTAGACGACAAAGTTGCGGTAAACATTTTGAAGTCTGCTTTAGACTCATATGATAAGAGAACTATCTCTTGGATGAGCAAAGTCAGTAAGAGTGACGAGTATCCTCAACACTTCGACTTCACTGGCCGTATCATCTTTATCTCTAACAAAGCTAAAGAAAAGATTGACGAAGCAATTCTTACTAGAAGTTTGACGGTTGATTTGACTATGACACCAGACGACAAGATTTCTAGAATGGAGGCAATCTTGGGTAGCATCTTACCAGAGTACGATATGGCAGACAAAAGAGCGGCGTTGGAGTTTTTGAAGAGCGTCAAAGATGAAGTTAGCTTGAACATGCGTATGTTGATTATGGTAACGAAGATGTGTCTTCAATACCCAGACACTTGGAGAAACTTAGCAACTTATATGGTTAAATCATAATAGAAAAGAGGCCACGAGCCTCTTTTTTTTATTCTATGAACCAAAGTTTCATCTGTCTGAATCTCGGACCTGCTCTCATTATCTCTGGCTCTAACTGAGATATGTTCATCTTTATCGTCTTAGCTGGGTCTTTCTCAGCATCTATTTGTGTATATCTTGATTCTGTATCGAATATTCTAACCAGTGAACCTGGTCCAGATCCACCGATTACGTATTGGTTTACGCATAGCTTCGCCCTTGTTAGTACCAGCATAAGGTCTTGTCTCATACTTTCTATCTCTTCCGGTGTTTTACCATTTCCACTGTTAGCTAATATTCTTTCCGTCTTTAGTCTCACAGACTCTTTCTTATTGAACAGCCATTCTCCAGCGTTGATCCAGTTTATCTCAGCCCTTTCAAGAACGAAATCATAGCCTTCACATTTGTTGGTAGCCTCAGCAGCCAACATCGCCAGCTCTTCTGCCCTTTCCGGTCGCGAATATCTGACACCCCATTCAGATTCTGCAGTCTCCATCTTCATTCCGTCTAATGAAACTGACACTGCGTATGCTTTGGAAAGCGACGTGAATCTTCCGAATCCCAGCGTGTGTGGTGCAGGACATGTTATCTTCACACTGGCACCTGAGTCTATCAGCTCTTGAAAGCAGTCTCTTATGTCCTGCATACGGTCTTTGTATTCGTTGAATTCCTTTATGTATTTCATGGGTTCCAATCGTCAAATTTTAGTTTGTGTATGTGGTTTTCTACCGACATAAAATCAAAAGGATTGGTATAAGTAATGCTTTCTACCTGATCGTATACTTTTTTATAGTTTTCTTCTTCGAGATAGGAAAACAGATGTTCGAAAATTGGTATCTGTACGTTTGTCTTATACACGTCAGTAAGTTTCGACACATCATTTTCTATAGTTATTGCTATTTGCCAACGACTAGAATGCCCTACGGTTATTGACAAACCTAAATCTTTAAGTTCCTGTAATATGTATTCACACTCCATTTCTACCGATTCGATTTTGTTTTCGAATATCTTAAAGCTCTTTATTCTTTTCATCCTTGTATATATTAAATAATAAACTTATATTTGTAGTATGAAAATAGTGTGTATATCAAATGCTTTAGATGATTATATTATACAAGACTTGATTGTTGGAAAGGTATACGAAGCCATAGAAGATCCGAGATACACATATAATGATGTCTATCACTTAGCAGGTGAAGACGCAAACACTTTCTATAGTGTAAAGTTGTTCAAAAGGCTGGACGAATTGAGAGACGACAAACTTAAAGATTTAGGAATATGAGCGATTTTAAAGTAGTTTGCGTATCCAATATTGTGGATGGCGAGGTTATGGAGCTTGAGATTGGCAGGGTATATGAGGTGAAAGAATACGACGAAACCAATAAGGATATCATCTATTATCAAATACAAACAGATTGCACAAATGAGTATGCGTTCTATCATATTTATTTGTTTAAAAGATTGGATGAATTTAGAAACGAAAGGTTAAGCGAAATAGGAATATGAAATCAGAAAAGCAGGAAGTATGTTGTAAGAATTGTGCTCACTTTATAGAAATGGAACCTGATAATACTAGACTATTTTCTGATAGATATGGTTGTAATCTTCACCAGCTTTATGAAGGTGAAGTAAGTGATCCTCATTGGCAAAGTTGTCCAGAACATTATTCAACTATATCCAAATCTAGAAGTGATAAATTAAAACAACTAGGAATATGAGCGGGTGTTATTCGTCCTGGAACTGGGCTTATGAAATAGGAGATTTGGTTTATTGGGAATACTTTCCCGATATTAAATTCCGACTCGAAGATGTTGTTTACAAAACGAACTATTCCTCATGGATATGGTCGTCCAAATTAGATCCGGCATATTGCAGGGATGGTAGTAAAAACTACCATAGTCCTATAAACCACCAATATGGAAGGTTGATAAACATCACAAAGGAAAGAGAAAGAAAACTAAATGAGATAGGAATATGAATCTATTTATAGGAATACTACTGAGTATATTGGGACAAGTATTGGTCTTCTTCCAGGTGCAGGGAACCGTCAAGTACCAGTTCTTGCAGGACCACAAGATGTGGGTTATCATAATGGGAATGCCAATCACTTGGATTTTTATGATGGCGACTAAAAATTTAGTTAGTTGGTCAGACGGAGTTCTATGGCCAACGAGGTTGATAGGGTTCAGTGTGGGAATTGTAGTGTTCGCTATAATGTCAAAGGTTCTGTTCGGAGAAACGATAAGTACAAAGACCGCGGTGTGCATTGGCTTGGCACTGTTGATTGTAGTGGTTCAAATATTTTGGAAATGATATGGATTATAACCAATTCTTATTTTTAAACCATCTAACTAAAAATATAACTATCACTACCATAACTGCAAGAATTATGGGATATCCCCATTTACTTTCTAATTCAGGCATATACTTAAAGTTCATGCCATAAAGTCCTGCAATAAATGTAAGAGGTATAAATATAGTGCTTATGATTGTTAGAACTTTCATGATTTCATTCATTTTTTGTCCTTGTATTGCATAGTAAAGATTAACAAGACCATCTAATATTTGTTTATTATCATTTATATCTTCAATTATATCGGAGCAGTTATATTTTAATTCACCAAAGTATTTCATATTCTCTGGTTCAACAAAAGAATCTAACTTTTCTATCTGAGCCACTATATCTTTTATTGGAAATATTCTCTTTTTTGTTTCTAATAAGTTTCTTTTAAGTGCTTCTATCTTTTTAAGACTTGAACTTTCCACTTTATCATAGTTTAATTCTGTTTCAAGTGCCGCAACATCTTTTGCTATTTTATCCATAGATTTATAATAGTGGTCTATAATACAATGTAACATTCTGAATAATAGATAATCTATTTTCTTATTTCGTATCTTTCCTATCTTATTTGTTATTCGATCTCTAACATCTGAAAATATATCTGAACGTTTTTCTTGTAATGTAAAAAGAAACCCTGTTCCAACGATAAAAGTTATTTTAGAAGAATCGTTGTTTTGTAAGCTAAAAAATATATAATCGTCATATTCTTCTAATTTTGGATCTTTTATTTTACTAAATATTTCACTAACACTTATTTTGTCTATCCCTTGTTTGTAACATATTCTTTCTATAGAAACTCTATCATTTAAACTATGGAAGTTTAGCCAATTTAGTTTATCAGTTTCCATTTTGAAGTTTTCTAAGAAGTAACCTTGGTCACCCCATTCTAAATCAAATGACGATTGATTGTAGCTATAATGTTGACAATTCTTTATTTTCATTATGTATATATTAAAATATTTTTGTATTTTTGTAAATGATATATACCTTATGAAAATAAAAAAAATAGGAGAATTCAATGGCGATGCCATGAATATCAAAACAAAACAATATGAAGACTTTCTGTTAATCATAGGTAAAAGTTCCGATATATTTGACTACTTTGGTGTCGAAGAACTACACGGACTTAAAAGGTCAGAATGTTATGATACACCAGATAGTGCTTATATCGCAGGACTTTGTAATCAATTCCCTGACGATTCAACTAAACAGTTCTTATTCATAAACGAAGTAAGGATTGGAAGAAGTTATAAAGACGTTCTTTTGATAATGCACGAAGCAATGCATCTATCATTAGAAGTTCATGGACATAATCTGGAAGGTGATACTGAAGAAGCGGCAATCACATATGGGGAAAAAGTGGCGACAGAAATCTGTGAGTATCTTAAATCAAAAGGTATACTACAAATTAATTAAAATTGATAACCAAATCTAAGTTGCCAAACCCATGCTAGATTTACTTCACCTTGTGGGTCGTTATAGAATTGTACACCAGCCATTGGTGTTATTGTTAAAACATCTTCATAGTTATATGATTTGGTTAATATAATTTTTTTACCTAAGTCAAATCCTAAACCAGAACTAATAAATGATTTATTATTAATTGGATTATGAAATCTACCACTACCAGCTCTTAGTTGTAAGAATGCACCTTCTCCTGATGAATTAGGAACAAAGTAGTATCTTGCAAATAATTCTGCTCTATATCCGTTATAATAATATTTTAAAGTATAAAGATTTAGAATGGCACCTACTGTAAAATTTTCATTTTTAGTATCTTTTTCATATTCCAATCTTATTTTGGATATATTTAAATCCGCTATATTTATTCCTAATGAACCAGATACGTGTCCATTAAAGTTATAGTTATATTCATGTTTAGTTGGTTTATCATAAAAACGATCATTTATTATATATTCTGATTTTGTTTTATCTACAACACAAACATCTTTATTATTGATGATGTATGTTTTCGGTTTTGGGGTATAAGTTATTTTTTTACAATGATCTACCGTATCTATTATATAAATTTTAGTTTTATCTTTTTGATTTATCTCATTTTTATATTCGATATTCCAATAAACTTTCTCTTTTAAATTTATTTGTTCTTGTTTCTGTTGACTTAGTAGTTGAAATGTGATTAAAGAAAACACTATTAACCATATTATTTTTTTCATTTTTTTGTTATTATTTTTTGTATTTTATATATTAATATAAATAACAAAAAATCTCTATAACCCCTTTAAATTAAGGAATTTAAGAGGTTATGAAAAAAATAATTTTTAAAATTCTTTAGAATATTTTAAACCAAAATTAAAAGTCAAATTAGGGTTTCTATCGTACCATTCAAAATTTGGTCCTATATCAATAGAGACCTTACCATTTGTAGTTTCTTTATAAAAACCAAATGGTATATAAGTTTTAAAACCAGCATCACTAGGTATTAAAAATAAATAATGTGATGCTCCTATATAAACATTTTTTATGTAAAACTTACCACCAACCGAAAGACTTAATATACCTATACCAAATTCAGTACCTAACTTCTGATTTAGGTACGTTCTTTCATATGATAATCCAACATATGGTGTTGCCCCAAATGCAGAGTATTGAAGATAGTTTTTTTGTGCAGATAAATTTATTAATATGAATGTGAATAGTATTAATATAGAATATTTCATTAGTATTTTAATTTAATTTTTATATCATGTGGTGCTGTTTCATCACCACCAAAATAAGGCCATAAATAATAATTATTACTCTTATCATTTCTCCATCTTTTTATATGAGTGGTTTGACCATTCGAAATGAATGTGTAGTCATCTCCCATTATTAGAATACAATCATACTCTTTACCTATTTCTAGATCAGTTACTTTATCAAAATAAAAATTGCCATTGTAATGAGTATAAGCCATTAATTCTAATTTGTTATCAACCCATCTCCAACCAAATCTGGCCGAGTTTTTTTGATGTAAACCACCATCACTAACACCAATTAGTTTATTAACATCCCATTGATTGATAGGATCTGATGTCTTGTAGATACATGAACTATCAAACGTAACCTTAAAATTAAATTGATTTTTATTTGTATATTCTAATGATGATGATGATTTGTGATCACCACTCTTTATTTTAAAAATAGAATAACCATCTGAATCCTTTTTATTACAAGAGATAATTAAAATGCTTATAAATAATAATATAAAATATTTCATAGTTTATATATAATAATTATCTTTGGGTAATTACGGATAAAACGATATTATCTTTACTATAAATCAAAAATAAAGTATGGGCAACAAGTACATAAAACAAATGAAATCAGAAGGGTGGCCAGCAGGTGCACGTTTTTGGTATAAGTCGAAGTATTCTGACGATTTGATTGAAGGTGTTATTGCTAAGGTAGATTCATCTGTTTATAATGTAGACGATTCAGGAGTTTCTTTCTCAATAATATCGACTACTGGAGTATGGTACAACTCGCATGAAATAGAAATAGAGAATATTGTAGAGTTAAGAGAAAGAAGGCTTGACGACTTAGGAATTTAATATCTCTTTACAAAAGTATTCCCAATCAGAATGTCCTACATTCAGCGGTTGACAACTATCTTTAGATTCTAATATATCAAACAGTTCAGATTCATCATCATCTAAGTGAAACGCAAATCCTTTATCTAATAGAAACTCAATCTTAGGAATCATATTAGTGAACTTTATTCTTGACTCTGGTATTCCCAACTCTTCTGCGACTTTGAAGAGTTTTTGATTTTGTGTAGGTATCCAGTTCCAGTTCTGAGCAAGCCCTTCAGCATCGTCGAAACGAGACGTGACGATCCAAACTTCATGACCTTCATCGATCAATCGCTTGGCGAATGCTTGCACGTCTTTTCGAGATAGGGTTCCGTCAAAGTCTATAGATACTTTCTTTTTCATAATACAAATATAGTGATTATTATATCAAAAATACCTATCTTTGTTTTATGGAAGAAGAATATCTATATCTGGACTTAGAAAGCAAAGAAGGTAAAGTCATTTTGGCATTTGCAGAGCAATATCTTAAAGAAAATTGGGAGTCAAAGAGTGTAATCAACTATATTGATTACGAAGACGAAAAAGATGTTGATATATTGGAGATATGGAAATATAAAGAAGAATTCGTTATGGAACTCAATATTTTCAGAAAAGGAAAATACTACTCTGTATCAAAAAAGATTGATAGTGATTGGATAACTCCGAGATTAAGAGAAACGAGATTAAATGATTTAGGAATATGATAAAATGGTTTAAAGGATTTTTCAAAAAGCTGAAGACAGAGCTGCAGTTAGTGAACCGAGAAATAACAATTTGAGAGGAAAGCCAGCATTCGAATATAGTGTAAGAGTCATAGACGAGAACTTCGACTATGTTCAGACAAGAAGAGACAAAAGATTGTCGGAGATTGGAATTAAATAAGTATATTTATAAAAATTAAATGAATATGAGTTTGTTCGCACCTGTAGTAAAAGACGGATTGTACGAGGAAGTGATTTGTCTAAAGAACCGGTCAATCACACATGTCGATTTGGGAAACGTAGAAGTAAAAGAAGGAGAAAGCTATCAAAGTTATATCGGGGAGTATCTTGATGAATGGTCTCCACAGAACGGATTCCTAATAAAAGTTGGGGCGTTCTTATGGCCGTTTGATAAAAAACATTTTGGAACATTGAGAGAATTAAGAGAAAGAAAATTAAACGATTTAGGATTATGAAAATGAAACTGAAGAGTCAATAGATTGAAACAATTGATAATTTAGTCGATATAATGTCTATGAAGATTATAGAACACATAAACTCTGCTAAGAAACCTTTCGCATCATTCGAGATACTTCCACCGTTAAAAGGAACGAACATACAAGACTTGTACAACATCTTGGACCCCTTAATGGAGTTCAAGCCACCTTTCATAAATGTAACTTACCACAGATCAGAATTCATCTATAAAACGAGAGAGAACGGTTTGTTGGAAAAAGTTCATATTAGAAAACGTCCAGGTACGGTTGGTATCTGTACTTCTATTATGAACAAATATCATGTTGATACTGTTCCACACATTATCTGCGGTGGTTTTACCAAAGAAGAAACAGAAGATGCTTTAGTGGATCTTCACTACTTAGGCATTGAAAACTTATTGGTACTCAGAGGTGATCCAACAAAGAACGAAGGATCTTTCGTAGCAGAGCCAGGTGGACACAAGTATGCCATTGATTTGGTAAATCAAACTATGAATCTAAATAAAGGTAAGTATTTAGAAGAAGACTTAAAAGGAGTCAACACAAACTTTTGTGTAGGTGTTGCTGGATATCCAGAGAAACATTACGAGTCTCCAAACCCTATGAGCGACCTTAGACATCTTAAAGCAAAAGTAGACGCAGGTGCGGAATACATCGTGACTCAACTATTCTATGACAACGAGAAGTATTTTCAGTTTGTTAAGAACTGTAGAGAGATGGGTATAAATGTTCCTATTATACCAGGAATTAAACCACTTACTACAAAGAAACAATTGACTGCTCTTCCAAGAATATTCAACATAGACATACCAGACTCATTCGCATCTGAAATTGAAAAGTGTAAAGACGACAAAGAAGCGGCAATCATTGGTGAAGAATGGACAATTAATCAAACAAAGGAATTATTGAAAGGTGGTGCACCCTGTATTCACTTCTATACTATGAGTAAAGTAGATGGTTTCGTAAGAATAGCAAAAGAAGTTTTATGATGGATATATTGGATAACATAAAAATAGAGCATATCTGGAGCAATGACTTGTTCTCACAGAAATCTATTGCACTCAAATTAGGAATATGGAATAGTCTTAGTGATGCAGAGCAATCATATTATGAAAGAATAACACCATATGAAGCTAGATTAAACGGTAATGACTTTGAAGGAGAATTCGAAGAAGAGACGATATATGGCGAGATTACAAAAGAAGGAGTGTTTGAATTAAACAAACATATCAAATCAAATGGTGGTGTTTTCTATGATATAGGTAGTGGAAACGGTAAGATAGTTTTACAGATGGCACTTATTTCAAATTTCGACAGATATGTTGGAATAGAAATAGAGAAGATAAGATGCTTATATAGTATAGATATTAAAAATCAAATAGGAATAGAAAAAGTCAATTTTATAAATGATGATATTCTCAATGTTGATATATCAGATGCTGGTTTCATATTTTTAAACGATATAATGTTCAAAGAAGATATGAGAAATAAAATATTTAAAATGATTCCCAGTGATTGTATGTTTGTTTCATTCTATGAATTTGAAGATTGTGAGAAATTAGAAACTTTAGAATTAGAAGTTGAATGGATGAAACCTAAAGTTCCATTTAAATTGTATAAAAAGAAATAAATTATCCTTATATTAGCACAATAAACATGAACAACATGCAAAAAGGAAAATTCATATACCAGACAAAGATTAAAGAATATAAACAAAACGGACTCAATATTGACTTCGGTATCTACGGTATATTCGATACTAAGAAAGTAAAGTGGAACTATTTCATAATCTCATACGTCACAGATCCACAAGGTAATATGAAGCTAACAGAAGATATTTGTGGTAGAACTACTAGTGCGAGTTATGACACGATTGAAGCATATGGAAAGCAGGTCGCCAACAAAGAAGAAGGTGTGAAGTTTATCGAAGAATACAAATGTAAATGGGAAACTGGTTCAAACGAGACCACTCAAGAGATGCGAGATAAAAAGATTGACGAAATATTAGATGAAGAATAAAAAAAGAAGAAGGTTATACTAACCAATTTGGTGATAAAGAAGCATTAGTATACTTTAACAATGGATGTTTATACAAAGACTATACTCAATCAAAGTATGAAGCAAACTTCACTGGTTGCATTAGATGTGGTGTAAAAGACTATGATGTGTTAGAAGTAAGAACCCTTAAAGAAGAATAAGATGAAAAATATATTTATTATAGCAACAGACCAACCAAGTAGGTTATGGATAGACACTATTACTAGCAAATTAGTTTTAGATAAAGAACCTAATACATTGCATAACCAACACATCTACATTACATCTGATGAAGAGATTAAAGAAGGTGTAAATCAATGGTATTTAGATAAGTTTTTAAATAAACCAAGGAATTCAGGTGGTGCTCAATATGGTGAAAAACAAAATATAATCATTCTCTCTACCGACCCAACTCTAATTAAAGATGGTGTGCAAGCTATTGATGATGAGTTCTTGGAATGGTTTGTTAAGAATCCAGGTTGTGAGTTTGTTGAAACTCAAAAAACACAACACGTAAGTTATGAAACTAACTATAATGGTAGAACGACTCCATTATATAAATGGGTTTACAAAATCATCATCCCAAAAGAAAAACAAAAGCAATATCTTATCAATATGATGCAAGATGATGAAGAATTAGGATTATATGAAGAACCTAAACAATCAACATTAGAAGAAGCTGCTGAAAAGTATGCTAAACAACAAGATGAAAATGTTAATTGTGATGCAAGAGAAAGTGAAATTACATATCACTTTGAAAATGGTGCTAAATGGCTACAAGAAAAAATGTATGCTGAAGCAGATAACATTATGAGGTTTTTAGATACAGAAGTAGAGTTGAAGCTTTCAGATACAAAAACTATTGAAAGAATAAAATGGTATTTTGAAACATATTTTGAACAATTTAAAAAGAAATAAGATGAAAAAAGAAAACTTAGGTTACTTAATTGCAGGGTTTGCAATTTTTGTGACAATGTCAATGACAATAAATGATGCGGAAAAAGACTTTAGATTTAGAGCAACTAATGGAATTATACTTTCAGTGCCAGCAAAACCCATAGCAACTGTTTATGTGAGAGGTACTGATGAGATGTATAAGTACATTAAGAAAGGTTATCAAGTACAAGACGTTGTAGGTGGAGACTACAATCAATGGGATCACTCATTTTTAATGGTTAAATATTAAAAAGAAATAGTATGGAAAAGATACTAACTGCAAAAAAGTATTTACAGGGAAGTGATACTTATGATAAAGATTATACAACTTTTTTAATATTTATTAGTGTCCTCCACCAGATACCGCACCTTCTAAGAAGTGGTGTACGTCATGTTGAACCTTACATACTTTCAATCCTTTTTTTGCAACC
>Ga0209597_1001418_pt1 | contig 15684 bp, 13 predicted proteins | sample M_140625_MF_Meta_FD_187316 | JGI IMG/M metagenome (GOLD analysis project Ga0209597, IMG submission 187316) | Freshwater microbial communities from Lake Montjoie, Canada to study carbon cycling - M_140625_MF_MetaG (SPAdes) (version 2) | ecosystem: Environmental > Aquatic > Freshwater > Lake... | reverse complement strand
TGGCCGAGTTCTGGGCCAACCGAATCGGTGCATCCAAAATCGGAAATCGTTCCCTGACCCCGATCCCCACAGCAGCGGTGACGGCGATCCCAGCCACCAGAACATCAGGCCTCCGGGCAATCCCTGGGCGGAGGAAACCGTTAGGGTGCCATACACCGCGGCGTTCACCGTGTTGCCAAACCGGTGCGGCAGAAGTTCGGTTTCCCTCAGCGGCAGGGGTGAGATGCATCGAAGGGCGGCTAGGGCGGCCTTTCGGTCACGGAGAAAGAAGAACAGCAGGTAAAAGGTGAGGCAGAAATCCAGCGCTTGCACGCACGAGCCTTCCACCAGCGATCCGGCAGTCGTGCTGAGCCGGCCGGTGAAGGACTTGGCGAGGCCGGGCAGATCGAACCGACACTCCAGTTGGTTCGCGGCCTGGACCAGTCGTGGCTGGACTTCCAGCGCACGCCGCCGTTCGCCCGATTGAACCTTGGCCTCGATGATCTCAGCCCCCTTGACTGCTTGCAGGACGACGTTCTGGCCAATGAAGGTCGCCGGAATCACGACCAGACAGCCGATCGCCAGAACCGCTACGAGCGCGGCCGCGCCGGGGTGGCGCAGTCGAACCCCAATCACCCTTGTAACGGCGCGAAAACCACTGCGAGGGCGACTGCCCAGACCAGCGGCGGCAGAAAGGGAACGGCCAGCAGGTAGCAGAGGTACACGCCCAGGCCGGTCGCCAGCAGCACCACCAGATGCTGAAACCGGTACACCGAACCCGGATTCCCATCGGTGAGCCGCTCCGGATGCTGTGAGGTTGGGTCGCGCAGGGTTCAGGCTGACCGTGCCAGGGGAATGGACGCGCGGCGGGCAAGAGACCTTTGGCAGGACCTCACGTCTCACGCTGCGACCCGGCAGGCAAGCGGGCCATGGGGTATTTCCCGGGCACCAAGCAACGGGTGCATCTTGACATTGCCCCCACCGCTGCCCCTTTCCAGCCGCCCATTTCAGAACGAATACTGCTGTGGGGCCAACACCTCACGTTGCAGCCTGACGCATCGATGGTAAAGACTATGAAAGGATGAACAAGCACCGCCCTCCACCTGAAGACCGGGTTTCAATTGACGGTGCCGCCACAGCTCCAGCCAACGGGGCGGGCAGACGTGGACCCATCCGGAAACTGCCGTCCTCCACCAGCCCATGTATCTGACCGGACTCGGCACGGCGGTTCCTGAACACTGTTTCACCCAGGTGGAATGTTGGGCGGCGATGCAGGAATCACCCCAATTCCCGGCTCTCAGTCCGCGCTCCCATGCCGTTCTCCGGAAGGTATTGACCGGAGAAAATGGCATCGCCACCCGACATCTTGCCGTCTCAGAACTTTCAGAGGCGTTCGTCCTCACACCGGCGGCGTTGCACGCCCGATTCGCGGAGCACGCGCCCAGGCTCGCCACCCAAGCCGCTGAACGCGCCCTCGCCGCCGCCCGACTGTCGCCTGCAGACGTGGACGCCATTCTCATCAGCACCTGCACGGGCTACCTGTGCCCGGGGCTCACGAGCTACGTTAGCGAGCGACTGGGCTTGCGCTCCGACGTGCACGCACTCGATCTGGTCGGACAAGGTTGTGGCGCCGCCATACCGAACTGCCGCACGGCGGAGTCCTTGCTGACGGCAGGCCGGGCACAACACGTCCTCTCCGTCTGCGTCGAGGTGTGCAGCGCAGCCCTCTATCTGGATGATGATCCCGGAGTCCTCATCAGCGCCTGCCTCTTCGGCGATGGCGCAGGCGCTGCGGTCTGGTCGGCCCGACCCGCCGCACATCAGCGCCGCGTGGAGTGGAAGGCTTCCCGGAGCCTCCTCAGCCCACGCGACCGGGATGCCCTCCGCTTCGAACAACGCGAAGGCATGCTCAGGAACATCCTGACACGGGAAGTTCCCGCTCTGGTCGCACAGCATGTGGAAGACCTCCTGTCCCAATCGCTCGCGGAATATCCGCTTCGGCGGGACGAACTCACCGGCTGGATCTTCCACGCGGGCGGACGCGAAGTGCTGGCGGCCTTGCAGGCGCGCCTCGGTCTCTCTGCCGACGACGTGCAGCGAAGCACCGTCCTCTTGCGCGAGGTCGGCAATGTCAGCAGTCCCTTCGTCTTCTTCGTCCTCGAACGGGCCCTGGCGGAGCATGCTCCGGGTGGCTGGTGGTGGATGTCCTCCTTCGGTGCGGGTTTCAGCGCTCACGGCGCACTCCTCCAGGTAGATTGAACCATGCGCCGTCGCCTTCAACCCGAACTCCTCGATACCCTGCCCCCGCAGGATCCCCAGGCCATTGCTTCTCGTGCCGATTTGCGACGACTGAACTTCCTCATGGGTCACGCGGGCTACCTGATGCGCGCGTTCTGCGGCCTGCTCCCGACGAATCTCCTTCCGTCCCGTCCTCTCCGTGTGATCGAACTGGGCGCGGGCGATGGGACGTTGCTCCTGCGTCTGGCGCGACGTTGGTCGACTCTTGGCGTGAAGGCCGAAGTCACACTCATTGACCGACAGCCTGTGGTTTCCGGCGAAACGCAGCGGGGATTCGCCGACCTCGACTGGTCGTTGAACTGCGTGGCCTCGGATGTCTTTTCATGGCTGAAGTCAACGTCGCCCAATGCGGACGTGTTGCTGGCGAATCTGTTTCTCCACCACTTCGAAGACGAATCACTGACCAACCTGCTTCGCCTAGCCGCAGCGCGGACGAACCTGTTCATCGCCTGCGAACCACGGCGCTCCGCCTTTGCACTGACCGCCGCACACTCGCTGGCCCTGATCGGTTGCAATGCCGTGACACGGCACGATGCCGTCGTCAGCGTGCGCGCCGGATTTGCCGGGCAAGAACTCTCCGCGCTCTGGCCGGCAACCACAGAATGGAAGCTGAGCGAGCACTTCGCGGGCCCGTTCAGTCACGGATTCAGCGCGCGCCGAAATGTCTGAGCCCATCACCATCGTGGGCGGCGGGCTGGCTGGGTTGACGCTGGCCATCGGACTGCGCCGGCGCAACGTACCCGTCACGCTCTGGGAGGCCGGACACTACCCGCGCCACCGGGTCTGCGGTGAATTTATCAGTGGCCGTGGCCTGGAATCCCTGGCCCGGATCGGATTGCTCGACGGACTCCGTTCTGCCGGGGCCCGCGAGGCGACCAGTGCGGCCTTCTTCACCGCACGCACATCGATTGCAACACGCCCACTCCCCGAGCCGGCCGTGTGCATTTCCCGCTTCGTGCTGGATCAGTGGCTCGCGCAGGAATTCCAACGGCTCGGCGGTGATCTGCGCCTCGGCGCGCGGTGGGCCAGTGCCTACCGCGCTGGCGTGGTTCGCGCCTCTGGACGTCGACCGGAACCGGCGGCGAAGGGCTGGCGATGGTTCGGATTGAAGGTGCACGCCCGCGGAATCGTGCTGCGCGCCGATCTCGAAATGCACCTGCTGCCCTCGGGCTACGTTGGCCTGTGCCGATTGCCGGACAACGAGGTCAATATATGCGGGCTGTTCCGCAGCGCGGATCCCGTGCCGGATCTGGCGCAACGCTGGCCGGAATGGCTCGGCGGCCCGGCGGGTTCCGAGCTGCACTCCCGCCTGGCGGGCGCTCAGTTGGATCTTCATTCGTTCTGTTCGGTCGCCGGCCTCGGCCTGCATCCCCGGCGCGCGATGGAACACCTCGAATGCTCCATCGGCGATGCGCTGACCATGATCCCACCGATGACCGGCAACGGCATGTCGATGGCATTTGAGTCGGCCGAACTGGCCCTGGATCCGATCGAGAGCTTCAGCCGGGGCACCCTGACTTGGGCCCAGGTGCTCGAGGAGATTGCCAGGAAGAGTGATCTCACGTTCCGCTCACGACTACGCTGGGCCGGTTGGCTGCAACGGGCGCTGTTCTACCCGCCCGCCCGTTCCGCCTTGGCCTTCCTGGCAGCCCGATCCCAGTGGTGTTGGCACAGCGCATTCCAGCGGACGCGGTGAAGCTGCGGGAGGAGGGCTGGGAAGTGGGCAAGCGCCAGGCTGACCCCGCACCCGACGGGCATTCGCGATTCCTGAATGAATTGATGAGTGCGCCCGTTGAGTCTTATCTTTCAATCGCATGCCTGCCTCAATCCGCCTTGGATCTTTGCTGCAAGCCCTGAGCGGAGCGGCGGGTTGGGTGTGCCTGGTCGTCGTGAATTGCTTCGGCGCGACGGAGTCTCCTTCCGTCGCCGGGTTGGAGTTTTTTGAGAGACGGATCCGACCAATTTTGGTGGATCATTGCTACAAATGCCACAGTTCGGCCGGAAAACTCAAGGGCGGGCTGAATCTGGAGACGAGGGACGGTCTGCTGCGCGGTGGCGATACCGGCCCGGCGCTGGAACCGGGTAGTCCGGACCAGAGTCGTTTGATCGAGGCCGTCCGGTACAAAAATCAGGATTTGCAGATGCCTCCCAAGAGTCCCTTGAGCGGCGAGCAAATTCAGGATCTGGAGAAATGGGTGGCCATGGGCGCACCCGATCCGCGCACTCCGGTCGCCCAGGTGTCTTCGAACAAACGAGTCATCGATCTGGTGGAAGGGCACAAATTCTGGGCGTTCCAGCCGATGGCGCATCCGGCACCGCCGGCGGTCGTCCGCACGGATTGGGTTCAGTCGCCCGTCGACGCGTTCATCCTCGCGAAGTTGGAGGAGAACCATCTCGCTCCCGCGCCACCGGCCGATCGATGGGCACTCATCCGGCGCGCCACGTTCGATCTTACGGGTCTGCCGCCGACCCCGGAGGACGTTGAGGGTTTTTTGAAGGATGCGTCGCCCGGGGCATTTGCCCGTGTCGTGGACCGATTGCTCGCTTCTCCGCACTACGGTGAACGCTGGGGACGGCACTGGCTCGACGTTGCCCGTTATGCAGATTCCAATGGGCTCGACGAGAACGTCGCCTTTGGCAACGCCTGGCGATATCGCGACTACGTCATCAACGCTTTTTACCACAACAAGTCTTATGACCAGTTCGTGACCGAGCAGTTGGCCGGCGACTTGTTGCCCGCCACGGAAATTCTGGCCGTTCAGCATGAGCGTCTCACCGCGCTGGGGTTCCTCACCATCGGCCCGAAAGTTTTGGCGGAACCCGACAAGGTGAAGCTGGAAATGGATTTGATCGACGAACAGATCGATACGCTGGGCCGGACTTTTCTGGCCACGACGCTCGGCTGTGCGCGCTGCCACGATCATAAGTTCGATCCCATTCCGACCGACGATTACTACGCACTAGCGGCAATCTTCAAGAGCACCCATACGATGGATGACTTGAAGACTCCGGCCACGTGGCACGAACCGGAGATTGCCCGCCCGGAGGACCGGCAGGCGCAGGAAGCGTTTCAGCAGCGCCTGCTCGCCCAGCGACTCGGCCTCACGAACAGGATGGCGGAAGCCAACCGCGTCGTGCTGCTCTCGCTGAAGACCAACAATCTGCCGGCGAGTCCTGAGAAATTCTATCCCACCAACACCGTAGCCGAATTGGAGACCTTCCGTGCGGCCTTGAAGAAGGTGGAAGGTGAAGCTCCGGAAATGCCCACGACCATGGGAGTGAAGGATCGGGCCCAATTGCTGAAGGAACTTCCTGTTCACCTCCGCGGCAGTCATCTCACGCTCGGACATCCGGTGTCCCGGGGCGTCCCGCAGGTGATGACGGATGCCCAGGCCCGTCCGGCTTTCAATGAACAACAAAGCGGACGGCTTGAGTTGGCGCGCTGGCTGGTGAATCCGGAACATCCGCTCACGTCCCGCGTCCTGGTGAACCGGATCTGGCACTGGCATTTCGGCCAGGGAATCGTGCCCAGCACCGACAATTTCGGTCTTCTTGGAAATCGTCCCTCGCATCCCGAACTTCTGGACTGGTTGGCCCGCCGCTTCGTCGTCGGGGGGTGGGATATCAAGGCGATGCATCGACTGCTAATGCTCTCGAGCACCTATCAGATGGCGGCAATTTCCGAGGCCGCACTCCCCACGGCCGATCCGGAGAACCGTTTGCTGCACTCGTTCCCGATGCGCCGTTTGGACGCGGAGGAAATCCGCGATGCCCTCCTGGCGGTTTCCGCGGATCTCGACCGCAGTCTGGGCGGCAAAACCATTCCCTTGAAGAATCGCGAGTATGTCTTCGATCACACCTCGAAGGATGCGACGACCTACGACCTGCCCCGTCGTTCGGTTTATCTGCCAATCATTCGCAACCACCTGTACGACCTGTTCCAGCAATTCGACTTTCCTGATCCGGCGGTGCCCAATGGTAGTCGCAATGTCACGGTCGTCGCACCCCAGGCCTTGTTGATGATGAACAGCAAACTGGTTCAACAGACGGCGGATCATTGGGCGACGAGAATATTGACCGACACGCACGCAACGGATTCGCAACACTTGGACCAGGCCTATCTCCAGGCCTACGGACGCCCACCCAACCTCCGGGAAAAGCAGCGCGCGGAAGTCTTTCTCAATTCCTTCGCCTCGACGCTGAGTGGACTGGACCCCACGTCTGCCCGACACGCAGCGTGGACGACTTTTTGCCAAAGTCTTCTGGCGGCCAACGAATTCATTTATCTTCATTAACCTCCCCCCGCATGGATGCCTCGGATTTGATCGTCGCCCAGGGACTGTCGCGCCGCCGGATGCTGCAAACTTCAGCCGTGGGATTTGGCTGGCTCGCCGCCTCGGCCCTGCTCGCGCAGACCGGCGCAACGGCTGCAGCAGTCGATCCGATGGCTCCCAAGCGGTCCCATTTTGCGCCGCGGGCCAAGCGCGTGATTTTTCTGTTGATGAAAGGCGGACCTTCGCAGGTCGATACCTTTGATCCCAAGCCCCTGTTGGATCGCGATGACGGTAAGCCCTATCCTGGACAGAAACCGCGGGTCCAATTTGCGCCGACGTCCACGCTTTTGAAATCGCCGTGGTCCTTCAAAAACTACGGCGAAAGCGGGCTTCCGGTCAGCGAACTGTTTCCCCACGTGGCGCAGTGTGTGGATGACCTCTGCATCTTGCGCTCCCTGCACGGCACCAATCCCGCCCACGGCGGCGCCCTGCTCAAGCTGCATACGGGCAGCGATAACTTCATCCGTCCCAGCATGGGCTCCTGGATTACCTATGGCCTGGGAACGGAGAACCAGAATTTGCCGGGCTTCATCACCATCTGCCCGACCTTCGCCCACGGCGGGGTGAACAATTGGGGCGCCGCCTTCCTTCCGGCCGCCTATCAAGGCACCCCGCTCGGCAACGCCACTGTCGCCGCATCCCAAGCGACCGTGCAGCACATTCGCAATTCCCGGCTCACCTCTGCCCAGCAGCGCGCGCAACTCGATCTGATCGGCCAGATGAATCAGGAGCATCTGAGTGCTACCGGCCCTAATTCCGCGCTGGAGGGACGACTCAATTCCTTCGAACTCGCGTTCCGCATGCAGATGGCCATGCCGGAAGCGCAGGACATTTCATCCGAAAGCGACGCTACCCGCAAACTCTACGGTCTCGATCATCCGGTGACCGAGAATTTTGGGCGTCAATGTTTGCTCGCCCGCCGCTTCGCTGAACGCGGTGTGCGTTTCATCCAAGTCACACACAGCGATGGCGATGTCCAATGGGATCAGCACGGCAATCTGCGGAAGGGTCACGCCAAGAATGCGGCGGAGGTTGACCAACCCATTGCCGGCCTGCTCCGGGATCTGAAGTCGCGTGGCCTGTTAAAGGACACGCTGGTGGTCTGGGGCGGCGAATTCGGACGCACCCCCGCCGCGCAAGGCGGACGCGATGGACGCGATCACAATCCGGAAGGCTTCACCATGTGGCTCGCCGGTGCGGGAGTGAAGGCTGGCACAGCCTACGGCGCCACGGATGACTACGGATGGTTTGCCACCGAAAACAAAATCCACCTGCACGATTTCCACGCTACCCTGCTGGCGTTACTCGGACTCGATCACGAGAAACTCACTTATCGTTATGCCGGACGGGATTTTCGGCTCACCGATGTTGGCGGTCACGTTGTCACGGACATCCTCGGTTGAGCCTGAAAACCCGAGGGGAGGAACCGCAGATGAACGCAGATTCACTGAAATAATAAGGTCTTTTGGAAGGTAAGGCCGACACTCCGGAGCCTCCTTTAGTGGGTAAACTCTGCGTGGCGCAATTCCGCTGATAATCGGCGGATTCAATTTCGGTTTCCCAATTAAACCTAAAGGCAAACTGACGGTGGACTTTCCTTGAGGCTTCCGGCCGATGGTGTGTGATCAGGGCATGCCCCAGTCCGTAGAATTCGGCAGGACCGATTTCAGACATCCCGCGCCATGGAGTCGCCCGAGTGCTTCTCTGCGCTGGGGCACCGTTGTTGTCTTGGGGTGCCTGGGGCTTTTGGTTCAGACGGCGGGCGCGGCCACGGCCCCCTCGGAGGTCAGCGGGTATCCGGTACGATTGGAATGCGGCGAGGGCTCGGTGACCTTCAAGCTCCGTTCCAAGCCCGTGGTGACCTACCACGGTGGGCATGGAGTTCTGCCGGCCGGGGTGCCCGAGGAGTACCGCCGGGCGGGTTATTTGCATCCGTTGGTGAGCCCGTTGGGCCGAGTGGTCACGGGCGATTATCCGAAGAATCATTTGCACCATCACGGCGTTTGGGCTTCGTGGACGCGGACCGAGATCGATGGCCGCAAGCCCGACTTCTGGAACATGGGTGAAAAGAAGGGGCGGGTGGAGATGATCCAGTGGTTCGGGTCGCGCGAGTCGGCCGATGGAGCCGAGATCGAGACGCTGCACCGCTATGTGGATCTGACTGCGAAGGTGCCCACTCCCATCCTGCTCGAAGGGTGGAAGGTGCGAGTTCCGGTGACGCCCGCGGGCAAGCCCTACCGCATCGATCTGACGGTGCGGCAAACCAATGTGACTGAACACTCGCTGGCCTTGCCCGCATATCGCTATGGCGGACTGGGATTCCGTGGGCTCGATGCTTGGGATGGTGCGTCGAACTGCCGCTTCCTCTCTTCCGAGGGTGTGACGAATCGGGTGACGGGCAACGAGTCGCACGCACGCTGGTGCTGGATCGGCGGGGCGGCTCAGTCTGTCGAGGGTGGGGATGGGATTGCTGGGGTGGTTCTTTTGGCTCATCCCTCCAATTTTCGTTTTCCGGAGCCGATGCGCATCCACCCGACTGAGCCGTTCTTTTGCTGGTCTCCGCAGCAAGCGGGCGACTTCACTTTGCCGCCGCGGGGCGTGCATGCGATGCGCTATCGGATCCTTGTGGCGGATGGTCCGCCCGACCCGAAGGAAATTGAGCAGCAGTGGCTCGAGTGGTCCCGGGAACCCTGAATTTTCCAATACCTCGTCGCATGCCTTTTGCTCAATTCGTCCCCCGATCTCGCGCCGCACGCGTTGCCCTCAGGATTCACCCTTGGAGGGATTTCTGGAGTCGCTGGGTTGCCCTGGTTGTTCTAGTGATTTTTGTGCTCGGTCGCGCCGTCGCGGATCCCACACCGACCCTTCGCGAGTACGATGTCTTGCGATCTTTGCCAGCGGGATGGCTCGAGTGGCTTAGTCAGAATGACTTGCCCGACGATCAGGGGCTGGCCGGCGGGAACCGAGGTCAGGGACGCTGGATCGAGGCAGGGTCGCAGCGGGGTAGTTGCCGTGCCGTGATTGCGGCGGTGGTGGCCGGCGACCTCGCACGCGCCGACCGGGCTTGGAAGGGCGTCGAGGTAACCTTCGAGCATCAGCGCGACGACGGTGGATTCGTAGCGACCGAGCGGCCCAGCGGGGGGAGTTCGGCCTCCGGCGGCGCTGCCGTCGAGACGGCGTATTTCTTCCTGCAGGAACTGGGGCGGGCGATTCTGGTGATCCGCCAGTCGCCGCATGAGGCCCACTTCCATGACCGCATCCGGGCCATCGAACCGAAGCTCCGACGCGCCTGTGACTTCATCGCGGCCGGCGAATCCACAATCTTGCCCAAGAGCCGGAAAGCGGTGAATCGGGTGTTCATCGCCGCCAAGGCCTTTGGGACCTGCGGGCGGGTTTTGAACGACGAGTCGCTGGTGGCGACCTCGAGGCGTCTGGTGACCGAGGCGCTGCTTCAGCGGGATGAGGAGGGCGTCTTTTTGGAACACGGCGGGCGCGACTCGAGCTACAACGCGGTGACGCTGCTGTTTGCGCAGGTGCTCGCATTGCATGTCCCGATGCCCGAGCTCGACGAGGCCCTGAAGAAGGCCGCCCGTTGGCAAATTTCGCGCATCCTTGACTCGGGTGAGGTGGACACCCGGGGTAACACGCGCACGGGCGTGGGCAAGGAGCCCGGTTACAACGGGCAACCCAAGGGGATCAACCACAACGAGGTGATCCTCGCCTTGGCGTTGCATGGGATCGTGCATCGCAATCCGCAAGCCCTCGACGCCGCGGGCCGGGTGATGGCATGGACTCGACGCGGTGCATCCAGCAGGGCGGTTCCAGCGGTCCAGACTGCTCCGGCCGTGTTTCGCCAAACCGCTCCCGCGCTGCGGTTGCTCCCCGGCTCCACGAACTTCCATTTCTCGATTTATGGAGGCCCGTCGGAGCCTCGCGAACTCGAATCATTCTTGAAGGCGCTCGAGACGCTGGGGCTCGCCAATGCGCTGGATCCGGGTCCTTCGGCGACGGCCGGTTCTCGAGGGGCCTTTGAGGTGCTCGCTCGACGGCGATGGCCGGTAATTCTCTACCCGCCCGATGGCGGGCGCATGCAGTTGGAGGGGAGTACGAGCGTGCTCTCAGCCGACGACGAGGCTGCGGTCCGTGTCCTCGATGACGCGGGCGTCTTCAATGCCATCCAATTGGGCGAATGGGGCTACCATTACCACCGTCTTCGAACGGACCCGAACTGGATGCGCGACGTGCTGGGCAAGGATTTCGAGACCCAGCGAAATCGATTCCTTCGACCTCCGGAGACCCAAGGGTACGAGCCCGTTCCGAAGACCCGCCGCGAGGCCTATGACCAGTTGCGTCAGTACTTTCTGTGGCATCGCCAGGCCAAGGGCGGACGCCTGATTAGCGTGACAGGCCATTCTCACTACGAGTCCTACGCGGCCGAGTGGGGGACGAGCGTGGTGGGTATTGAAGTGGGTGAGAATATCGGGTTCACCCAGTCGAAGTTTGCCTTCTCACGTGGGGCGGCTCGGCAATGGAATTTGCCTTGGTCGGTTCAGATGAGTCCGTGGTTCGGCAACGCCGTCACGACGCGGGGCCCGCTCGACACCAATGGGCCCACGGCCACCGGGTTGGATGCGGGACATTCGTTGAGCCTTTGCCTTCGGATGTGGAAGCACGCCTGGTTTGCTGGTGCGGCGCTGGTCACTCCGGAGAACAGTTTCAACAGTTTCTTCGAGACCGGGAAAGACCCGTGGGCTCTGACCCCGCACGGTCGGGCCGCCGCCGAGACCGTCGCTTTCATCCGCGGCCATGACCGGGGCAATCCGCACACGCCCTTGCTGGTGGTCTTGGATCACCTCGCCGGATACAACGGCTACATCGGCAAGACCTGGGGTTTCTTCCCGAGGACTGCCGCCGATCAGGAGGTGGCCGACCTCTTGGAGACCCAGTTGTTCGGGGGAGTGCCGCGGCCGCCGGTGCCGGGCAACCTGCCCAACCCCGAGGCGAATTATTTGCAGCCCACGCGCCACGGCGAGTTGTGTGATGTGGTGCTGTCGACGGCGACGGGCGCGTTCATGGGCCGCTATCCGGTCATCCTGCTGGCGGGCGAGGTAGAATTTAGCCCCGGATTTGTCCGCGAGCTGGAGACGGCTGTGACCGCGGGCAGTCGCTTGTTGCTGCAGGAGCGTCATGTGAAGGCTTTGGGCTCGGAGGCCTGGCTGCGGCTTCAACAGGCCGGGGCGACGGAGGTGCTGGCCGAGTGGGTCCACCCGGCCACCCGACGCCCGTCGGCGATTTCCGAGGAACGCCTTCAGCGCATTGCGAATGAGACCCTACCCGTCGCGGTGGAGGGCGATCCGATCCAATTCCAAATCAACCGGAATCGCCGTGGCTGGGTCGTGGAGTTGGTTCACAACGACGGTGTGATTAAGGCGGGCCGGACCCCGGCGCGCGTGTTCCCTGAAAGGGTTGCCAAGGTCCGTCTAACGCCCCGATTCAGCACGGCCAAGGCGCGTGATTGGCAGACGGGTCAAACTTGGGAGCCCGCTGAGCGAATCGAGATCGAGATGTCGCCAGGAGAAAGTCGGTATGTGGAGTTTGAAGCACCCTAAGTACCGACCTTGCTGTCCGAGACCTGGATCTCCAGTGGACCACCTCAGGTCGTCAGCATTTTCACCGCCACGACGGCGAGAATGACTGCCAAACCGACACGCACCCACTGCATGGGGGCACGGGTGCTGACCCAGGAACCCAGCAGCACCCCAGGGATGGACCCCAGCAGCAGGTTGCAGAGTAGGGTGGGGTTCACGTTGCCCATCATGAGATGTCCGGTGCCGGCGATGATGGTCAGCGGGATCGCGTGAGCCAGGTCGGTGCCCACTAAACGGCTCGGTGTTAGGCGCACCGGGTAGAGGTACACCAACATCACAGTGCCGAGCGCGCCGGCCCCGATGGAGGTTAAGGTCACCAAGATTCCTAAGATCACCCCAGCTAGGGTTGTTAGGACGGCTTGGGAACGTCCTAGGAATTCCATCACGCCGGTGGAGCCCCTGCTTCCCATCCGTTGAATCCAGTCTTTGGACAAGATGCCGACGGCCGTGATGAGCAGGGCGATCGCTACTGCCCGTATTAAGAATCCACCTCGCACCTGGGCGGTCGCTGTCAGTGTCATCCAGGCCAGGGTTCCGGCGGCAGCGGGAAGGCTGCCCAGGGCCAGGCGCCGGACCACCGGCCAGTCCACTGTGCCCTGACGATGATGGACGGCCGTTCCAAAAATCTTGGTCAGCGCGGCGAAAAGGAGATCGGTGCCCACCGCCGTTTGCGGGGCCACGCCGAACACCAGAACCAGCAACGGCGTCATGAGGGCGCCCCCTCCGACTCCGGTGGCGCCGACGACGATGCCGACCAGCAGTCCTGCGATGGCGTTGGGTAAATTAAGATCCACGGAAAGCGTTGCAACGTGCAGCAACTGGAACCTCTGGACAAGAGTTCACTCCCAGCCCAACTCCACGCGTACGGATCGAGTTCAGACGTTTCTGAGCGGCCGGTACGTTGCTGTCGCGAAACTCGTCGGAGAGGATTCAGTGGGTCGCGACTCAGACGGATGCCTTGGTTGGGGAACCTCAGTCGGCCCTCATAGCCGGAGAGGGTTGAACGTGGAAGTCTCGCCATCATTGTGGGGTCTTGCTGAGCTGCAAAGCTGCGCAGCTTGAAGGGGAGGCGGGCGGCAATGGGATCGGAAATTCTGGGGGTACGGAAAGCGCGGGACGTGGTCAGGATGCCGGCCTGGAAACAGATCATCTCGACACGCCGTTGAAGTAGAAGTGTGTTCCTCTAGGCTGGCGCACGTCGTCGGCGTGTGGGCAGAGTTCTGCATGACCCCGTCTCCCTTTCAGCCTGAGGTGTCTCGGCCTGTGCGTTTTCTTAATCGCCGGAGTTTCCTGGCATCCACCGCCGCCGCGATCCCGTTGGGGCTCCTGGGCCAGTCGCCCTCACCATCGACCGTGACCTCCGAGACTCTTGCGTCCCAGTTGCACGGATCCCTCGACGAGGCCCAGCAACGGGTGGTCTGCCGCGAGTTCAACGACCCACTGCGGCAGAAAGTTGACAATAACTGGATGATCACCGGCCGTTCCATTCAGGACGTCTTGCGTCCGGACCAGCAGGACCTAGTGCGTCAGATTTTTCGCAAGCTGCATCACCCAGATCATGCCGAGACCATGATGCGCCAGATGGTCGAAGACTCCGAGGGCAAGGGCTTCGAGCGCGGCACCTCGGTGGCGCTGTTCGGCCGTCCTAGGAGCGGGGCCTTCGAGCTGGTGCTCACCGGGCGTCACTGCACGCGTCGCTGCGATGGCGACTCGGTGGCCGGGACAGCCTTTGGCGGGCCCATCTTCTACGGCCATCAGTCGGGTCCGAACGACGAGGAACCGGCCGACCATCCCGGCAACGTGTTTTGGTACCAGGCCAAACGGGCCAATGAATTGTTTCAGGCCCTCGATGGCCGGCAGCGGACTCACGCCCTCGTCGAGGGGCGTAGCCGGCCAGAGCGAGCGACCGAAACGGTCCGCTTGAGTGGGCGTCGTGAGGGCCTCATCGGCATCCCTGGCTCGGAGTTGAGCCCGGACCAGCGGGGTCTGATGCGTAACGTACTGAGGGATTTGCTGGCTCCCTTCCGCCGTGTGGATGCCGACGAATCGCTGCGATTGGTGGATTCGCAGGGGCTCGAAAACTTGCACCTGGCCTATTTCAAGGGCCAGGACCTCGGTAAGGACGGGGTCTGGGATGTTTGGCAAATCGAGGGGCCCAACATGCTCTGGTACTTCCGGGGCGATCCCCATGTGCATTGCTGGGTGCACATTCGCGACGGCAAAGCCTGAAGTTCCGGGATGCCAAAGGGCTCTCTCGGGCTCAGGGCCAGACGGGCTTCCAGTCCTTTTCGAGTTCGCGGCGCAGGTGGCTGACTTGGAGCGGATACTGGGCGACGAGGTCCGACTGTTCGAAGGGGTCCTCTATAATTCGGTACAGCTCGGGCTTCGCGGTGGGTTCGTTCCACGGGGTGGGTAGGATGAGCTTCCAACCGTCGCTCACGATCCAACGCCAGCGAAGGCCCGACTCCGGGTGGTCGAGGTCTACCGCGTCGTGAGTGAAGCACTCGCCCGACACGGAGGTCCTGCGGCGCACGGCCTTGGGGTCGAGGGGCATCAAGGAACACTGCCGTGGACCCCGTGGCCCAGCCAGTGGGAATTGGTCGGGTGGCCTGCATCTGCATCGTTTGGCCGCCGTCGAACCTCGAGCGGTGTCAGCGTCCGCAGAGGCAGGTGATCACGGGTTCTGGGGCGACGGAAATACCTACTCGTGACAACGTTGGCTCGATGCCAGCGAGGAACTCTTCGGCGAGGCCTCGCGAGGCGGGCGTGAGGCATCGCTCATGGCGGTGGATCGTGCTCCCTGGAGGCACTGTACGAAGGGCGGCTTCGAATTCGGCGAGTGAACCACACGAGATGATGCGCCGCTCCGACCGGAACCCTACGGAGACCGAAGGGATGGGGTGTTCGTCGTCTCCAGTATTGACCACCAGGAACCCGTAGTCGGTGGTTAGTGCAATGGGCACGCGGTGGAATCCGTTGTCGACGGCCGCCAAAATGAGCGCGGTTGATGGGGCTGCCGCTGCTTGGGTCGTCGGGCTTTGGGGAGCGAGTGTTTTTGTACTGCTAGATGGATCGCAGCCCGCGGTCAGTAGGTTGAATAAGACCACGATTTTGCAGGCTCGGATGCTGCCACGGTGGGCACCTCGGTGGATCCTGCTTAACAGCGGGAAGGTCATGGGCTTGATGTGATCGACGTTGGGGAACTCTGGACTCGCTGGAAACGTGAAATTTTTTTGGCATGTGTCTGGGTGAGGGGCCGCGGGAACGGTCCTGCGCTCGCAGGTAAGCTCGGGGGAGGGCGTTGCTTTCGCGCTGTGCGCGAGGGGTTTTTGGTGATCGCTTCCAATGCTTGCTTCGGCCCGTTCCCGCTGCTGGTTTGGTGTGTGTGGCCGCGGGAACGTGCCTGCGCGCGCAGGTAAGCTCGG
>Ga0209597_1001416_pt1 | contig 15688 bp, 10 predicted proteins | sample M_140625_MF_Meta_FD_187316 | JGI IMG/M metagenome (GOLD analysis project Ga0209597, IMG submission 187316) | Freshwater microbial communities from Lake Montjoie, Canada to study carbon cycling - M_140625_MF_MetaG (SPAdes) (version 2) | ecosystem: Environmental > Aquatic > Freshwater > Lake... | reverse complement strand
GCAAGGAGTGGACCACACCTGAGGGCAAAGCACTTTTATGCCCAACCTGTGCAACATTGAATGGCATCGGCTGCCCGTAAAACTGCACTAGTTGGTGTTCTATTGTTGTTACATGGGAACACTTGACGGAAAAGTAATCATCATCACCGGAGCAGCCCGCGGGCAAGGCGAAGCAGAGGCAGTACTGGCCGCACAAGCCGGTGCAAAAGTTGTTGTTACCGACATCATTGACGGTCAGCATGTTGCAAAAGAAGTGGGTGGACTTTTCGTTTCACACGATGTCACCTCTTCAGAGCAATGGGCAAACGTTGTACAGAAAACAATGGCTGCTTATGGCCGCATTGACGGGCTCGTGAACAATGCAGGCATTTGGAAACCAGGTGGTGTTACACAAGCAACCGAAGCAGAGTTCCGCCAAATTATTGATGTCAACCAAGTAGGAGTTTTTCTTGGCATGCAAGCAGTATCGGCAACGATGATTGCGCAAAAGTCGGGTTCCATAGTGAACATCTCTTCTGTTGCAGGAATGCGTGGGCTACGTGCCATTGCTTATGCAGCAAGTAAATGGGCCGTACACGGCATGACCAAAACTGCAGCACGAGAACTAGGCGCACACAACGTACGCGTGAACTCGGTGCACCCTGGCTTCATTGAAACCGACATGTTGCCACAAGGCATTGAAAGCACCATTGCAAACCAAGTGCCTATGCAACGCACGGCTGACGCAAAAGAAGTGGGCGAGGTCGTAATGTTCCTACTAGGTGACGCTGCGTCTTATGTAAATGGCGCCGAAATTGTTGTTGACGGCGGATTTATTGCGTAAGGAAGTTAATTCCAACCCAGGCGCTTAGTTGTTGCCTTGTGTTGAGCAATTTCATCGAATGCCATGGTGCGAATATCGGCCGCTTCTTCAGGCGTAATGCCGAAACTCTCCATAAGAAACAATTCAGACCACAAAAGAACGCCCGACTTCACTGCAAGCGCTTGGGCGAACCTTGGGTTCATTCCCATTTTTTGAAACTGAATGGCTAATTCGCCATTGAGTTCACGTGATTTCTCCGCGAACCTCTTCGGCTTCACCCCGCATGTAATGAGGTACTGAATGACCTGTTGGCGTTGGCTCGTGTATTTCCGACCGAATGCCAAGACGGTGAGATCGAATGAGGCCGGCTCTTCACCACGCTTAATGCGGGCCTCAATTTCCTTTTGGGTGGCCGCCTGCGCCAAACGCGCCAGTTCGTCGGTGACGGCAGTAAAGAGGTCAATGCGGGTACCGAAATAGCGAAAAACGTAGCCATGGTTGAGCCCCGTAATTTCCGCTATTTCCTGCAGTGAAATATCGGGGATGGGTTTTTTGGCAACGAGCGAAATAGTGGCATCGAGAAACTTCTGGGTTGCAGCAGCGCGGCTATAGCGGACAGGTTTTGCCTCAACTTTCGCTGCAGGTTTCTTCTTCGCACTTGGCACATCGCTACTTTACTCCATTTAATGCGGTGCGATTGTTGCAATTACCCTGCATCTAAGAGTGCAAAAAGATCAGCCAGCTCTGCCGATTGAAGATCAAGCGTGGGTAGCAGAGAAATTTCAGCATGAATGAAGGCGAGAAGAACAACACCATTGCTGAGTGCACGTGCTGGCAGCACGCCTGAATTTTTGAAATATTGGGAAATACACGTATAAATTTTTCTATTCCCATCCTGAAAACGAGATTCAGGCACTCCTTGAATTGCCAAATATTGCAGTAAATGGATGCGCTGAGCACATAAAGACCTACAGAGCTCAACAAGTTGAGCGAAATGGAGCTCTTTACTTGAAATCTCGCGCTGCAGTGCTTCGTTCGCTTGGGCAGCAAGCAAATCAGACACCTCTATTAGTAGGTCAAGACGAGTACCAAAAAAACGATAGATGTAGTGCTGACTTACATCTGCTTGGCCTGCGATGTCGGCCAAAGTGAGTTCTGCTGGTGTTTTTGTGCACAACAAAGTAGTCGTTGCGCTGAGGAAGCGTTCGACGGCATCAACCCGGGAAATTTTTTCAGTGGGCAGGCCTCTCCCCTTGCTTTGTAGTGAAGTACTGCTTATAGTGTATCAAATCACTACGTAGTACAACGCTACAAATGTCGAAAGGCGTTACATGTTCACTGCATCAACCACCGCACAACGAGCATCAAAATGGAGAGCTTTTAGTGTTGTCTTCTCTCTCATTGCAACGCTGCTTGTTGCAGCTACATCACTTGCGCCACGCGCAGCTTTAGCTGACTCTGGTGAAGCGCCTTATGGAACACCAACTCAGGCGCTCCAATCGGCAATATCGCTCGGGCCTGATTATTCATGCATCATCAGCAATGGAAATGTTTTGTGTTGGGGGAACAACAGCTATTTCCAATTGGGGAATAACCCGCAATTTACAATGGGTGACAATAGTGCTGCGGCAAAGAGCAAAACACCTGTATACGTGAAGAATTCAGACGGTAGTAACTTGTCTGGGGTCATCGGACTTGCAACAGGCACCCAACATGCTTGCGCACTTTTGAATACAACAAAAGTTAAATGTTGGGGTCTCATCGCAGCCAACTTGACGGGACGTTCGGCCACCTACAGGTACGAGGGGCAAAGGACAGCTGAGTTTGTTAAGGATGTTTTTCCTATGACTGCAACGCAGACACAGGTTGATGCTTTGCCAGACATGACGGGAATCGTAGGTCTGAAGGCTTCAACCTACGGAACTTGCCTGTTGAAAAACACAGGAAGGGTGGTGTGCTTCGGCGACAACGGCCTTGGCCACGAAGGAAACAACAATGGTTTTGTACTGCAGTGCTCTAACGATAGTCAGAGTGGTATTTGCGACGCAACAAATGGTTTACCAATTGAGAATGTCAAACAAATCAACCAAGCAGGTCAGACTGCATGCGCAATCCAGTCGGATGATCGAATGCTCTGCTGGGGGCAAGATGCTGGAAATTTTGCAAATGCGTCGTACAGCACCGGTAACAGTGGAAACTTATATCCCAAGAGAGTGGGAAGTGGAGCGAATGGCATTAAAGCGATAAGTGCTGGCATCGCATCAATTTGTGGCATCTACCAAACTGGCTCCAATCCGATTTCTACCTCAGGAGGAACCATTAAATGCTGGGGCCAAAACAGTATCGGCGGAGAATTCGGAAACGGTACATTTGTTGGGGACCCTCAATACACACCAACATCAATTGGCATCACAAATGCTATTGCCATCTCTGGCGAGGAACGGGGACATTGTGCGCTTTTGATTACGACAAAAGTGATGTGCTGGGGGGGTAACACCAACCCGAATACGGGTCTCCCTGCATTTCTTCAGGTAAGAAATGCGACAAACACTGCAAACGTTGATATTGAAGGCGTTGCAGCGGTATCGGTGGGTACGTTCCACTTGTGTTTGATTATGCAATTAAGGGGTGAGGTGAGGTGCCAAGGAACCAACACGAGTGGCCAAATCGGTGACGGTACGCTCTCGCAAGCGGTGACACCAATCAATGTAAGTGCTGGAGAAAAAGTGAACGAAGACGGTGGAACGTCTTTGACCGGTGCCGGCGCAGACGTCATGCCCCCTCAGTATTCGTCATCGGCGGTGAATACCGCAGGCTCAAAGGTGATTATTTCGTACGCTGAACCGATTGCCTCGAGTGGTGTCATTCCAACAAGTCTTTTTACTGTGAAAGTAAATGGTGTAACTAAGACCGTTTCTTCAGTAACAGTAAATGATCAAACAGTGGAATTGAACATGGCAGAACGTATTTTGCAGGGAGATACGGTCCGGATGGAGTATCGAGACGCAACAGTCGGTGTTGACGACGCGAATGTTATTGAAGACACTTCGTTTATCGACAGTGCAAGTATTCCAGAAGGTCCAATTACGAACAATGCGAATACTGAAGCCGTTGCTCCAACCTTGGTATCTGCTGCCGTGACTGCTGAAACTGGTGGCACAGCAGGAACGAAGATGACTCTTACCTTCAACGAGGCTCTCGCTACTACAACTGCTTTGACATCGGCATTCACTGTGGGTGTAGCCTCCGGCTCAAATCGCACGGTTTCGTCGGCGGTTGTATCCGGATCAACGGTTGTGCTTACGTTTACTCCTGCAGTACAGCGCACCGACACAATTACTGTCGCCTATGCAGCTCCAACACCTTCCTCATTGGAAACAACGAATACTGCAGTTCAGGACAGCGCAGGAAATGACGCAGCTTCATTTTCTGCAACATCTGTTACCAATAACTCCACCTATGACACCATTGCACCAGTTTTTCAGTCTGCGGCAATGAGCGGTGACAAAACAAAGGTAATTCTCACTTACAACGAAGCTCTGGGTACAACAACTGCACCCACGACTGCGTTTGCGGTATTAGTAAACAGTGCTTCTCGTGGTGTGTCTGCAGTAGCGGTGAGTGGATTGACAGTTCAGTTAACACTCGCAACTGCCGTTACCGAGGGTCAAACGGTAACCGTTGCCTATGTAGCTCCTTCAAGCAGTGCGTTGACTACGAATAACGCGGTTCAAGACACTTCTGGAAACGACGCCGTTACTCTTACGGCGCGATCTGTCACCAACGTGGCCGACTTGACATCTCCAATTCTGCAATCTGGAGCAGTGGACGCAGCGGGCACAAGTTTGACGCTCACCTATGACGAGGCGCTCGGTTCTACCACTGCGGCAGCTTCAACATTTACTGTGAATGTTGCTGGTTCTGCTCGTACAGTTTCAGGTGTTGCTGTTTCTGGTTCCACAGTGGTGCTCACCTTGGCAGCTGCTGTGGGTCAGGGTCAGGCCGTAACAGTTGCCTATGCGGCTCCAGCTTCGAGTGCGTTGACTACCAATAACGCAATTCAAGACTCATCTGGAAACGATGCAGTTTCGTTTACCTCTACTGCGATAACGGTGACGAACAGTTCAACTGTTGACCAAACTGCGCCGGTTTTGCAGTCGGGTGCGGTGAATACTGCAGGTACGACTTTGACGCTCACTTATAGTGAGGCGCTCGGTTCTACCACTGCGGCAGCTTCAGCATTTACTGTAAATGTCGGTGGTTCTGCTCGTACGGTTTTGAGTGCTGCTGTTTCTGGTTCCACAGTGGTGCTCACTTTGGCATCGGCTATCCAACTTGGAGAAGCAGTTAGTGTCGCTTATGTCGCGCCAACGCCAAACTCCGCAACGAGCAACAATGCAATTCAAGACAGTGTGGGTAACGACGCTGCTTCGTTCGCTTCAACCGCGATCGTTGTAACGAATAGCTCAACAACCGACACAACTGCTCCAGCATTTGTTTCGGCAGCTGTGTCTTCTGGTGGAAGTATTCTTTTGACCTATAGCGAAGCGTTGAATACTACAACAGCTCCTACTTCACGGTTCCAAGTGACTATTGGGGGAACTGCTGCCACGGTGACAAGTGTGACAGTGAGTGGGTCAGTTGTGACTATTGTGACGACGCCAGTTGTTGGTGCGGGGCAAAGTGTTGCAGTTACCTACACTGCGCCTTCTTCTGGTAACACCATTGAAGACACTGCCGGTAACGATGCCGCGTCGAGTGGTGCAGCGGTAACTATTTCTGGAGCAAGTAACCAATCAACAGTGGACCGCACCGGGCCAACGTTGGTTTCTTCTGCTGCGAACTCTGCTGGTGCTGCGGTATTGACCTTTAACGAAGCTTTGGGCACAACGGGGCCAGGTGCCTCCGCATTCACCGTCACCGTTGACGGCGTAACACTTACTGTTACCAGCGTGACCATTGTTGGTTCAACAGTGGTGATTGTGACGAACCCTCGCATTGAGTCGGGCAAGGCAGTTTCAATTGTTTACAACGCGCCGGCGACAAATTCAGCGACAAGCAATGCTGCAATACAAGATGCTGCAGGCAATGATGCCGCAGGGGCCACGTTCACCGTGTCGAGTGCAAATAATGCTTCGACATATGACCCAACGCCCCCAACGCAAACAGGATCAGCAGTAAATGATGCTGGAAAGCTTGTTATTTCCTATAGCGAAAACCTTGCAACACCCGGACCAGAAGCGTCGCAGTTCACGGTGACCATTGATGGCAAGACTGCAACCATCGTGAGTGTCGAAATTGTTGATAACAAAATTGTGATTACAACGTCGCCACTTATTGCTGGTGGAGAAGCGGTTACGTGGGCATACACCGATGCCACTAGTGGTAATGATCCAAAGGGTATTCAAGATGCTGCTGGTAATGACGTTGCTTCCGGAACAAGCGGTTCTGGATCGGTAACAAATGGTTCAAAGGTCTCAAACGTTGACCCGATACCACCAACAGTGACTGGTTCTCAAGTAAACGAGGGTGGAAAGGTTGTTATTTCTTTCAGTGAAACAATTGCAACACCGGGCCCAGACTCTTCACAATTCATTGTGACCATTGATGGTTCACCAGTGACCATTGTGAGTGTTGAAATAGTAGATAACAAAGTTGTTATTACTACTGCGCCGCTTGTGGCCGAAGGCCAGACTGTCACATGGAAGTACGTTGACACCACAACGGGTAATGACCAAAAAGCAATTCAAGATAAATCTGGAAATGATTTGAGTAGTTCAACTGCTGGTTCTGGAGCAGTTTCCAATGGATCGAAGGTAACTAAAGAAGCAGCCGAATTGGAAGAAGACCCAACTACCACCATGTTGAGTGATGAAGTCACTGTTGATGGTGTGAGCGGCACCGCAACATTTGGTGATGGTTCACAAATTGTGGTGTCGGGTAAAAACCTGAAGATTCGCTTCAAGACGGGTTATATCGGAAATGCCGGTGGAACAGTAACGGGTACATACTTGGTGGGTAAAAAGAAAACTAAGTACAAGTGCACCGTTGAAAGCTTCGGTACTGAAAAGAAGAACCCTTCTGCAAAACGCATTTACCCAAGTAAGAAGATGGGTTTGTGGTTTAAGAAAAAGGTCTACTCGCCTAAGAAACCGTGCGTGATGCCAACTGCAATGCAGACAGCATTGAAAACACAGCGCATCACCTTGACGGTAAAGTTGAACTTCAAGCGGTTGTGGCCAAATACAGCCAAGGCAATTGACGATCAAGGAAAGCCAATTCCTAAGTCAACGCGCATCATGAAATTGAAGATTGGTAAAACACCAACCAAATAGCAAGAGGTAGGGGTCGTGTCCGCTGATGTGCGGGCACGGCCCCTCTTCTATTGTTTTGCCAGGGGGTATACCAATGGCAACACTGTTAGCTCGTGTCACTATTAAAGAAGGCTGCGAAGCACGCTTTGAAGAAGTGGCGCGTCAAATGTACGAACGTACACACGCTGATGAAGAAGATGTGCATCGATATGAGTACTGTCGGGGCGCCGAGCCACGTACGTATTACTGCATTGAGTCGTATGCCGATGTGGTGGGTTTTTTAAAGCATCAGTCGAGTGCGCACCATCATCATTTCGGACCCGATTTTCGTGACCTCATTGAAGCCATCACAATGGAATGGGTTGACCCCATTGGCCAGGCATCGCCGTTGGCGCCAACAAACAATCAACAACTGCCAGATGATGCGACTGAGCAAATGAAAGCGATATATCCACGTTTTGCCAGTATTTATGCCGCTTGGTGGGGAAAGTTGCGCTGAGTTCAACTCGGCTGCCTTTTTGATGCATCGCTAAACTCGGGAAGTCTTCAATGAATACCTAGTGCAAGAGAGATCACCTCGCATGGAATTTAATTACCCTCCCGCAGCCGATGCCTATCGCGTCAAAGTTCGCGCATTCTTAGACCAGCACCTGCCTGCACAGTGGAAGGGTATTGGCGCCTTAAACCGAGACGAAGCGAATGCCTTCACTGAAACATGGCGTGAGACGCTTCGCGATAACGGGTTCTTAGCTGTGAACTGGCCAAAAGAATACGGCGGGCAGGGTCTGAGCTCCATTGAAGCAGCCGTCATTTCGGAAGAATTCGCTCGCGTAGGTGTGCCCACTGTTGGCCCGAGCGACATGTTCGGCATCAGCATGTTGGGCAACACATTGCTCGCCATTGGCACTGAAGAACAAAAGAAGCATTACCTTCCACGCGTGTTGTCGGGCGAAGACTTGTGGTGCCAAGGTTTTAGTGAGCCAGCAGCAGGCAGCGACTTGGGCAACCTGGGTTGTCGTGCAGTGCTCGACGGTGATGAGTGGATCATTAATGGGCAAAAGACGTGGAACACAGGTGGCCACTTGGCAAACCATATTTTTGTTCTCGCCCGCACAGCGCCCGATGAAGTGAAGCATCGTGGAATTACTTTTCTGCTTGTTGACATGCGTCAGCCCGGTGTTGAAGTGCGACCCATTCGCATGATGTCGGGAGACTCCGAATTCAACGAAGTCTTTTTTACCGACGCCCGTTGTCCGAAAGGAAGTGTTGTTGGCGAAGTGAATGGTGGCTGGATGGTCACCATGACATTGCTGGGTAACGAACGTGGCGCGGGTGCAGCAATTAACGCAATTGGTTTTCGTGCAGAGTTAGACAAACTCATTGAACTTGCTCGGGAAAAAGGTGTTACCGACGATGCTGTGATGCGCCAACGGTTGGCAGTTGCTTATACAAAAGTTGAAGTGATGCGCTTTCTTGGTTACAGCGCGTTGACGTCATTCTTAAATGGGAAAAAACCCGGACCCGACGCTTCAATTGGAAAACTCTTTTGGGCGGAATATCACAAAGAAGTTACAGAACTAGCTGTCGATATTTTGGGTGCCGACGCATTAACGCCAAGTGGTAAACCAGCACTTACCTACTTACGTTCCGACGCGGTAGGTTCGCCGAACTCAAGTGCAAGTTGGGTCGATGTATTTCTGAATGCCCGTGCGGGGTCTATCTATGCCGGAAGTAGCCAGGTACAACGCGGCATTGTTGGAGAACAAATTCTGGCACTGCCGAAAGAGCCGCGCGCCGACGCTGGGCCATGGCGTGCCATCCCTGGGCATGGCTAATTAATACTTTGTTTAACGAGTGGATTTTTTGGTGCTGTAAGGTTATTACGTGACCGATATAACTGATACCCGAACCCGAATATTGGAAGCCGCAATGTCTGTTATTGAAGACACCGGTGAGGGTGCTCTGCGTGTGCAAAAAATTGCCGAGTCGGTGGGAGTGCGCGAACCCTCGGTGTATCACTTTTTCAAAAATCGCGAAGATCTGGTCGAAGCAGCGCATGTCGAGCGGTACCGCCGAAGCCACCTTGAAATGGTTCAGCCGTTTCAAGCAGGAGCCGCATTGGCTGATAACGCGGAAGATTTTCAGAGAATCGTCAAGAAAATTTTGAGTCTTGTTTACACCGCAGAACGCGAGCATATTCGCAGTACACGAATGAGTGTTCTGGGTGCTGCACAAACAAGCCCAACAATCGCCGAAGCAATTCGTCAAATCAATTTTGAAATTTCCAGCAGACTCGCAGAAGTGTTTTTAACAGCACAGGAAAAGAATTGGATACGCAAAGAGGTGGATCCACTAGCCGCTGCGTATTGGATCAACGGCCAAATTTTGGGCCGCGTGATGGCCGAGATGGACAAAGAGCGAGTGGACTTGGACAAATGGAATCAAATCTCTGAAACTGCAGTTTTGTATTTCTTATTTGGGTAAAACGGTTTTTTGAAGTGCCTTTTGCGCATTAGTCTAAAAATATGGCTTCAGGCGAAGATACCCGCTCACGCATTCTTGATGCTGCCATTGAAATGATGGACAGTGGTGGTGAAGCTTCCATTCGTGTTGCAACAATCGCCGCAAAACTCGACATTGCGGAACCATCCATCTACCACCACTTCACAAATCGAGCAGCACTTGTTGAAGCCGCTTATGTCGAGTGGTACTGGCGTTGCTTAAAAATACAGGTTCCTATGGAGACCGTTACGGCGCTGGTAGATACTCGAGAAGAGTATGTTCGGGCAATCGTTAAGTCGCTCACGTGGAGTTACCAGAAAGATCGGCATGCGGCACGCGCAGTGCGCATCAGCGTGCTTGGCGCAGCACAAAGAAACCCACAATTAGCAGCGGCTATTAACGATATCAATCGAAAATTTCTGGGAAGTCTTGCTGATTCGATGAAAGAAGCGCAGAAGCGTAAGTGGATCAGCAGCGATCGCGACCCGCTTGCAACGGCATATTGGCTGCATGGGCAAATTCTTGGCCGCGTCGTTGCTGAAATGGACGACGGTATTGTTGATTTAGAACAGTGGGACGCACTCTCATTTGAGGCCGTCTCAATGATTTTAGGGAACTAGTTCTTAGTTATTGAGCCTGTTGCCATGGTGGTACCGGGCGTAAACGTGGGTACCACGGGCTGCGTAATGGGTCGCCGTATTTCAGTTGCAACGATAAGCCAGGCGTTAATGGCACTGTTGGTTTGCCTGGCGGGCGTGGTGCATAAACAATGTCGTTGCCATACATACGAATGGTAATTGCGCGACGACTGCTGGTGGGGCCGGTTGGCCCACCGCCATGCAGCACTGCAGGGTGAGCAAGAATGATGTCGCCAGGTGTGATGTCCCACGAGACAATGTCCCACGCACTGCGGTCGGCTTCAATGTTGGGTAGTGGCGGATACTCACTTCCAAAATACGGAAGCGTTGGGTCTTCGCTCACGCGCCGCGGGTTGAAACCGTCGTAACGCACACCATGGTGAGTGCCGCGCACATATTCCAAACACTCATGTGCAGGCAAAGTGTCGAGGCTGATCCATGCAGATGCAATTTTGCTTCCCTCCATTGGCCAATAGGGAAGGTCTTGATGCCAAGGTGTGCGACCACCGTTGGGGCCTTTCACAAACCACTCATCGGAGTACAACCAAATATCGGGGGAGTTGAGTAGCACCGCCATCATGTCGGCAAGAGGAGAGTCGTACATGAAACGCTGTAGCTCGGGCGACACTTCAGTAGTGCGTACCAATTCAATAAATTCCTGATCGGTGCCGTCATAGAACAGATGTTTTTTCTGGCCCGAATCACCCATTACTCGGTCGAGTCCGAGTTGGAGGAGAAGCAACCATTCTGGGTGCAGCGCTTGCCTGAGAATGACGATGCCATCTCGTGCATAGGTGTCACACACGGTGGGTGTGATGAGCGAAACGGCTTCGGCAGTAGTTGTAGGAAACTCCATGACATGACAATAGATCACGTGTGAGCACAGAATTACTAGACCCTGTACCGTGCAGTTATGGCTTTACCGAAGATTCTTGACGATGCATTAGACACCCTGGTTGTTCCAGGTTTTTCCCGCATTGGTTACCTCGTGCGAGCAGGACAGTTTGACCCACTTGGCAACAATGCATTGGCAGGAAAAACAGTTGTCATCACTGGCCCCACGTCGGGGCTGGGCAAAGCAACGGCACATCAACTTTCAGCGATGGGTGCAGATCTCATTTTGGTTGGTCGATCTGCAGAGAAACTTGAACGCACGAAGAGCGAACTTGTTCACAGCCTTGAAACTCAGAAGTTTCACATTGTGGTTGCCGACATGGGCGATCTAGATGCAGTGCGTAAAGCTTCTCAACTCATACTTGAGTCCACCACAACTCTTCATGCACTCATTCATAATGCGGGAGCACTTTTAAAGACTCGTGAAGAATCGCCGCAGGGCTATGAAACAACAATCGCCACCCATGTCTTAGGGCCGCATCAGATGACAACAGATCTTCTCCCGTTATTGAGGACTTCTTCAGGGCGAGTGATTACGGTTTCTTCGGGTGGCATGTATGGAGCCACGTTGCCCAATATTGCAGGCAATCAGTCTCCAGAAATGTCGCCTGCGAGCTACGACGGCACACGCCAGTACGCAATTGCTAAACGTATTCAAGTCACACTCAGTGAGATGTGGGCTGTTCGCGAACCACAAGTTTTATTTGCGGCAATGCACCCTGGCTGGGCCGATACGCCCGGTGTCCAAGATTCGCTTCCGGCTTTTCGACGTGTCATGAAGCCGCTTCTGCGGAGTCCTGAACAAGGTGCCGACACCATTTGTTGGCTGGCATCTCAGAGTGAGAATGTCGATTCGGGCAAGTTCTGGTGCGACCGTGCGAGCCGAACAATTCACCGCTTGCCACGCACACGCAAGTCAGATACCCCCGAAGCGCGTGGGGCACTTTGGCTGTGGTGCAAAGAGCGCATCACGCAATAAATGGTCAAAAGGGGCGTTTGGCGGTGATGTAGCGACATGAGACGGGGTCACCTTCGGTGATGGCCAATTCTGACCTCCAAGAAATAAATGCGTAAAATTTTTTTTACATGTGAGTTCCCATTTCTCCAGTTGCCCTCACGTCATATTGTGCAGAAATGCGTATTTGGGGGGTTTTGGGCAGGTTGGGGCTCGCCACCTTTTGTCTCTCCTTCGTTCTGCCGATTACACCTGTTGCGGCCACAAACGGGGTCGCACTCAGCGCTTCTTCGGCCACCGTTACACCAGGTTCAACCGTTGACCTCACCGCATCGATGCCGGTGGTATCGGCTGGATCAACAACACAAACCCTGACTCAAACCATTGACCCCACAAAAGTAAAGCTGACAAGTGCGAGTGACATTACGTATCCAGCGGGTTGGACGCTTTCCTATTCAACTGATGGCACAATATTTTCATCAACTGCGCCAACAACTACTAACGGCTGGGCAGCAGTTACAGCTGTTCGCGCAACTGGTTCGCTTGAATCCAGTGGCGCAAGTAATGGATTTCAAGTTGCATCCAGAACGGCAACTGGAACTGCAAGGTCGATCGCACCATCTTCGATTACTATCGCCGGAACCGGTGATGGTTATCAAGCATTTTTCGATCCAGGTCGAACCAGAGTTTTCAACGTGTTTCATCACAAGGCCTCTGGTTCGAGCGGCCAGCTCGATTGCTATGTGATTGCCACTGGCGCAAGGTGCACAGGCTTTCCGATTGATTTTTCAGCTTCTCGGACTCCGCAAAGTTCACTCGGTCGTGTCGTCGGAAATAAGATTTGGATTCCCGGATTTAAGTCGGGGACTGCCACAACCCAAGCAGTGGGGTTTTACTGTGTTGACATTTCATCAGTATTGGCGAGTAGCGGATCCCCTTCGTTATGTGCAACTCCATTCGTAAGCATGGCTTCTGGCGCCTCTGCCGGCACTTTATATTTTGAACCTGCTCTGTACAACTTCTACGCGATAACGGGAGTTAGTGTCTCGGGCAGTTCCTCCGAAACACAGATGTGGGGAGTTTTAACTTTTAACGGAAACTTAGTTTGTATTGATACAAGCACTCAAAGTGCCTGCACAGGTATGCCAACGAATGGATGGAGCACCGGACTTTCTATAGGTGGATACCAAAGCTTCGGAACAGATATTGAAATTTGGGAGAACCGAATTTACATTCGTGGAAACTCAGCGAATACTGCTTCTTCATCGCGCGTAGTGTGTCGCCTTGCCTCGGATCCAACTCAAACATGCCCAGGTTGGAGTACTCCATTTTCAACAACTGTTCTCAATGAATTTGTAGGTGAATTGATCCCACTTCCAAATTCAACGGGATCAAGGGTATCTATGTGTCTTGGTCCTGACGGCCGACACACCACTTTGAAATTCAACAGTTCAATGTTAGAAACAACAACTTCGAATGTAGTTTCATGCTGGGATTCAAATGGGGTTAAGAGTGATGGGCCAGCAAGCCTAAGTAGATTGATCGTTAACTCGTGGTCAACGAACTCTAGTCATGGATATTTGCTTGATCACTCTGTGTCTGGCACAAGAATTGCTTGGGCTAATGGAGTGAATTACTCAGCGACTACTCCTGAAGCACCAGCTATAGCCTGCTGGGATGCGAGCCTTGATGGCCCATGTACGACGGCGGCACTCGGTACAACCACTACCGCAAATGGCTCTCTTACATACGGCGCTACCACAGGATTTACTGGTGCAGGTGCCAAAAACTACACAGCAGTCATTGACCCCGTGGCTCCAAATTGTTTGTGGATTATGCAGAACGACAATCCAAGGACCTTTCTTTTAAACGTCGTTGATGGTACGAGCAATTGCACGGCAGGAGCCCCAACGACTGCATCCTTCTCAGGAACTTCCATCGTTCCGAGAATGGGATGTGAAGCTAGTTCTCAACCTATTCGGCAATGGGAGACCTTTAGATTAACGAGCGCTGGCACGGGAACTTTCACCGCTGCCAAACTTACGGTTAAGAATTCCTCTGGCACCGCAATCCCTGCTTGGACGAATGTTCCACTGACGCTTAACGCGGACTTGAACTTAGCAACGCTTTCACCAACTGATACTGGAGCAACTCCAACATTTGACGTTGCCTTTGAAGGCATAACTGGTTCAATCACAACAGCATCGGCCCAAGTTCGAGTTGTTGGTGATGCCCCGCAGCTTTGCACCAAAGTTACGGCCGTTTATGCCTGTCCAACTGGCTCCGGTCCAATAGCTTCGCTGGCAAATAACACTGCAACCGTTTCTGCCTCAGGTAGTTCAGTACTGAATAGTGTGACTACAACGTTAACTCCAGCAAGTCAGTCACTAACAGTTACTGCGCCAACACTTTCTACCTGCACTTCAAGCATCACCGGTAGAGCCGGTGATGCCGGCGGGGGCGCATCTGGTAGTGCAATTTCCGGCGTCTCCGTTTCGCTACTTGATTCATCGGGTAATCCTGTGCTTGTTGGTGGTACGCCTGTTTCAACAACAACAGCAAGTGACGGAACCTATTCGTTTGCAAATGTTTTGCCTGCTTCATATAAAATTCGATTCAACGAACCAGGCTCGCAGGTACTCGCAAGTTCAACTGTGGTTTCGGGCGCTTCGGGCACAACAACTGGAGCCGTAACGGTTATGGGTGCCGCGACAACGGTGACTTCAAATACTGCCGCAATAATTGCTGGTACCAATGCAGTTGTTAATGCTCTCTACATAATTCCTGCTGCTGCAGCGGCTGATGTTTCGCCAGCCGGAACTCAAGGAACTGCGCAAACTATTAACGTGCTCAGTAATGACAATGCTGCGTCGGGTGCAACTCTGACCGCTAGCAGCGTGAAGTTATGTGGACTTTCGCCAGCACAAAGCCCGCCATCTTGTTCGCAGACTTCATTAACTACTGCAGACGGCACTTACAGCGTGAACACGTCAAATGGCGTTGTGACCTTCACTCCGGCACCGTCCTTTGCTGGAACTGCGACTGTGATTCCAAGTTATCAAGTGAGTGATTCGGCTTCCAATGTTGTCTCTTCAACAATCACCGTAACGGTTATTGCCCGACCAACTCTTTCCCCTGACACTTCATCAGGGGCTTGGGACACTAATCAAATAATTTCGCCACTTACCAATGATGTTGCAGACAGTAGAACAACACTGGTCACAAGCAGCGTTAAGTTGTGCGGCCCATCTGACACCTCTCCAAATTGCACTGCTACATCTCTTACCAATTCTGATGGGACTTACGCCGTTAATTCAGATGGCACCGTGACATTTGATCCTGTTGCCAGTTTCACTGGAACGTCAACTAACCCAGTTACTTATTCGGTTATCGATTCGTTAAGTCAAAAGGCTACGAGCACGATCACCCCATCGGTTACTGCTCCCGGAGCGCCGGTTGCTAATCCAAAAACCAAAATAGTCAGCCCGACGCTAACCGCTAGTTTTGCAACGATTACTGGCCAAAGCGGACTTGCCACGGGAACTCAGTTAACACCAGCGCGCACATTTCTTTGCTCGCTTTC
>Ga0209597_1001410_pt1 | contig 15718 bp, 8 predicted proteins | sample M_140625_MF_Meta_FD_187316 | JGI IMG/M metagenome (GOLD analysis project Ga0209597, IMG submission 187316) | Freshwater microbial communities from Lake Montjoie, Canada to study carbon cycling - M_140625_MF_MetaG (SPAdes) (version 2) | ecosystem: Environmental > Aquatic > Freshwater > Lake... | reverse complement strand
ATTATCGCATTACAGGTCGCGTGGATGATGTTATCATCGTTTCTGGACATAATTTAGGAACAGGTCCCATCGAGGAAGCGATTAACGATCACCCTTTAGTTGCTGAATCTGCAATTGTTGGTTTTCCACACGATATAAAAGGCAGTGCACTTTATGGGTTTGTTATTTTGAAAGAAGAACATGCAGATCATGGAAAGCTACGAGAAGAAATCAATCAAATCATTTCAGATCAGATTGGTCCTATCGCAAAATTGGATAAAATTCAATTTACAAGCGGACTTCCCAAAACACGCTCCGGAAAAATAATGCGTAGGATTCTTCGAAAAATTGCAGAAGGAGAGCTCGGAAATTTCGGAGACATCTCTACCTTGCTCAATCCAGAATTGGTTGCAGAAATTCTAAAAGACAAGCGCTAAATTAGTCCAAAAAAAAGCGGACTTTTCAGCCCGCTTTAAAAAACTGTTAAGAATTTTTTATTTTTTGATAACTACTTTCTGTGTAGAAACTGAAGTACCATCGTTAATTGTTACGAAGTAAACTCCTGAATTCAATGAAGCAGTATTAATAGAAGTAGATATTCCATTTAACGCTTGAGTTTTAACAACTTTTCCGCTTACATCCAATAGCGTAAGAGTAGCAGAAACTTCTTTGTTTAAAGAAATATTTATTACTTCGTTAGCAGGATTAGGGAAAACAGAAATTTCTACTTTTGCTTCCTCATCCAATCCTAAAACACCCATGTTCATTCGGATTGCAAATGCATTTCCATTAGTATAAGAAGCATCATTAATTAGATGAATCATAGATGCATACGAAGGTTGAGCAACTGTTTCATCATTTAAGATTCGAATAATGTTATCAACAGATACTTCAGTATAAACACAAGCAAAATAAGCATTATCTGCTAAAGCAACAGGTTGAGAGAAATATGCTGTGATTTTTCCTGCAGTAATATCAGCAGGTGTTACAGTATAATAATTACTTATTGCATCATTGCCATTAGCATCAACTACAGGTATAGCCCCATCAGCGAAAAATACCGCAGTATCAATAATTGCAACTTGTATTTGTGTACCAGCTGTAGTAGTATTAGAAATACCAATTTCTAATGACACAACTACATTGTTTGTATTGCCTCCTCTTAAATGATACATATTAGCGAAAATAGTTCCTGTTGGAGTAGTAAATGAATTTGAACCCAAAGTTGATGTAGATTGAAGCTCTGTTGGATTCACACCAATTCCATCTATTGAATAAACATTATTTGTAACTGCAAAATTTCGTTTACTTATATTATTAGCAAATAATGCACTACCTAAAGGCTCTTCAATCGAAGAAACAGTATATATTCCACTATAAGTCCCTAGAGCTAAATTTGGTGTTTCTGTACCACCATAAGATAAAGTGTCATCTGAAGGAATAGTTCCAATATTATAGGGAAAAGATAAACCTGTACCGAAATTAACAATTGCACCTGTGCTATTGTTTGGTGCAGAACCAAAGTTAAAAACACTTCCACCGATATCGTAAGAAGCATCTAAATGAGCTAAAGGTGTTTTTCCGTACTCAATTCCTTCATTGTTTGTTCCTACAAAATAAGGAGATAAAGATCGTAAATCATTGGCAGGTTGCTCTATGAATTTAACGTCATCAACTAACCAAAGATAGTCCCATGAGCCAATATAACGAAGACGAAATTTAACATTTGCTTGTCCACCAGCTACAGAACTAACATTTATTGAAGCATTTTCTTGGTAAAGTGTACTTACGTTTTTATCTAGGTTAACAGGGAACGGAACCCAAGTAACACCATTATTATTACTTAATTCCAAGATTGTTTCAGTAGTTTGCCACATTCTAATTCGTTGGTTAAATTCAATAACAACATTTGGATATAATGAACAATTAATAGTTCCAGTATACATCATGGTTGCATCTTGAGAACCTCCATCAACTCCAACTGCATCTGAATCAAATAAAGCATATCCGTTTTCGTTAGTTACAGTGTTGGTTGGATCAACCCATGCACCAGTGTTATAACCTATTGTGGTTGCAGTACTTGAAGAAATAACCCAATTTTGATCATCTTGTGTAGAATTTGCAAACGACCAATCTGAAGGAGTAGAAAACTCATTAGACCAAATTATTACTTTTTGATGAGATGTAGGCTTTAATTTTGCTTTTTGAATGACCTCAATATTCATTTCTTTCGCATATGTTTTTTGTTTCTGAGCAGAAACAGCAATACTTGAAATTAATAAAGCAGATAGCAAGTAAATTTTTTTCATTTTTTGTTTTTTAAGTTTAAATTTAGATTATTGATATATTAAATGTAAATTTATTAAATAAAAATTAAATGAAAACTAAAAATCTCTAAAAAATAAAAAATTACATAAAGCTTTAATATTTTCTTTTGAATTAGGAGTTTCAATCTTAGCAAAAGCACTAAAAGCTAAATCATTGTGTTTTTTCATCGTTTCTTCACAAAAAGCTTTAACATTTAAGCTGTCGTAGATACTTCGAGTTTTTAAGACCTTTTGTTCTATGTTTACTTCATTAAGAAGAAAATCCAATTCTTTACGTTCTGTATCAGTTGCCCTAGATCTTGCAACAATAGAAAGGAGTGTTTTTTTATTACAGATTACATCCCCACCAACTTGCTTTCCAACTTTTGAGGGATCACCGTAAAGATCTAAGATATCATCTTGTATTTGAAATGCCAAACCTAAATGAAGGCCGAAATCATAAATATTCTTTCTATTTTCTTCTGATGCATTTGAAATAATTGCTCCAAATTGCAAAGCACATGCTAACAAAACAGCAGTTTTAAGTTGAATCATAGTGAGGTATTCTTGTTCAGACACCTCGAATCTATTTTCAAAATCCATATCCAATTGCTGCCCTTCACAGACTTCAATTGCAGTTTTATTAAAAACCAGAAATAACGCTGACAGTTTATGAGCATCATAGTGAGAAAGCAACTGATAGGCCTTAACAAGTAAAACATCACCAGAAAGAATTGCACTATTTGAATTCCATTTTTCATGAACCGTAGCTTTCCCTCTTCGAAGAGGAGCAGCGTCCATAATATCATCGTGAATAAGCGAGAAATTATGAAACAACTCAATTGCGATAGCTGCTGGCATTAAATTTTCTTTCTTTTCACCGAATAATTCACCTGAAAGAATAGTTAATAATGGGCGCATGCGTTTTCCACCAAGAGCTAAGAAATAACTCAGCGGATCATATAAATTTTTAGGTTCATTAGGGAAAGAAATACCTGCGATTTCATTTTCAATTAATTCAGAATAATCTTGGATAAGTTTCATTTCTCTTTTGCCAATTGAAGAAGGTATTTTCCGTATCCACTTTTAACAAGTGGCTCTGCTATTTTCTTTAATTGCTCTTTAGAAATAAAACCATTGCGATAGGCAATTTCTTCAATGCAGCCAATTTTTAAGCCCTGACGTTCTTCAATAACTTGAACAAATTGCCCTGCTTGCATGAGTGAAGAAAAAGTGCCTGTATCGAACCAAGCAGTACCTCTATCTAAAATTGCAACTTTTAATTTTCCTTGCTTTAAATAATTGGCATTAACATCTGTAATTTCATATTCTCCTCTCTCAGAAGGCTTTAAATTTTTAGCAATTTCAACTACTGAATTATCGTAGAAATAAAGTCCAGGAACTGCATAATTTGATTTTGGTTTAAGCGGTTTTTCTTCGATGGAGATTGCCTTCATTTCACTATCAAACTCAACTACACCATAGCGTTCAGGATCACTAACATGATACGCATAAACAACACCACCTTCCGGATTATTATTTTCTTTCAGCAAAGTATCCATTCCAATTCCGTAAAAGATATTATCCCCTAAAACTAAGGCAACTTTATCCTTACCAATAAATTTTTCGCCAATTACAAAAGCTTGTGCTAATCCATTCGGAATTTCCTGAACGGCATAGGAAAAAACACAGCCCAATTTTGAGCCATCACCTAAAAGTCGTTCGAAATTAGGAAGATCAATAGGAGTAGAAATAATGAGAATCTCAGAAATTCCGGCACTCATTAAAATTGAAAGCGGGTAATAAATCATTGGCTTATCATAAACAGGAATTAACTGTTTACTTAAAGCAAGTGTTAAGGGATGCAAACGAGTTCCAGAACCTCCAGCTAATATAATTCCTTTCATTATGATTCTATTTTTTTATTATTTTCTTCCGATATTGGAAGTGAATTCCAATCTATATCACTATCTTCATTATACGCTTCAAAATAGGGTTCTTTAAAGGACTTTGTTGTTATTAATTTATCCATCGAGAGTAACAAAGCTGGCAATAAAACAAGGTTATTTACCATGGCTACTAAAAGTGTTATCGAAATTAATATGCCAAGCGCTTGTGTTCCACCAAATTGTGAAAATGCAAAAACAGAGAATCCACAAAATAAAACTATAGAAGTATAAAACATCCCAAGTCCAGATTCACGAATTGCAATTAAAACACAACTTTTCAAATCCCAATGTTTATTTTTTAGTTCCTGCCTATATTTAGATAAAAAATGAATTGTATCATCAATAGAAATTCCAAAAGCAATACTAAAAATAATAAGTGTTGATGGTTTGAGTGGGATGCCAAAAAATCCCATAATCCCGCCTGTGACAATCAAAGGAATAATATTTGGAATCATTGAAATAAGCACCATTCTCCAAGAACGAAATAAAAGCGCCATTAGCACTCCAATACAAATTATAGCAAAAATCAAACTTGAAATAAGATTATTTACTAAATAACGTGTTCCGTCAGAAACTACAACAGATACTCCAGTATAAATTACATCAAAATATTCTCTGTTAATTGCCTTTCGTAAATTAGGAAAGAAATCTTTTTTATAATAAAATCTACGAATAAAATCTGGATTGTTTGAAAACTGCGTTTCTAGCTTTGGATATTTTTGAGCATAAATAGCTCCTACTCCACTTGCAATTGAACTATTGGCTTCAAAAATTGAGTCGATATAATTAGATCTTATTTTTTTATTAGCTGCTTTGCTAATTTTATACAAGCGCTCAATATCTCTTTTAGCTGGATTTAAAATCTCATCAACCTGAATCTTTAAACTATTTACTTTGTCATACACTTCGGTAGAACCAATGTCCTTCATTTGACAACGAATTCTGATTGTGCAAGTCGTTGTATCAACAAGATCTTTTAATGAAAATCCACCACCATTGATATTGGAAACCGATAAATTATCTATGTATTTTTTTAACCGTAAACGATCTCTATTGGCAATAAGAGTATATTTTTCTGGATTATTTCCGTAATAAGACATATTGATAAGCTTTACAAAATCAACAGGTGAAATACTACGAGAATAAAGTGAATCATTGTTCAAAAGAGCTTGGATTTCAGCGATTTTTGTAAGTGTTGACTTTGTCATTAGTCGACCAGATTCTTTATAGGAAATCATCATTTCAAAAGGGATTGCACCACCAAAATGTTTTTCCATAAATTTAACATCCTTGTAAATTGAATCATCTTTAGGTAAATCAGAAGTCATATTTCCTGTAAGCTTAATTTTTGTTAAGCCATAAAGACTAATAAGAACTATAATTAATGAGACAAAATAGATTAATTTTCTTCTTTTTTGAGCTATTTCTACAATAAAATTTAACATTCCAACAGCAAATTTTCTATCTAAATGTTTAAGATGCCGAGCTTTTGGCGGATTAAAAAAAGATGTTAAAGTTGGCAAAATACAAAGAGACAAAAGGAAAACCATCATAATATTGGTGCTAGCTACAATTCCAAATTGCATTAAATGATTTGAGTTTGTGAAAGCAAATGTCAAAAATCCAATTGCCGTTGTAAAATTTGTTAGAAAGGTGGCTGTTCCAATTTTCTGAATCACCAAAGACAAGGCTTTTACTTTATTTCCATGTTCCTTCATTTCTTGATGAAACTTGGTCATTAAAAAAATACAGTTTGGCACACCAATAACGATCATTAATGCTGGAAGAAGAGCCATTAATGAAGATAAACGAAATTCTAAAAAAGCGAGGGAACCAAGTGACCAAATCACAGCGATACAAACGACAATAAGGCAAATTAGCACTACTCGAATTGAGCGAAAAAAAAGAAAAAGCAAACAAGATGTTACAAGTAATGAAAGGCCAACAAAGAAAACCATCTCTCCTAAAATTCTTTTAGAGATTTGCACACGCAAATGCGGAAGTCCTGCAAAGTGAATTTTCCCAAAATTCCCTTCGTAATTTTGCGAAAGCTTCTCTATATCTAAAACAACATCCATTTTGGTTTTATCAGACAAAAAAGTTTCATCAACAACAACCATCATTAAGGAAACATTTCCTTTTTCACTGTACAGAAGCCCTTTATACAATGGGTTTTGCTTTATTTCTCGGCGAATTGAGTCGATTGATTTTTCCTTAAATGTGATATCGGAAAATATGCGGTTAATAACAAATTTTTCTGCGGTAGTGTCGTTGTGAATCGTAAAGAGAGTGGCCTCTGAAATTACTGATTCTACACCATCAAACTGAAGTATAGAATCTCCTAATTCTTTCCATTTCAAAAAATTTTCTTCTGTGTAAAGAGAATCTGTCTGGATACCAATTATCAAGGCACTACCGTCTTCACCAAAAAGAGCTTTAAATTTCTTGTAATTCTCAGTAGTAGGTGAATTTTTTGGTAAAACAATCCCATACTTATTTTCTAACTTAAGACCCGTAAAAGCATGATATGCAAAAAAAACAGTAATTAAAGTAATAAGACCTAGTATAAAAAATCTATTTCTTAAAATAAAATCTGCTATTTTTTTCCACATGTTTGAACTCTTTTTGTTTTTATTTAATTGGAGTAAATTTAATTAAATTGCTCGTATTACCCCGAAAAATTTCGCCTAGAAAATTATAGCCAACGAAATAAATCATCAAACATGCCTTTTCCCCAGGGAGTATTTCCGTATTCCTTTTCAATTTTCATGCGAAGTTCGTACAATGAAAATACTTTATTTTTCCCAATAGGCAGATCAATATCTTCTTTTTTTGGGGAAATAAGCTCAACACTTTTGGCGAAATAGATAATCCCACCATCCTCTGTTGCTAAACCTAAAATTGTTCCTGGTAAACCACAAAATCCTTCTGGACCAACACTTGGAATAAGCGCTGAAGTGTACCATGCATAAATTCGGGTACTGTCGTTTTTTTGATAAATTGCTTTTCTACAATCATAACCACTTATAACACGCTTATTATCTGTGATTTTCCATTGGCGACTTGGAAGAGAGTCTAAAACATAAACACTCTGACCAAAAAGCCCTAAAATTGTCAATTGACTTTTTTTCTGCAATTGTTGGTAATAGGTATTTTTAGTTGTCATCCATGCCATATCATCTGCACCTGTATTTTCTACTACTAGTTTAAAAATTGAGCAAGTATCATTAAACAAAAGTACAAATTTATCAGTCTTTATCTTATTAGTTTCGTTGATCATCCGCTTCATGCGCTTATCCGTAAATCTTTTTTCTAAGTTTGTGCGGCGTTCAAAAATAATTTTCCCACTTTGTGCATATTGAGAAAAAACAGGACTTATTAAAAACAACAAGACCCCTATTAAAAATAGCTTAATGCCAACCTTTAAATTCATCTTCTTTGGTTTTATTGTTATTAAATTTATATGTTAATTTCAGTAGGAAATACCGAGAGATGATGGATGTATAATTATCTGTTACAATATTTCCATTTACTTGACGAGACAAATTCAAGTTTTGATTTAACAAGTCATTTCCTGATAGCGTAATAATTAAATTTTCAGTTTTAAAGAATGCTTTACTCAATTCTGCATTAACAATAAAAATGTTTTTGTTGAATCCATCTGCCCTTTGGGAATTTATGGAATAGTTAGCATCAATTTTAATAGTAAAATGACGCTTCAATTGCCATTCTAAGTCAAATTCATAGCGTTGGCTAGAATAAGGTTTATTTGAAACTGAAGAAAGCGAACTAACGGGGTTTGTATAGCTATAGGTATTTCCAATCGTGATTTCCAAGGAATCTAATTTTACAGAAAAATCTAACCCTCCTGAAAGTGCTGTATTTTGTGTAATATTTTTTGCACCACTAATAAAATTAGTATAGCGATTATAGGATGCATTTGCATTTGGCTCTATTTCCAACTTACGACTTAAAAAAGGAATGCCTGCTCCAAAAAATACATTTCCAAATAAGTTTCCATCTACATTAACGGTTTTGGAAACTGTTCTACCAAAATTATCGTAAGTAGTTGAATTTGCAAATGCATTATTGGTTACACTTGCATTGAAACCACTCCAAATATAGCGCCCTGATAAAGCCTGCCAGGTATTGAAATTTGTATTTATATTGTGAACGTAATTTGGTTTCAAAGTTGGATTACCCTCCTGAGTTCGATTGGGATTTGAATTGTCTACAACCGGTTGTAAATCATTAATTGAAGGCTGAGATGAGGAAGTAGTATAATAAATCCCCATGCGCTTGCTCATACTTGGTTTAAACTGATAACTTAAGCGCGGCAATAAATTATTAAAATTCTGAATGATTACTTTATCAGATATGTAGTTGATATTTTCTATTGCAATGTTTCGAATACCTAAACCTCCAATAACTGTATGGTAATTTTTCTCAAAACTTCCTATTGCCGTAAGCCGATGTTGAATTCGGAAATTGTCAAAAACATTTGACAAACTGCTAACTGATTGTGAATAGGATCCATCGCCTCTATTAAATGCTTTTTTATCTTGTTTGTTCTGTCCGTTTTCAAATAAATACTCAAACTGCAACTTCCAATTATCAGATAGCGGCTCAGTATAACTTAGAATACCATAATTACTTAAGGATGAATTATCATTGTTTTTTTTCTGGTCGATGGTATCAATTGAATCCAATAAAATTATATTTGTAGTAGTAAGCAAATTACCAGCAGTTTTATTATCAGAAAATCCCAAAATATATTTTAATTCTAATTCACGGTTTTTCTTCATAAATTTTCTTCGAATCAAGGCTTGAGAATTGCTCGCTATGCCTTTTGAATCATTTGTATTTTTAATTATTGTTTCTAAGGATTTAATATTTGTTTCACCCAAGAATCGTGTAGTATTATTTTCGTCACTATTTGCAAAATCGATACTTAGATTTGGTTTGACTTCGATAAAAGTCAATGAATCTAAATTAACAGAATAAGATAAATTCAAACGATGACCTTGATTTTTAGTTGTATTTTGAATAGAATCCTTTAAGAAATAGGTCGTATCAGCAAGAAAATACTGTGAAGAACTATTTGAATTTGCTATCAAGGTGCTTTCTGAATACGAATAATTAAATCCGATTTTTCCGGTTTTGCCAATTTTATCGGAATAATAAATTCCTGCTTTTAAAGTTTGAGGGAAACCACTTGTATTTGTTGGATTTCCTTGAGTAAACATAGTTCTGCCACTCGCATTCCTCTCATTTTCTAAGCCAAACTTATTCATATCACGAAAGCCAAAATTAGATTTTGGTGTATTTGAAGACAAGAGAAACAAAGAAATTTTTTGTTTGTTATTGAACTTATTAAAGAGCATTTCGCCTTCATAAAAAGCATTCTTATTAAAGGCTGCAAAATCTGAAGCGCCTGATATTTTTCCAAAATACCCCTTTTTCGCACCGTCCTTCAATTTTAAATCCAAGACTTGTATTTTCTCATCTTCGCCAACTTTTGAATTTTCATTTTTCTTTTCATACACCTGAACAGATGAAATGCTCTTAGCACCAAGATTTCTTGTAGCAATCGTCGGGTCAGAACCAAAAAATTCATCTCCATCAACTAAAACTTGAGAAATATCTTTTCCCTGTGAAGTCAAAGTCCCGTCTTCATTCACTTTAATTCCAGGAAGTTTTTTTAGTAAATCCTCTACTACAGCATTTTCTCCTACTTTAAATGAATCTGCGACATAAACTAAAGTGTCTCCACGGTAAAAAATTGGATTTTTATTTGCAAAAACTACAACTTCAGCTAAATTTTTAGTGACGGAATTAAGTTGAATTCGAGGGATATTAATATCTAAATTTCCCTTGTGTCCTATAATATAATAGGTCTTCGCCTCGTATTCTGGATGCTCAATAATCAAAGAAAATGTATCGATTGGGAAATTTGAAAACTCAAATGCACCATCAAATTTTGTTCGTGTAGCACCTAAGAGTAAAGAGTCCTTAATTCTTACACTAAGTACCGAAACATTATTAAGCATTTTTACTCCACTAGAATCAAAAACAATTCCCTTTATATTCATCTTTTGGGAAAATCCATAAAAGGAAGTAGAAAGAAAAAAGAGAAGAAAAACTATTTTTTTAAAATGCATTGTTTTTTTATTGGTGTATAAAGTTACTTACTTTCTTGCGCTAAATGCTTATCAAGCAAAAATCTATTTTTTATTATTAACTAATTCTATCCCTGTTAAAGCTTGAAAGGTAAAACCATTTGCTTCTGTCAAAATCTCAAACTCTATTTTCAAGGGTTTATTTTTGTATTGATTTTCACGGTTTTTTAATAATTTTAGAATGCCACTATACTCCTGAAATGCCAAAGTTGATCCATATTTTTCTGTTCCAACTAGTAAGTATGATCTATCTAGCATTTCCATGAAACCTTGAAAATTTGTTTGGAAATCACCTTTTTGATTTATAATTTCTTTGGCTTTGATATCATCCTGAATTATAAAATCTACTTTTTTAAATTTATTAGATGACAATTTTATTGCATCATTAGAAAATCTAGCTCCAGAATAGATAACTTTATTTTTAGAATTATAACACGAAATCTTCTCACTAAAATAACTCTTGTTTTCTTTTAAGACACTAATCTCTTGCTGAGAAAAATTCTTTTCTATACCAGTATAATAAAAGCTTGTCTTAACAATTTTACCATTTATGAATGACTGCTCATGAATTAGCTTTACGATGGCAAATGATTTATCTACAAACCCCTTAACTTGTTGTGCATTTCCATCGTTATCTGTATAACTTAAACTAGCAACTTCGATTAAGTCTTTTCTATTACTTAACGAATCTCGAAAAGCATCAAAATATTCTGGATAATTAAACTCTGAATGTTTTGTTTTGTACCGATTTTTAGTCGTTGTGCTTTCTTTACTGGAAAAATCGCAGGTACAAAATAGAAAAAATAATAAGGTGCTAAAAAGAAATCGATTCATAATCATTTTTCTTAAACAAAACTAGAAGTTACTTTTCACCTTCAAATTGAATTTACCGAAAATCCAAATTTTAAATTTAAATAGCAAAAGATATAAAGCAGGAATAATTACCAAAGTTAAAAAAGTTGCAAAGGACAAACCATAAATGATTGCCCAAGACATAGGGCCAAAGAACAGATTGTTATCACCTCCAATAAAAATATTTGGGTCATAACTTGAAAATAAGGTGAAGAAATCAATGTTAAATCCTATTGCCAATGGAACCAATCCTAATACTGTTGTTATTGCAGTTAGTAATACAGGTCGAAGTCGCGTTTTTCCAGCTTGAATTGTAGCAAGAATAAACTCATCATTAGAAAGCGGCTCATCTTCTTTTAAGCTAAGTTCTTCGCGTCTCTTTTTTTGTAATAGGTTTGTATAATCAATTAATACAATTGCATTATTCACTACAACACCAGCTAATGAAATAATACCAATCATAGTCATAATGATCACGAAACTTTGCTGCGAAATAACTAATCCCAGAAAAACTCCAATTAAAGATAAAACGATGGAAAACATTATTACACCAGGAGCAGAGTAAGAATTAAACTGAGCAACAATTATTAATAAAACTAAGAAAACTGCAACCAAGAGCGCATTGCTTAAAAAAGCCATCTCTTTCGCTTGATTATCTTGTTGACCAGAAAAACGATACAAAACAAGTTCAGGTAAAGAACCAGAAGACTGATACTTTTCCATTTTTTCTTTAAGAATCTTTACTACATTATTCGCATTATATCCTTCAGTTAAATTAGAAGTAATCGATACCAATGGAATTTGATTTTTACGGATAACAGCCGAAAAAGAGGATATTTCTTTTGGATCTTTTATAACAGAACGAATAGGAATATTCATTAACTGTCCTTTGTTATTTCTAAAAATTAATCGTTGCTCTAAAAGCATATCTAAATTTTCACGGCTTTCTTGGTTAAAGCGAACAACAATATCATAAGATTCTTCATCCTTCGTGTAAGTTGAAATATCTTGTCCTAAGAGCGACTTTCTGATTGCCATTCCAACTTGCGCTGTGGAAGCATTCAATTTTCGTATTTGATCTCTGTCAACTTGAATTGGAATTTCCGGTCGATTAGATTCAACATTCAATTTTAATTGTTCAACTCCAGGAACTGCTTCTCGATCCAAATAATTCTTAATATTTTCTGCTTGATTAATTAATTCACTGTACTCACCTCTTCCAGTCACATCAATATTTATGGGTGCACCTTGTGGAGGACCTTGAGAATTTTTTGCTGCTGAGACTTCAACATCTGCATTGTATCTTCCTTTTAAGCCATCTTGAATGTGTTTCATTATTTCCGAAGTATTGTAATTTGAGCGGAATTGGAATTCAACAAAATTTACAGTTATACGAGCTCGATTAGGTGTATTTCCCATTACTACTCCCTGCGCTGGATCACTTGTCCCCTCACCAACTTGAGAAATAACAGATTTAATAATGCGCTTGTCTTTAGGAATGCCCGTTGTATCATCCTCATCCATGTATTCTTCTAAAATTGCATTTAGATCTTTCTCGACTTGCATGGTTGTTTCATTTGTTATTTTTATATCCGTTCCAATTGGATGAGAAATAAAAATATTGACATAATTTGGATCATTTTCTGGAAAGAACTCCACTTTAGGAGGAAAAATTACCATTAATAAAATTGATAAAAATAATAAAGCAATTGTGCCTAGTACAAATTTTAAGGGACGTTTTCCAGTCATTACAAATGTTAAAAATTGCCCATAAGTACGATCTAACCAAGGTAAGAATTTTTCTTGAAAACGCATTGTTCCTGGATAAAGAACATAATAATTTAACAAACTCATTAACCCAAAGAAAATAAGCAAGTTTCCAAAAGAGAGAAATCCAAAAATCACAAAGAAAATTCCAATCACACTTAAAAATAGAAAGACCTTAAAAACAATTTGTTTTATTGGTTTTTGTTGTTTAATTTTCATGTAGCTAACAGCAAGTACAGGATTGATTACGAGGGCGACAAACAACGAAGATGTCAATACAATCATTAATGTCAAGGGTAGAAATTTCATAAATTCACCGATTATTCCAGGCCATAAAGCCAGTGGAATAAAAGCTGCAACGGTTGTAGCCGTTGAAGAAATAATCGGCCAAGCAACTTCACCAACTCCCTCGATTACTGCTTCTTTAGCTGTGTATCCTTCATCCATGAATCTGTATATATTTTCTACAATTACAATTCCATTGTCAACTAACATACCAAGAGCCAAAACAAGGGAAAACAAAACCATCACATTTAGCGTAACACCTAAAGCATTGAGAATCATAAAGGACATGAGCATAGAAAGAGGAATTGCTACACCCACAAAAAGCGCATTTCTTAATCCCAAGAAAAATAACAAGACGCCTACGACTAAAATGATTCCAAAAATGATAGAATTTTCAAGGTTTGAGACCATGTCCCGGGTATTATTTGATTGATCATTTGTAAGAGACACATCCACACTTCTTGGAATTGTGCCATCTTTTTGCGCCAAAGCGATTATCTCATTAATTTTATCAGAAGCTATCAATAAATTTTGTCCCGCTTGTTTCTTTATGTCCAACATCACAACAGAGCTTCCAAATTCACGGGCGTAAGAAGTCGTATCTGAATTTCCAAAATAAACTGAGGCAACATCTTCTAAGTGAACAGGTAAAAATTCATCTTGCTTTACAACAACTTTTCGCAGTTCATCAGCATCTTTAAATTCACCTTCTATGCGAATTGTTTTTCTCATACCGTTCATCAAAACTTCCCCGCCAGAAATTGTTTGATTTTCTGAGCTTACAGCCATTTGAATGTCATCTAAAGTTACATTAACAGATTGTGCTTTAATTGGATCTACATCAATTCGCATTTCTTGTTCTTGAATTCCTCGAATATCAACCTCACTAATTTCTGGTAAATCTTCCAATGTTTTTTCCAAGTTCTTTGCAACATCTTTTAAAACACTTGAATTTTCTCCCCGAAGATTAATATTCATAATGGGCATTTTCGATGGATCGAGCTCAAAAATATTGGGTTCGACAGGCAGAGCAGGAAAATCAGATTTTGTTCTTGCTTTGTCTACGGCATCTTTCACTTTTTGCAAAGCTTCATCAACAGGCATCTTAAAATCAAATTTGATGCGAATAGTCGTATAACCATGTACAGAATTAGAATTTATTTCATCAATTAACTTGATTCCGCCAATTTCTTTCTCTACAGATTGTGTAATTTTTTTAGCCATGTATTCTGGTGATGATCCAGGCTTGGCAATACCAACATAAATTTCAGGGATTTTTAATTCCGGGAAATTTTCTTTAGGCATTGAATTATAGGCAAAAAAACCAGCTATTAATATGATAAAAGAAATTAGGAATACTGTTTTTCTGTTGTTAACAGAAATTGTTGTAAGTCCAAAACTTTTTGAGTTATTCTCCATTTTTAGTGACATTATTTTATTCTAACTTGATCTTTTTCTGTTATTCCTCTTGCTCCTTCAACAATAATTTTTGTTCCGTTCATAATTGCTGCATTATCCTTTATAAGTGCTTCACCATCTTGATTTTCAATTAGCTCAACGGCTATTTTTTTCACTTTAAAATTACCTTTTGATGAAGGAATGGCTACCCAAACATAATCGGAATTATCTTGGGATTTCAAAATGCTTTTTGCGGGAATTACTAAGCCATTTTCAAGAGCAAAATCAGTAATTCTAAGCTCAGCCAACATATTTGGCAATAAACCTTTATTCCCTACAACCTTTGCTGCAATTCGAAAAGTTCTATTTGTTGGTTCAATAAAATTACCAACTGTATTTACTTTTAAATTAAGAATAGTATTATTGAAATTTGGGAAAGTAACTTCAATGGGTGTGCCAACTTTTACATTACTAAGATGTTTTTCTGATATAGAAGCAGTAATCTCAACATTTGAATTGTTTACTAACCGCAATAAAGGAGATTGAGGTCCAGCCATCTGTCCTTGCTTCGCATAAACAACATCAATAATTCCAGAAAAAGGAGCTTTAATCGCTGACTTTCCTCTCTGAGTATTTAAAGAATTTAAACGAGAACGAAGCGATTTTACACCATTACGAGCAGTTTCATAATCAAATTCTGAACCAACACCTTTTGCTTTTAATTCCTCCTGTTTTTTTAACATGTATTCAGCATATTCGAGTTGTGTTTCAATTTCTTGTGCTCCAGAATTAATAAGTGCTGCATCCAATAGAACAAGAGTTTGCCCTGCTAAAACACGATCACCAGATTTTACATTCACTTTCGTAATCAATCCCCCCATTTCAGCAGTTAAAAGGATGTCTTGAGAAGTCTCAACATTTCCTTGAGTAATAATTGAGTGCTCAAAATGTTTTATTTCAGCAGAGGCAATCTCTACAAGTGGTAGAAACAATTTATCGTCAC
>Ga0209597_1001408_pt1 | contig 15727 bp, 16 predicted proteins | sample M_140625_MF_Meta_FD_187316 | JGI IMG/M metagenome (GOLD analysis project Ga0209597, IMG submission 187316) | Freshwater microbial communities from Lake Montjoie, Canada to study carbon cycling - M_140625_MF_MetaG (SPAdes) (version 2) | ecosystem: Environmental > Aquatic > Freshwater > Lake... | reverse complement strand
ATCTATCTTGTATGGTTTAGTTTTAAAGGTTGAAAGTATTTTATTTATTTCTTCAAGTATAACCGATGTGTCAAGTGTTTCTTCAAGTATAACCGATGTGTCGAGTGGTTTATTTTGTAATTCTTCCTTGATTTGTGCGTATGTATTGGTTAGTTTTATTATTAGCGACGCCATTTTTCGTGCCTCTTCTTTTTGTTTAAGAATTTCTAATAATACATAATTCATAGCGTCTTTTTCGTATATATCGACGATTCCCTCTATATATTTATGTAAAATAACGCCTATTTTGCTAATATAACTATGATGAAGATAACTAATCATTTTAATAATCGGTGCCCTTTTTGCGTCGTCATTCTCTATTAATATTTCAGCAATTCTATTTAATATTTTATCGATTAATATTTTTTTATTAACATCTTTGTCGTCAAGTGATGTTAATGATGTTAATATATTGTTAAGATAAACAAAGCTTTTAAGTTTCGCTATTATATTATTTCTTTCTGCGTCGTCATTCTCCTCTATTAATTTAGCTATCTTTTTTTCTACCCTTTCTTGCGAACCACTACTGCTACCATAACTACTGCTACTGTTATCATTTAAACTTTTATTTTCTGTTCTATCTTTCCATCCTATATCAGCAGTATCAAGAATAACTTCAAATCCGTCAGTATTTGTGCCATCGTAATTTTTCCAGATCTCGTTATAGTGGTAATTTTTTAATGTTTTCCATTTTTCTATTCTTAATGATACTATAGTATCATCCGTAAAGATAGATGTTCGAGTTCTTATGGGATTCGAGTCAAAATATCTAAAGTATTCATTTTTTATATCAAGCGTGGAAACAAATTTCGATAAGTGAAAAATTTGTTTATTTTCTGTCTTCAAATATAGTTTTTTTCCAGAGTTTTTACCAGTTAATATAATTACATACCTTGTAGTGGTATTATCTAAATTATAACCATATTTATATAAATTATTTTTTGAAAAAAATTCATCCCAAGTCACCGGACTATCAAAGAAGATAATTTTTGAATCTGATGATAAACTATCAAAATCTGTTTTTTGAGGCGATTTACTTAATTTTGTTTGTTGATGTTTGGACATAATATATATCTATATCTATATATATATATATTATTAAAAAAAGTATTATAATTACTCTAATATTACACATTCTTCATATATTTCTTATAATCTGCTACAGTAATGAGACGCCCCTTGTGTTTATTATTTATATCCATACTTATTTAATACATAACAATATTTATTTGCGTTTTTACACCTTTGGACATTTAAAACGCCGATTTTTAATCTATTTTTAAAAATTATTATACTATACTTATATTTTTATTTTCCGCAGTAAAATAAGGTTATCATTTTAGATAATGCAAGTTCCCATAGAAACATAAGAGTTAAGGAATTAATAAATAAAAATAATAAGTTGATTTATTCAGTTCCATATCAACATTATACAAATAGTATAGAAATGTTTTTTAGTCTTCTAAAATCTAAATTACAAAAGAAACAAGGGTTATATTACGAAGACTTAAATAATAATATTAAAGAGGTAATAAAAACAATACCAGAAGGCTACTATAAGAAAATATTATATGGAACATATAATAGACAAACCAAATATATTAAGAAAAATAAGATAAGAAAATAATCTTCATATCCCGTCCAACAATGTATTTATACATATAGTATCATAAGTGAATCTTATAGTATGCCTTCTACGTAAGTCGTGATTTTTGTTTTGATTTACAAGGTTTTTTAGGAGAAGGTTTTTTAGGAGAAGGTTTTTTAGGATCATTCGTAACCCTTTCGCTCTTCTGAAGCGATTTCGCTTGAATACGTTTTCCACCATAATTAGGTCCATGATTACGTCCATGCAATTCTTCCAATTCTTCCGCTATCATTCTATTAATTACATCTTGATTTAATTTTAATTCATATTCTTTATAAGTAAGCTTTTTTTTATCCAAATTATATAAAATATTACCTAAATACTTACCTAATTCAGTAGATTCTTTTTTAGATAATAACGAGAAATAGTGGCGTTCATTAAAAAGTAAATGCAAATATATTTTTTCTGTGTTGTCTGTCAATATTCTATTTGTATTATTAACCTTAAACTTATAAATACCCAATTGTCTCGTATTAATATCGATACGATAATTACAATTCCTTACTTTTCTTAATAATAATTGTTGAAAAGTAGAAATTAAAGCAGCATCTGTCCACACAGAAGTAGGTTTAGACAAATATTTGTCAATATGAAAATCCATTACACTTTCTACATCAAAATTATAAAAGTTTGTTCCTTTAACTCCTTCTTCCTTTTTAATTTGTTTTGTTTTCAAAAAATCATCTAATTCTGGGTATTGGTTATTATTTATCCATTCACCACCATCTCCAAGTCCAATAATAGATTCAGTTATGTACTTCTCAAATATTTTTTTTCCAATTGTTTTTACATATATGTAAATTATATATTTCATAGATATTACAAAACTCAATCTCAATTTTTCATATATTGTTTTCATATCATAATTTTGCAAGGTGAAGGTATCACCATACCTATAATAATCTATTCCTTCGTATATTTTTTCAGGCTCATGATAAAATATACGAAGGAATAGATTATTTGAGTATTCTATATTGAAATAATCTATATTTTTTGGATGTTGGTTTTGATATTTACTACCATATGCAATTTTAAGTTTTTCGAGAGCAGACATCTTTAACTCTTCATAAATTGGTTTAGACTGAATATATTTATCCATCGCCATAATTTTATCATAAATTTGGGGTAATGATCCAGTATATACTCCATAATCAAAAATAGCGCTTATAAAGCAATCACCGTCGTTAACAGCAGATATAATATAATAATTCGTATCCATATTATCAATATCAATATCGTCTATACCTACTTTAATCGGAATTAATTTATCATCTGGTGAATAACTATGGTCATTTTCAAGCATAAAATCTTCTACTATTTGATGATCATCTACTATTTGATGATCATCTACTTTTTTTCCTTTTTTTTTCTTTTCTAAATGACTTTTAATATTTTGTTCCATTTTTAAACGTTGTATTTCTTTTTCTTTTACGGGATCTGGTTTATTCCATTCTAGTCTCCATTCTAGTCTTTTTGCTTCATTTTCAAAGTCTATTACTTCTTTATCATATTTCCTTATTTCATTAATAATGTTTTGTATAATATCTGTAATATCTGTATTTGCAGTTTGGAATGTATTTCTAAATTCAGAATTATAATTACTTGGGTCAATACTCATTTTATGTATTAGATATTTTTTATATTTACTCAATTCATATAATAGTTTACAATATTGATTAAATAATTTTAAAAGTGGGTGCTCTTTATTATCAAGAGCTTCAAATTTATTTTTTATTTCAGCCACACCTCCTTTTTTTTCGTCTAATAAATTATTTATTTTAACATATTCTTTATGTTTTTCAAATATAATATTATTAAATAATAATAAAGTGTCTTTAGTTGTCATATATAATATATAGATAGATATTATTTTCAAGATGTTGAAAATAAATACTTAAATGTCGATAATGACTGTTTGCGTTTTATTTATATCATAATTTAACACTTCATCTCCCGTATCCCCTATCTTGCGGTATAACAATGACAATTTATTTATATCCATACTTATTTAATACATAACAATATTTATTTGCGTTTTTTAAATAATAATATAAATATATCCTTCAGGATATTTGGCGTATAGCGCGCCATTTTTTAAACTTTTCAACGAATACGCAAATAAATTTAATATTGGTGATCGCGTTTTTATCGCGGAAAGAATCACGTAGTAACTTACTATCGCTAAGGGTTTGAACTAATGCGATACCAATACTGGGTTTATTAAGAACATCTTCATTGTCATATACGTTATATATATCCGGTTCATTCGTTTTCACAATATACAGTATCTTCTCTTCGTTATTAAGTATCGTCGTAGCTACATCGTGTTCCTTTGCTACGTTTTTATTGGTAGCTACAGTATTATTGGTAGCAGCGACAGCCTCTGTGATTTCCATACTTTTAAACTCGGTAATATCCTTTGTTTTTCGAACGACATTGATGACAGAACTTTCATCAAAGTTGTATAATTTTGGTTTATACTTCAAATCATATGGACATATGTAGATGCCTCTACACGTATAATTAAGATTGTTTGACAATTCCATAATATTCTCAATGGATTCTTTATACATATAAAAATAACTCTTCACCTTGTAATCGCATACGTCAATAGTATCGTCAGGTGTATATTGATGTTCTAGTAGATGATAGATGATCTTCAGACGATCAAGGAGCATCTTCTTATTCAAATAAGCACCTTCATAGCATACAATGTCGTTGATGAGAAACGTCCATCGATTATCTTTACACTTCACCATTTCCCCGTCAAGCAATGTATTCTTAAATAATTTCTTGTCAAATAGTCCTCTTCCAAATATGATTCGCGGTCGTTGATATCCAGGGTGTATCTTCTTATCTATAAAATACATTGTCTCGATGTTATTATAGAGCGTGAAATAGAGATAGTATCTATTGCCATTTGAACGCAAGTTCATTAGGTGATTAGACAATATAAAATTAATGTTATTCGCATCCAGGTTATGATGATGCCTTTGCAGGATCTTTATATTATAAAGGGTTTTCATTTGTTCCAGAATAAGATCCTTGTGTTCATTACTTTTAATATTAAACGCGACTCTGTCAGAGAAACTGATGATACCTTGCATACTTTTTTTATTTACTTAATATAAAGTAATCTTATGTAGTTATATCATTTTTTTTGTAATATTACACCGACCTTAGTATTATCGTTTTATTACACCAACCGAAAAGAAAAATGAGACAAAAACATTTTTCCTTTAAGTCGGTTTGGCTTTCAACCTGTAAATGATCTCATTAAAGAGACAAACTACCATTTGACGGCTTTTTACAGCGGTTGGCAGTATTTGTTAGTTTTATTACGCTTTTGTTAGATTCTTAGATTTTAGATCCTACTAACAAACGCTTTTCATCTTAATAGGTAGTTATATCAAGACTAATGTAATAAAACCAGTAATTTTATAATAGAACTAATAAGAAAAACTTAAAAATCCAAACACACCATTATAAAATTAGGATATAGATCTTCGGTCTGGTAGATTGACCTCCTTATTCATCTTATAATATCGCTAAATTCTTATATCATTTTAGTAATAGATATTTTATTTTTGTCTCATTTTTCTTTTCGGTCGGTGTAATTCTTTTTACAATACCATTCAACCGTTTTATGTATTCCGTCGTGGAAATGGACAGACTTCTTCCACCCGATCGCGTTCAACTTCGTTGTATCAATCGCGTAGCGAAAATCATTGAAGTTCCTATCCTTTGTATATTCTACCCAATCCTCTATTTTTTCGCCAGTCCCTTTTATAAAATGAAGTAGAATGGTTGCGATTTCAACAACGTTGTATTCGTCTGTTGAACCGATATTATATACGTTGTTATCCGCGCCTTCCGTTGCGATTATATTGATCGCTCTAACAACATCGTCAATATAGATAAAGTTTCGGCGCGTTAATCCTGTTCCGTGAATGGTTAATTTCTTATTTTCTTTAAGCAATGTGATAAACTTTGGTATAATCTTTTCTGGATATTGTCTCTCACCATATACATTGTTACATCGTATAATCACGATCGGGATGTTATAGGAATAGTAATACGATCGGACGATGAACTCAGCTCCGGCTTTTGTAGCAGCGTAAGGGTTCGTTGGATTTAGCAATGCGGTTTCGTCGCTATCCTTACAGTGGATCGTAGATAGTTCGCCATATACTTCGTCCGTCGACATATGAATAAACCGCTTTATATTCCCACGTCCATATAAACGGCAACATTCTAGGAGTTGGTGCGTTCCTACAATATTATCCAGCGTATAATCGATTGAGTTATCAAATGAGTTATCAACGTGTGTTTGCGCTGCGAAATGGACGATGTATTCAATTGAATAGGATTCAAAGAGAGATCGCAATAGGTCTTTGTCGCAAACGCTTCCTTTTATGAAAATGTAATTCACGTCACCCGCGTCACATACGACATTATTTTCTGCTGAACAATAATCTAATTTGTCGACGTTAATCACAATGTCAAACGCCTCGCCGTTAAATAATTTGGTGCGTAGCAACGCGTTAATATAGTTTGAACCAATAAATCCACACCCTCCCGTTACGAGTATTGCCATTTGATATTATTATAATTTATCTTATATCTTTTTATATAAAGAATATGAAAGACTATCTATTAATCTATGTATTATTCACAATATAATCAGGACGAATATTTAGAAACGACGATTTTCAAAGGGTACAAGGACGGATTCTACGTAGATGTAGGGGCACACGATGGCGTTTCCTTAAATAATACACTATATTTTGAAAAAAACAATAACTGGAATGGGATAAATATAGAGCCGATTAAAGGTGTATTTGATATGTTAGTAAAGAATCGCCATGGAAGCACGAATATAAATTGCGCGATATGTAATCGTGACGGAGAAGCGGACTTCTATTTAAACGAAGGATATACTGAGATGCTTTCGGGAATTATAGAGAATTACGATGCGAGGCACTTGGAACGACTGATGAACGAGAATACGGAAAAGTCAGCGACAACGCAAATCGTCAAAGTAAATACGAAGAGATTAGAGACGATATTTGACGAACATGCGGTATCGCATATAAATTATTTGTCCATTGACGTCGAAGGCGCGGAGTTTGAAGTGATCAAGTCCATTAATTTTGACAAGGTATTCATAGATGTTATTGGATTTGAGAATAATTACTCTGAGGTTAGCGTACCGATCATACAATATTTAGAATATAAGGGATTCAAAGTGGATAGAATATCAACGGATATCTTTATGATAAATAGACGAAGTAAATTCTGTAAAACACTATAACATATAACATATAAAGAATAATCCTATCTTTTAATGTAAATGTGTGATAAGATATTTTTAAATGATTCGTGGAATATGTATTTTCACGATCCGTATGATAATAACTGGGACGACAAAAGTTATAAGATGCTCGGTATGATCTCGAGTGTCGACGATTACGTCCATTACTTCAAAGCATTTAAGGAATTGTTTAAAAAAGGGATGTTTTTTCTTATGCGCCTAGATATCATGCCACGATACGAGGACGAGTTAAATATCAAAGGCGGTTGTTTCTCATTTAAGATAATGGCGGAAGAACTGGACAATAAATTTTTTGCGTTATGTGCGAACATTATTGGCGAGAACTTTGCGAATAATAATGACGAAAACATAATTTATAATATTAATGGTATATCCATAAGTCCTAAGAAGTTTTATTATATTGTGAGGATATGGATAAAAGACAAGAAATACGCGAGGAAAGAATATTATAACTTTGACATCCCAAAGTATTCTACGCTAATGTATAAAAATCATGTATAAATAAAAATTAAGTTACTATTTATGATTCGCTTTATCCATGGATATCAATATGATCGCGATACAACCGCATAGTAATCCTGCCAACGACTGTGGAGATACATCGTATTTACCGCTTATATATAGTGTAATCAAGAATAGTAATATGATTTGTAATGAAATGAATACCCTGAAATACGCGGGATTCGGGCATATTTTGATGATATAATATCCTATAACTTTCGTTAATAGTACTACACACGCGTATAGATAATATGCGGGTTTCGCAAACTCGCTGGTGAAATGCTCGCTATAATTGAATATAAAATACGGAATGCATATTCCAGCTACAATGGTATTTATAATGTGCGGGAACATAAGATACGGTGTGTCATCGTAGCGAATACACAGTATCAGAACAGATAGAATAATACTACGAAATATAGATAAATAAACCCAAAGCATTACTATTTTTATTATCTACTAATAGAACAATAGAGTATATCTATAATGAATTATATATTTATTGCGATATAATATTGTAAAAATACTATTATCAATATTGTTTCAATACAAAGAAGTTCGCTAAGATTTCATTGGAGTCCAATACAACTCCCTTAAAATTATATTTGATCCTTAGTTCTCGTGATATCGCGTCATTGATCGTATTATAATGCGTGCATCCTAATACTACATAATCGCAATATTTAATAAATTCTTTTTGTTTTTGTAATCTATCTAGCGATTTATTATAACTCCTACCCAATTCAAGTTCTGTTGCTAATTCCGGGAATGATAAATATTTGATTGTGCGACGTTTTGATTTTAATAAACGGTAATGCCATCGTATTCGCTGTGTTAAAGGCGTGGATAAAACCAATATATTCTTATTCTTATATGTTTTTTGTATAATATAGGAACACATCGGTACAATGGGTTCGTAAATAGGAATATTATTTATTGTAAAATTATTTTCAATCAGTATATCTAAAATAGACGATGATATGCTATGACAAGCAATAATAACCGAATGTATCTTTGTATGTGAATAAGATAGCAGTAGTTTCATTATTTTATCGCGAACGAATATTTTATCATCTCCTGTAACTATGGTATCGTGAGGTTTTACAAATTCACATTTATACCCTAGTAATTTTTTCATAAAATCTTTTCCTCCTAAACCAGAGTCTATCACTATTATTTTCATTCTATTACATTATGTAGATCTAATTATAATAATTATATTTTCTGTAAATCGGTATAATTCGCTTCGTCAAGGGATATCAGTATGATTGCGATGCAACCGAATATCAATCCAGCGATTGACTGTATGGATACGTTAAAATAATCCTTATGGATATAGACTGTGATAATGAATAGCAGTATGATTTCTAGCGTCGCAAACAACCTGAAATACGCAGGGTTTGGGCATATCTTGATGATGTAATAGGCAAGTATGCTGATAAATAGAAATAGGAGCGCATAGATGTAATACTTCGGTTTCACAAACTCAGTCGCAAAATGCTCGCGGTAATAGAACATAAAATACGCTAGACTCATAGCACCTGTGATGATACTTACAACGATAGGAAAGATAAACTGTGGTGTATTGTCATACCGAATGTATAATATCAAAATAACTACGAGGATACTATGTAGCAATGATAGATAGATCCAATTCATTCTATATGATATATTATAAATAAATAATAAAAATAAATAAGTAATTAAGTAATCATAAATGTCTAGGGTGTTAAAGTCGGTGATCACGGTTTCACCCACCGCATCTGCTAGAATTATGAATATGTTTTCAACATTACAACCGTCAACTGACCGCCCGATCGGGATACGCGTCAGTATCAACAAAAGAGGTTGTAATGGTATGAATTATATTATGAAATATATTATGGACAATGAAGAAGGGCGAAAGACGATCGCGAAAGACGAACGGATTCGCGTTGCTGAAAGAATCAATATATATGTTGATCCATCCGCTGTATTTGCGATTGTTGGTTCTATAATGGATTGGAAAGAAGACGCGCTCGTAAGTGAATTTACGTTTATAAACCCAAACGCAAAAGGAGTCTGTGGTTGTGGCGATAGTTTTAATGTTTAGTACTTAAAAAAATATGGATATGGGTTCTTGCGTTTTCGCAATATCAAGCTTACTATTTTCGGATAAGTAAGGAAACCGGTCAAGGTTTTTATCTTTCCATACGCTATAATAAACGCAAATGAGCAAAGGAACGTTATATTTACTATGTATATCATATAATTCGTTTAATATATTTTCTTCATCGCCTCCAATATCTACGTTAATGAGCGAAATGTCAGCTCTATTAATAGCATGTTCTGTTAGTATAGCTTCAATACTCGTGTCATTGCGGGCGATTACTGTATAATTCACGCAATTTGCTTTCATATCCGCGCACAATCCGTCGGCGTCAACCACATTCGTAGCAATCGCGTAGGTATGCTTCGCTTTTCGCGCACCATACATTGCTGTAGGCGTAATCCACGTTCCAATATCAATAAATACTTTTTCTTTGGATAAATAATTGTTAAACAGATCAAAGAGTTCATTCTTCCATCCACCGTATATATCCCTCCAAAACGCGAGATTCGGGTTTGTATCATCTTTTTTTACAAAAAACAATTCGTTATTTTTATGAATTCTCAAATAATTCGCATTAATATAGGGTAATACGATTCGTGAAATAGTGGAAATATGCGTGGTATTTGTATTCGAAATATAATTATTATACACATTATACACCTCGTTTTCTATATACCACGGGATATGCTTCGCGGTAAAGTTGCCTGCTACCCTTATCTGTAGATCAATTCCTGCTTCTATATTCACCTTATTCATCAAGCAAAATGTTGTGTCTATATCTGCTTTATATATTTCGTATTCGCCTGTGTCGTCATCCATTTTATTTTCCCAAAACCGCAATTCCCAGTCGCGAATAGACAGATTCGCCATATATTCAGTAGTAGGATAAAACTTTTCGTGGTCTGTTATATCTAGCGCGAAACCGATTTTAGACGTTTTATATTTATCCGACAGGGACGCGAGTATTTCGATAAAATTACTAGGAATATTTGGATTAAACTTTAAATCAGGGTCGGTGATAATGTATTTATCAGGCAACAGATCGTAGATTTGTCTATTGTTCGTAGGCGTAATCCATGGACCGAAGTTCCCTACATTGTTTATGACTCTTACATCCGCATTATGAAGATAGGCGATTGTATCGGTGCAGGTGCTCATATTATTCAAAATTATAATATTTGTATGATAGTCCTTGTTGATACTTGCGATTTGCTTCAACGTATTCTCAACATACTTGTAATTATTATAACAGATGATAACAATAGGGATATTCATTCATTACACATATATAAAATCATATCTTTATATGCGCGATTATATTACCATCTAAATATTATTAGGATTTAATAATCAGGGGATGCTTTCTTTATTATTGTCCTCCTTCCTAACCTATATTACGATGCCTTTCCGATTTATATTATTTACGGCAATGATGATTCTCTCTATTCATGTTTTACAAGTGCTTACAAATGAGAGTAATATTATATGTGGTATCTTGTGGTTTGCCAAAATATTTATGTACCTCCTTTCATTCAATGTCAATATATCCAAAGAGGACTTGGTGAAATATATGGAGTATCTGTATAGCGATGAGAAGTTCATTTGTACATTCAATCACACTACACTTGTGGATGGTTTCGTGCTCATCAGTACATTTCCGCGCTCTTCGTTTTTAATACTCAAAGTGATTATCTACGCGACGATAGGATATACTGACAAAATCAATGATCAACTCGGGAATATATTTGTAGAAAAGGGGGCGACAAGCAAGAAAATAAAGGAACGTGTGGAAGGTAGGAAATCAGGCGACAAGGTGCTATTTATTGCTCCAGGTTCAGGGAATACTTCTACAATACCAGGTAGTATCACCGAATTCACAAGCAATGGGGCGTTTGTCCAAAAATACCCAATATTACCGATTGTAATGAAATATGAAGACGAGTCATTACATTATAACCACGACAACGGCGAATCAATGCTTCACTCGTGTTTGAAGTTGTTCCTTGTGAAAGACTACAACATCAATATAAAGGTATGTGATATGGTGGAATACAGAGAAGACGAGACAATAGAGGAATACAAGGGTCGTGTATATGAGATTATGAACGATACATACCATAAGATGTAGGAAATATAGATATATAAAATAATAGTATATACGTATATGTATATGTTTAGTGATATCTACAATGAATAAACCCATTAGTATTATTGTAGCATCCAGTTTAGACTATGGCATAGGATACGAAAACAAGTTATGTTGGAATATCCCGAATGAATTGAAGCATTTTCGGGATATCACTATGCGAAGCCGCGACAAGAATAAAAAGAACTGTATAATAATGGGCAAAAACACATGGTATTCGTTACCGAATGCTCCGTCGCCATTGAAAGACCGAGTCAATATTATCATATCCGCAAAAGATTATTGTAAAATTGAGAAAGAGATCACGTATAGGGCGATGACAGACACCCACGTTTTTAAAACCATAGAGGACGTCCTGCGATATATAGATAGCGACGATATGATTGAAACCGCTTTTATTATTGGCGGCGCACAGTTATATAACACATTCCTTGAAAAGTATATAAGGAGAGTAAATTCGATTTACTGGTCGATCATATATGACAAGAGGTACATTTGCGATTGCTTCATTGCTTCCAATATCATTTATAATCATTTTACTTTCTTGAAAGAGGATATTATTATAAATGATAAATATGTGTCTATGTATGGGGTGAATAAAAACAATTTAAATACGGTAATTGATGAACCTCCTGATTAAAGGCGATATGTCGCAAATCAGAGAAGAAGCTGGCAAAGGAGGTTCTCTATATATAGTGGTTCTTTACATTTATTCGTTTGTGAAAGCATATAATCTATTTCAGCGCCTATTTGAATAATATCGCATTTTAATTTATTTTTATCGCGACAGTCTTTGATAGTTAAATAGTAGTTTTCAAAATCTACGAGGTGAATAAAGTCTTGTGTTATTTGTAATATGGATATATTAAATTGGCAGCATTTATAGGATAGTCCGCGTATATCTTCTAAGTTATTTTTATTTTTATTGAAACCTCTTATAAACTCAACGAATGGAGGAAAATTGAGTTCTACAAACTCCTTTGTCAATAATTCGTCTGATGTAGGATGTCTCTCGATTTCCGAAATAAATAGAGCTTTAATGATGTTTCGCGGTTTCGTTTCGAATATATAGTCATTCATAGAGATATGTAAATAATCCGTAAATATGGTTTGTATTTCTGCGAATGTGAAAAGAGGTATCCTGAATCTGCTGAAACGGCTCTTTACGGGTGGTTCAATCTTTGTGATATAATGCGTCGTGCAAATGAATACCACGTTATGTGAGAATTTTTCTAGAATAATCCTGAATTCGCAAAATAACGACGAAAGCAGGTCTATATGTTTGATGACGATCACGTGTTTTTTCATTTTGACATTTTTTGAACTTATGATGTGAAGCAGAAACGGAGTAATCTTTTCTATATTTTTAATATTTTCGGGATTCATTAGGTCAATCTCTATATAATATTGGTTTTCAACGTATATTATGCTTTTATCCCACATATGCTCCGTCTTATTAAAAAGCGCTGTGATATTGAGTATCCGCGCTAATACAATGTTTAAAAATGTGTCAATCGGGAAACCAAATGGTGTATAGAGCAATTTATTATTCGGCGATAATAGTATACTGTCTAATATTAAACGATAGGTCTCATTATCTCTTATAATATATGGAAACACCTCTTCTAACGTATCCCATACTGTTTTCATAATTGAATATAAAGAATACATAATCATTATATAATATGTAATTTATGAATGTACGCAGAAGCACTCAATTTGAATATTGATAATATAGACAAATATACGCGAGAGGAAGTCAAGAATATATATAAAAAAATAGCGCTAGAGTGCCATCCTGATAAATTAACAAACGTCATTGATGAGAACGAACGGAATGTCAAGATCGATCGATTTAAAAATGCCACCATTGGATATAAGAAGGCGATGGAGGATTTTGACAATTATGGTATGTTAAAATTTAGCGGGACCGATTATAATTTTGACAATCTAGCAGACGACTTTGAGATCTATAATAGTTTTGATTTAAATTTTTGGAAGAATACATACGACGATATCTTCAAAGACAAGGAGAAGATTAAAAATACCTTTATAGATGTCGCGAGTTATTTCTTCAAAAGAAAGAATTATTATAAACCATCCACAAAGATTGTTAAACACGATATAAATCTACCAATCACATACTATGATCTATGTGCGCAAAACAAAAGGAAGCTTCGTATTTTGCTAAAAAACGTAAAGGAACCCGTCTATATAACGACGTGTTGTAAGAACGACTATCCATGTTTAACAAGGCAATACATAGACGACGACAGCATAGAACACGAAATTATTATCAAAATGATTCTCAGTGAAGAGGGAGAATATGGAGACGCGATTGATGGCGGTGAAGCTGGGGACGCATACGACATTAAATATACGCATACTTTCCTTCCTTCAGGAGCAATAGACTTACATACCGCAATTGACATTAATATTGTGGAGTATTTGACGGGAGGGATACGGACGATCAAGTATGTTGATGATAGCACATTAGATATCAATATACAGCCCTTTCATACGAAGGATATCGTAGTCCAAGATAAGGGGTTGCTTGGTGGAAATTTAAATATTAAAGTAGACTTTAGGAATATCACTTTCAAAGATTGGAAGAAGATGAGCGAAAAGAAGAGAGCGCGTGTGATTCATTTGATGTCAAAGATGTATCTATAATATATAAAGGATATACTATATATATTTATAAAATTACTATATGAAAGCATATTTTAATGGATTCTGGGACGGGTTTTATGTGAAGGATAACCCTATACCTCTAGAGTTATTCATTCGTTTATTAGGAGATGTATATAATGAGGAGATTACAGATACGTTTAATATTGACGAAGCTGATATATTAGTAGAAAGTGTATTTACGAACACCACATATATTAAATATAAACCGTGGAAGTCGTCTTTTTTATATACAGGTGAATCATATTATGCGAACTGTATGTTAAACCATATATCGTCTTACACGTGTATATTGGGTTACAATTGTACGACAAGCAACTACGTTGAGTTTCCGTTTTATCTTATGTATCTAACGTCATACCCTGATATGACATTTGAACCGGTTAAAACAGTTCCTAATCACTATACGTCTGCTGTAATATCAAATGGATCTTTAAACGAACGAACATTGTTTTTGGACAGGTTAGAACAGCGGATGCCTGTAATCTATGGCGGATCGTATAAAAATAATATTGGAGGTAAATTGGTTGGTAATTTTGCGTCGGATAATCTTACGGGTCTTTATAAGAATACAAAGTTTGTGATCACAATGGAGAATACGAGAATCGGACATTATATTACGGAGAAGATTATTAATGGGTTCAAAGCGGGTGTTATTCCTATTTATTGGGGATCGCAACATATAGCAGAGCATTTCAATAGCAAGCGCTATTTGGTTCTTGAGGATACAAGCGAAGAGGCAATGAATCGTGTCATTGATAGAATGGTGAATATGAGTGACGAAGAATATTTAAAAATGGTTAATGAACCCATATTTAATCCGGGTGTAAATCCGGACATTCTTTACAAGCGGGCGATCGCGAATATTCAAAATTTAGTAAAAAAATCGGCTTGAGTTGTATTTACATTCTAAAAATTTTTAATAAAAAAGTAAAAATTGATAGCGTCTTGTAAAAAAATATATATAAACAATAACTAACATATACATACAGTAGTGATAGTCTTCATGATATCAGTATCCTGTAGTAGGATACATCCAGCAATCTCCACTTATAATTCGATGATAGTCTTCACGATATCAGTATTCAGTATTGGATACATCCAGCAATCACCTCTTATAATTCGATGATAGTCTTCATGATATCAGTATTCAGTATTGGATACATCCAGCAATCACCTCTTATAATTCGATGATAGTCTTCATGATATCAGTATTCAGTATTGGATACATCCAGCAATCACCTCTTATAATTCTTCGATGATAGTCTTCACGAT
>Ga0209597_1001405_pt1 | contig 15741 bp, 11 predicted proteins | sample M_140625_MF_Meta_FD_187316 | JGI IMG/M metagenome (GOLD analysis project Ga0209597, IMG submission 187316) | Freshwater microbial communities from Lake Montjoie, Canada to study carbon cycling - M_140625_MF_MetaG (SPAdes) (version 2) | ecosystem: Environmental > Aquatic > Freshwater > Lake... | reverse complement strand
GCCGTTGACTCCGGCGAAAGGCTTCTCGTGGATCAAGCATTCAAAGCCGTGCTCGCGCGCGGTCATGCGCAGAATGTGCATGCACAACATTTGATGGTCGGCGGCAATGTTCGCGTTTTCGTATGTTGGCGCAATTTCATATTGACCAGGCGCAACTTCGTTGTGGCGCGTCTTCACTGGAATGCCAAGTTCAAACAAGCGCGTCTCGGCGTCGGTCATGAAACTAATCACGCGATCGGGAATGGCGCCAAAGTAATGGTCATCAAGTTGATGGCCCTTGGGCGCGGGCGCGCCAATAAGCGTGCGGCCAGTGATGACCAAATCAAGGCGCTCGTTGAACAACTCGCGGTCGACCAGGAAATATTCCTGTTCGCAACCCAGCGTGGTGATGACTTGCGTCACGCCATTGTCGGTGCCAAAGATTTTTAAAATGCGAAGCGCTTGATTGTTCACCGCGCGAATGGAGCGCAGGAGGGGAGTTTTTTTATCCAGCGCCTCGCCGGTCCAACTTACGAACGCGGTTGGAATGCACAGTGTGGTCACGCCGCTTGGATTTCTAAGCAAAAACGCTGGACTTGTGGCGTCCCACGCGGTGTAGCCGCGGGCCTCATAGGTGTCGCGAATTCCGCCTGAAGGAAAACTGCTGGCGTCTGGTTCGCCTTGGATCAATTGCTCGCCGGAAAGTTTTTCAATCGCCGTGCCATCGCCCAAGATGGAAAGAAAGGCGTCGTGCTTTTCCGCCGTCATGCCGGTGAGTGGTTGAAACCAATGGCAATAATGCGTGGCGCCATTTTCAACGGCCCAATCTTTCATTGCAACGGCCACGGTGTTGGCTACGGCGGGATCAAGTGAGCGGCCATCATGGATGGTGCGCTGAATGCTGGCGTACACGTCGCTTGGCAAACGCTTCAGCATGGTGTCGCCGCAAAAAGTCAGCGTTCCAAAAACATCGCTGGCGCGGACATTGTTGATCATGGCTGAATTGTGATCCGACGTGCGCATTTGGGACATGTCATTTCCTAATTTCTGTTGATGTTCATTTCAATCCAAATTGGCCACCAAAGTGGGGACCACATGGACTCAGAGAATAGCAATGTTGGCAAGTGGATTGAAGTATAAAACAAGCGTATTTGTTGAATATTGCGCAATGGAAGCGGCTGACTGCCCCGCAATGAATGGACTTAGCCCAAGATACTGCGCCGCCGATTCACGTAATCCCAGACTACAAATCGGTCCAAGTCTTCACCGCCAGCAAACATGACGCGTCCGCCGGTGGTTTGCGCCATGCGCTGGGCAAAGCTGACATCTTCTTGTGTCTGGCTCCATGAGGGAAGCAAAATAATATTAATAGTGATGCCTTCGCGCTGGCACAGCATGGCTTCGCGCATGGTGGCTTTTTCCGTGCGCGGGTCTGGCGGATACAGAAGGAACAGCGTGCTACCTTCAAAGTGCGCGGTTGGAAGTCCATCGGTGATCAGAATAATTTGCTTATTGGGCGTGGCTTGAGCGCTGAGAAATTGGCGGCCCAATTGCATGGCGCGCTGAATGTTTGTGAAGTGCAGGGGTAGATCCGATTCAGTCACGCGTGGGTCGGATAGATCGGCTTTAAGCCGCACCACCGAGCTGTTAATGGAAACCATCTTGGGCATGAGCGCGGGCACATCAGAAATGGCGACCGCTTTGGCCAGCGAATACATCTCGATCAGTTGCAGAAAGTCGCCGGGATATTCACTGCGAATGAGTCCGTCCAAGGCTAGAGCCATTTTCTTGCAGGCCACATATTGCCCGCCATATCGCATGGATCCTGACATGTCCATCAACACCGCAGTGGCGGCTTTGGGCGCGCGTCGCGTGCGATGCACTTCAATATCTTCGCTACGAATACGCAACGGTCCAGGCTCGCGCGGACCAGTTTGATTGGCACGTTCACGAAGCATTGCGTTGATAAATGTTTGCGGAATATCCATTGCGGCGGGGGAGTCGCCAAATTCGTAGGCGCGCGTGGATGGAAGTTCAACCGCGCCGTCGTTGGTGAGCACGCCTTCGTGTCGACCCGAGCGCGCGGCTTGTAGAGACGAGAAAATTGTTTTCAACAGGCGGCTTTGATAAATGCGCATGGCCTTGGGAGAAAGCTTGAAGCCTTTGCCATCTTGTTCCAGGCCTTGTTGCTCCGCCAGTAGTTTGGCTTGCTCCTGAATGCGCTTGGCAATTTCACGCAAGTCGTTCACGTCTTGCTCCTGCGCAAAGCGGCTCAGTGCTTCCATGTCAATCTTGGCAACCTTGGCGTTCTTCATGGCCTCTTCAATTTGCGCCAGCAGTCGATCGATGGTTTCCAGTTCCTCCTTGATGGCCAGGGCTTTCTCCACGTTGATTGTGGTGGCGCCTGTGAATACATATTTTGAAGCGAGTGATTCCACTTGGTAGCGCTCTCCAAGGCGTTCAATAAGTGGCAGTAAACGCCGTGCGAAAAGGCTTTTTTCTTCCACGCGGTACCAAAGCTTTTCCAGGTCGCGCAGTTGCTCTTCCTTTACAAGCTCACGGAATTTTTTTTTCAACTCATCGGGCGCTTCAATCTTGCCGGCCAGGTCTTGAAAGATCTTGCGGGCCTCTTCACGCACAGAATCCGTTTCAAATGTGGCCAGGATTTTTGCCTTGCGCTCTTGCAACATGCGCCGCAGTGATTCCAAACTTGGACCAAGACCGGTGATTGAAGCGGGATCAATCTCTATGGCGTCGGCCAGTTCCTCCGGCGTGAAGCGGCGCATGGATCCGTACATCATCATGTGATTGAACGCCGCGCCAACAGCGTCGGGCGCTTCCGATCGCGGCGGAGGAAATTGAATCGGATCAAACTTTAAATAGGTGTGCAGGACGCCGCCAAGAGGTTTGACCCCCGCACCATCTTCGCATGCGACATCTTTCGAGGGTTTCTTGGCGGGCACTTATTTTACCTCGTACGAAGTCCGTCCATGTTTTTGTGATCGCGAAATTCGATCCGTGGCGTGCAAGCCCGCAAGCACAAACTCAACGCAACTGGCGCGCACAGCGGGGTCCTTGGAGGCGTTCACTTCAAAGGCCTTGTCCCAGGCCGGTGGAACGCGTTGCAAGCGCTCGGCGTAGGTGGAACTTGGAATCAAATCACCAACCTCAATCTTCACGCCTTTGGCGAAAATCTCGGCAATTTCGCCCAATCCGTGCTCATCCACATATTCCTGAAATACCACGCCAACCGCCTCCGCAATAATGGAGTCAAGCACTTGCTTCTCATTCATTTGATGACTGCCCATGAGATCAAGTTCAAGTTTGCCAGCGGAACTTGAGTACAGATGCGCAAGGTCGCTGATGCGCGGCACAGCGGGCGTTTCACCAATTTGAATGGCGCGCCGACGCGCGTTGGCCACCATGGTGCGCCAATTGCTTGAAGAGAATCGCGCGCTCACTCCGCTAGAGGCGTCAATAAATCGACTGGCTCTGGCTTGAATGGAAATCTGCTCAATGATTTCGTCCATGAATGGCGGAACCACAACCGGATGCGCGCCGCCCAAATCAATACCGGCCTCTTGGCGCGTGATTTGAATTCCAAGCGCGCGCTCGCGCGGGTAGTGCGTCTGAATGACGCTTCCAATTCTGTCCTTCAATTGCGGAATCACTTTTCCAGAGCGGTTGTATGTGCTTGGATTGGCGCTGAACAACACCAGCACATCCAGATCAAACCGAATGGGGTATCCGCGAATTTGCACATCGCGTTCCTCCAGCACATTGAACAAACCAACTTGCACCAACTCATCCAAGTCGGGCAATTCGTTCATGGCAAAAATGCCGCGATGCGTGCGGGGAATCAAGCCAAAATGAAGCGCGTCCTCACTGCCCATGCCGGCGCCAAATGCCATCTTTGCTGGATCGATCTCGCCCACCACGTCGGCGAACTTTGTGCCTGGCGCCAAGCGCTCCGCGTAGCGATCTTCACGCCTCCACCACGCGATTGGAATTTTGTCCGCCGGCGTGTTGGCCAACATGGCGCGGCCCATGTGCGTGATGGGCTTGGTGGGATCTTCGTGAACAGGGCAACCTGGAATATCCATGTATGGAAGTTGCGCGTCAAGAAATCGAATCAGCGAGCGCATGAGACGGCTCTTGCCCTGCCCCTTCTCGCCCAGGAACAACATGTCATGTCCAGCGATCATGGCGTTGACAATTTCTGGAAGCACGGTGTCTTCATAGCCAACAATGCCTGGGAAAAGATTTTCCTTGGCCGCAAGCATGCGCGTCATGTTCTCGCGCAACTCTTCCTTCACACTGCGACTGCGCCAGCCAGACTTCATCAACGCGGAAAGTGTGCGGGGCAAATCTGTGGCGGGAGCGGTGGGTGTGGCTGTTGTCATTGGTGTGGTGCTTGTGTTCATGTTCAATGGATCAAATACAATGCGTGAACTGGAAATACGCTTTGGATCTTAGGCGCGTATTTCGGCTAGAGGTCGCGCAAAATAGGCTTTCAATGGCTGTGTTATTTGGGTTTTCGCTTGTTGCCATCAAACTGATTGCCCAACCAACCGCGGCGCCAGAACACAAGTAAAAATGTCCCCGCCACTGCCGTCATTAATCCCAATGCAAAGGGATAGCCGTAGGTCCATTTCAGTTCAGGCATGTTCCACGCGCTGTGTTCCATGTCAAAGTTCATTCCATAAATACTGGCGATGGCTCCCACGGGAATAAAAATAGTCGCGACCACGGTGAGAAATTTATTGACTTCACCTAGTCGATTGCTGGTGGAGTTCAAATACAATTCCATCAAGTCGCTGGCCATCATGCGGTCGGTCTCAATCAAGTCCATCAAGCGCGAGATATGGTCGGAAGCGTCACGCAAGTATGGTCGCAGGTCTGGTCCCCACACTTGCTCCATGGTGGTCATATTCAAAACGGCGTCACGCATGGGCCACACGGCGCGGCGCACGCGCATTAAATTTACTTTCACCGCGCGTATGTCAAAGATTTGTGAATTCTTGGATTCCTCCATAATGCGCGCCTCGAGCGCATCAAGCGAATCACCCATTGCGCTGACAATTGGAAAGAAGGCGTCAATCACCGTGTCCACCAAGGCATAGGCCAAATACGCGGCATTACTAATGCGCACACGGCCCTTTTTCTGGCGGATTCTATTGCGAATGACCTCAAGGCAATCGCCGGGCGCGGTCTCTTGAAAGCTAACAACGTAGCGTTCGCCCAAATACAAGCACAATTGTTCGGTGGTGAATTCATGTTCGTGGTCAACTGGGTGCGGCATGGGCACCACAATAAATGTGGCGTGGTTGTCGTATTGCTCAACCTTGGCGCGCTGGGAAGTGTCGGCAATGTCCTCCAGCGCCAAGGGATGGATATTGAAAATGTGGGCGATCGATCTCAGTGTCGCCTCGTCGCCAAGGCCATCCACATTCAGCCAGATCAGCGGCCACTTCTGCATGAACTCTTTCACCTCATCGGGGTGTGAAAGTGTTCGCTCCTCAAAGTTGTCAGGCGAGTAACCAAACACCGTCAGGACCGGCTTTGGTGATTCTGGATCAATGATCAGAGTGCCCGGAGGAAGATTCAGATTTGGCATGGCCAATTCGTTATCACTTCTTGTGGAGAAGATCTTCATACGATTAGGCTAACTGCGCAGGTGAAATCACTCAATCACTTGGGCGGTGAATTTCCAAAACAAATAAATCATGCCCATGGCGACCACGGCGCGCGCGCTCCACGCCAGCGTTCGAATCCAATTGGTGGACACCAGTTGCGCGTGGGTTTGCGCATCAAATCCCTGCGAAAGACGCGTATGGCAGGGCACTTGTAGCAAAAATGTGCTCAACCAAATCGCAATAACCAAGGCCAGTCCGCACCAAGTGAGCCAAGCGGGAATAGCCGGCGGACGATTCACCACCAAAAGAATGCAACACGCGAGCTCGATCAACATTGGAATAGCCACGATGGGCGTGATCCAGCGCGAATGCAATTGTTCGTACTGCGCAAAGGTCTCGCGGCTCACTTGGCTCATGAGCGGATAGTGCACAATTTGAATCAGCCAGATCAGGCCCATGAGATAGAGCGATGCGGCGGCCTGAATAAGAAGAAGCGGCATGAATATGGAGTTCGTCAAATGATGCGCCTTCGATTGAAATGAATTTAAAAGAAATTCACGGTCTAGATAAAGCAGTTCACTCTTGATCGTGTTCGCCACAACAACCAGTGACACGCAAAATCCTACGCACGCAACCTGGCGCGCGCAATGTCCTCACGTCACCACCAAGAATTGCAATTGATCGCTGTTGGTGTCCAACAACGCAACCGTAAACTCACTGGCGCGGTGAAGCGCGCCTGGATTGATGATGCGCGTGGCCCCATGGCGCTCGTCGCGGCAAACATGCGTGTGTCCATGCAGTAAATAATTCACGCCCTCATCGAGCGCCGCTGTTACGCAATCCGAATCGTGTCCATGCGTCATGGCAAATGTGCGTCCGCCACATTCAAAGCGCGCCAATGGATGTTGCACATTCACGCCCAACCCAAGCGCGTAACGGCTTAAAACGCGCCAATCTGGATCGCAATTACCAAACACTAAATGTGTTTTGATTTCCACAAGTTGATCAATCACTTGCTCGGTTTCAATGTCGCCGCAATGGGCCAGTTCATGCGCGCCATTGGCCAATAGCAATTGCACAGCTTTGTGGGTGCGTTCGTGACGCCCGTGACTGTCTGAAAGAATGCCAAGTTTCACGCGCGCATGGTGGCGTGAAAACGGGCGCGTGGCAAGTTGGTTAGGATTTGCAAATGACTCATACGCCTTCGCTTCGAACACGTTTCGCGCCCAGTCCCAGCGGCCATCTTCATGTGGGAGGCGCGCGCACCGCGCTTTTTAATTGGGCATTCGCGCGTGGTCGAGAAGGAAAATTTATCCTTCGCATAGAGGACACGGATCAAAAGCGATCAAGCGACGCGGCAAGCGTTGGGTTTCTTAAGGACTTGAAGTGGCTGGGCATTGATTGGAACGAAGGCCCCGAATTTGAAGGCTGTGGCGGCGGAGACTTTGGTTCCTACTTTCAAAGCGAGCGGCTTGATATGTACAACAAATTTTTGGAGCAACTTGTCCAGCAAGGGAAAGCGTATTACGCCTTTGATACGACTGCGGAACTTGACGTCGCGCGCAAGGAATCCAAATCGCGCAATGAGGCGTATCGCTATGACCGAAGTCGCGCGGATGCTATTTCACCCGAGCAAGTTCAAGCGTGGCTCAAAGAAGGCAAACCAGCGGTGATTCGCTTTAAAACCCCTGCGGGAGCCATCACCATTCATGATGAAATTTTGGGCGACGCCACGTTGCCCGCGGGCGAGGTTGACGACTTTGTCATTCGCAAGGCCGATGGATTTCCAACCTATCACTTTGCCGTTGTGGTGGACGATGAATTGATGGGCGTGACCACTGTGTTGCGCGCGCAGGAACATTTCAATAACACGGCCAAGCATATTGTGTTGCAAGACGCGCTTGGATTTCGTCGGCCAACGTATGGGCATTTGCCGTTGATCTTCAATCCTGATGGAAGCAAAATGAGCAAGCGCGACAAGGACAAGTTGCTTCGTAAGACCGCGCAAGATAAAAAATTGACCGCTCCGCCAGCCAACACCGTTGACGCCGCGCGTTTCAGCGCTTGGCTGGGCGACAAGAATTCGCAACTTGATTTCGCCGAAGCAACCGCCATGGCCACGGCTTTGAACATTGAGTTGCCGGAAATTAATGTGGATGATTTCCGCAGATCCGGCTATTTGCCGCAAGTCATGTGCAATTTCCTTGCGTTGAACGGTTGGGGACCAGGCAACGATTTAGAAAAGTTTGACAACGCGTTCTTGTGCGCCAACTTTGCTCTAGACCGCGTGCAGAAAACCGCCGCCAAGTTTGACCGCGTCAAACTTCTGGCCTTCAATCTAGACGCCATTCAAAAGTTGTCGCGCGAAGCATTTAGCGGGCTGGTAAAAGCGCATGGCGAGATCTATCACCCAGAGTTCATGAAAAAAATTACAGCGGCGCAATTTGATCTGCTGGTGGCGGCAAGCCATGAGCGCAGTAAAACATTGGACGAGTTGTTCCGCGGCAATCGTTGGCTCGCCTTGGGTGATGAGGAATTGACATGGGAAAAATCCAAGCAAGTTGAGAAAGCGTTGCTTGCTGGAACTCCAAGCGGGCTGGATCGACTCAAGGAACTGCGCGGGGTTCTTGAAGCGGTTGCGACATGGACGCCCGCAGGCATCGAGGAATCCATTCGCCAGTGGGCCACAACAGCGGGGCTTGCCGAACAAATTGGTCAGATCGCGCAACCGTTGCGCGTTGGCGTGACTGGCTCCACCGTGAGTCCGCCAATTTTTGACACGCTTGCAATTCTTGGAAAGCCCAGCTCCCTGCGCCGAATCGATCGCTGTTTGCAAGACTTCGCCACTGCAAAAACTTGATCAAGAATTGCGTATACTATTTCGTTCACGGACTGTTGGCGCAGTTGGCTAGCGCGTCTCCATGACACGGAGAAGGTCACTGGTTCGAGCCCAGTACAGTCCACTTTGATCGCTTGAAATGTTTTTTATTTGCCGCAATTTCCAGGTACTTTCCAATGTCACACGCTCAACAAACGCTCAAGCAATTGTTCTCACATCCAACTTCCCACAACATTCATTGGCGCGATATTGTCCACATGTTCGAGGGTCTTGGCGGCACATGCGATGAAACCAAGCATGATCATTTGAAGGTGAAGCTCGCTGGCAAGGAAATGTCTTTTTCCATTCCCAAGGGCGGCAACCACGCGCTCAGCAGCGATGATGAAATTGGCGCCATTCGCCATTTCGTAAAAGACTGCGGCTTGGCCCCTGAAAAAACCCATTGAATTACACCGTCACATGAGGCTCATGCATGGAGCATCTTGGCTTGTTCTTGTGGGGATTTGGTTGTCCGCCATTGAGGCGTGGCCAACGCTTCCCGCCACATTTCCAATGCACTTTGATTTCGCGGGGCGGCCGGATTCATTTGTGGACAAGAGCATGGTGGCGTGGTTTCTTTTGCCAGTGTTCGCCACCGTGATGAACGTTGGTCTTTCATTGTTATGTCCAATGATTCAATGGATGGCGCTGAAACATCCGGAGTTTGTCAACATGCCGCGCAAAGAGCAATGGTTGAAGCTGGATTCGCAGGCTCGCCTACGAACTTTGAAACCAGTGTTTGGCGCGATGTGTGTTCTGCAATTACTTGTGATGGCATTATTTTTATTCATCGTGGTGAGCAGTGTCAAAGTGGCCAGCGGACAATGGAGCGTTCTGCCCACGTGGCCGATGTTTTTATTCTTGGCCGCGATTGGTGCGAGCGTTGCGTGGTTGCTGTTCAGGTCTATCACCGCGGTCAAAAAAGAAGTGAAAGTTTTTACGGATCGGCCTTAAAAACCTATTGCGGTATGTTCCGTGGCAGGTCACTATGAGTCGATGAACAACGCCTCAGTGAAATATCAAATAGCACTATTGTTCGGTGGCTTGGGAATGCTCTTGAGCGCCTGCGCTGGCAACGGCGAGCAATCGAAGCCAGTCACTGCGCCAGTTTCCACGACTCCTGCGAATTCAAAACCAACCTCGCCATCAATTGCTTCATCCACGGCGCCAACCGCCACGGCAGTAAGCGACGGCTGGATCACTCTCTTTGATGGTGGCGACCCCGCGAAATATTTTCGCGGTTTCAAGAAAGATTCTTTTCCAACTGGTTGGACCGTGCGCGATGGTTGCTTGGTTCGAACGGGTCCTGGCGGCGACTTGATTACGCGCGGTGAATTTCAGAATTTTGATCTCACCTTGGATTGGAAAATTCTCAAAGGCGGAAATTCCGGCGTCATGTACCACGTGAGCGAGAACGCCAACAACACGTACGACACTGGACCAGAGATGCAAATTCTGGACGACGACGCGCACAACGATGGCAAAGATCGCCTGACATGCGCGGGCGCGAATTACGCTTTGTATCCCGCGCCCAAAGGTATTGTGAAGCCTGTGGGTCAGTGGAACTCCATTCGTATTTTGTGCAATGGAAACCATGTGGAGCAATACATGAACGGCGTGCAAATTTGCTCGTTCGATGTGGGCAGTGCGGATTGGAAAGCGCGATTGCTTGCCAGCAAATTCTCCAAGTTTCCTTTGTACGCCACCAAATCCACCGGACACATTGCCCTGCAAGATCATGGCGATGAAGTTGCGTTTCGCAATATTCGAATCAAGCCCTTACCATAATGGTTGACCATGCCTGAGCGCGACGACCAAGACGATGCTCGGACCGATTGCGTGCCCGGATTTCCCAGCGAGCGTTTGGAAAGGTATTTGCATCGCGCGTTGACATTGCCTATTCGCGACACGCTGTTGAGCGCGCTTGCGCATTTGCCGCAAGCCGCAGTGGCCAGCGATCTAGGTTGTGGTCCAGGCAAGGAAGTCGCCGAGTTGTTGCGGCGAGGTTGGCGCGTGGAAGCCGTGGATGCGTATGCGCACATGTTGCAAGCCACGCAGGCCGCCGCGATTGAAGCGGTGGGGGCGCAAGAAACATCGGCGCGTTTGTGTTGCGTGCATGCTCCAATTGCGCGTTGGTCCGCGCCGATGCAAAGTTTGGACTTGATCCACGCGGGTTTCTCATTGCCATTTGTCGCCGCAGTGGATTTTGCGGGGGTTTGGGAAAAAATATGCGCTGTATTGAAGCCAGGCGGAATCTTCGCGGGGCAATTGTTTGGGCATCACGATTCATTTCTCACGCAAAGTCCCGCGGGATCCATGAACGCCCACACGCATGATGAAGTTGTGAAACTTTTATCCGGGTTTCAAGTGATTTCAATTACAGAAGAGGAGCGCGATGGAGTTGTGGGGATTCCTCCCAATGAACAGCCAAAACATTGGCATGTCTTTCACATCATTGCGCGGCGCGCCACTTGATGTTGCAACCAATGCTGGGACGTTGATCGGGGCTAGGTTTGGCGCCACTAAGCACGGCGTCAATGGCCGCGCGTACATCCTTGCCGTCCACAGGCAGTGCGTTCCTTGGTCGGCTGGCGTCAAGTTGTCCACGGTAGGCCAGCGTGTGCGCCGCGTTGTATAGAAAAAAATCCGGTGTGCACGCCGCGTGAAAGTTGCGCGCGACCGTTTGTGTTTCATCAAAGCAATATGGAAACACATAGCCAGCTTCAAGTGCCGCGCGCTTCATGTGCTCTGGACCATCTTGCGGATGCGTTAGCGTGTCATTACTTGAGATGGCCACGATGGCAAGTTTGGATGATTGATAATCCAAACCTAATTTCGCCAGTTCGCCGCGCACATGCACCACATACGGGCAGTGATTGCAAATGAACATCACAAGCACCGGGCGGTTGGCGAAATCATCGCTGTGAATCATGTTTCCCGTCATCATGTCGGGCAAATCAAAGCGGGGCATGGATGAATCAAGCGCGATCATTTGACTTTCAAGTGCGGCCATTTATGCGTCTCCATGAAATAGGTGTGCGAAGCGGGGCAATCAATCGTAGACTTTTTTACATGTCCAAGTATCGTGATGAAGGACCAAGCGCCGAAGATTTGCGCCGCTACGGAGTGCACGCGAGCGAGGATGCGCACGCCGTCGTGTACTGCCCTGATTGCGCGGCAGAAATGCACCCCAGCGCGGATATTTGTCCCAAGTGTTTTTGCTTTGTCAGTGGAACGCGGTTGCGCAAACATCCGTGGAAGGAGCGCGCGAAAAAAAACCGCGCCACTCTCATTATCGCGTTGCTTTTATTCGCATTGCTCTTGCCATTCATCGCTTGGTTGCGATGGTGGTGACTGCGAAACTTCGCAGTAAGAGTGCAATGCCCCGTGCAGGATTCGAACCTGCGACCCGCTGATTAAGAGTCAGCTGCTCTACCAACTGAGCTAACGAGGCGAAGAGAGAAGCGTAACCAAGCACGAAGCACTCGGCAAGGTGATCATGGTTGAGATTGTTCCAGTGGCGTTGCGCTTCCTTTGGCGCCGTGGCAATGTTTGTATTTTTTACCGCTTCCGCATGGGCATATTTCATTGCGTCCAACAACCGCGGCCGCGTTTTGATTGGCGCTGGCCGCTCGCTTGGAAGCAACTTGCGTTACAACAACGGGCGCTTGATTTGTGGCTTGATCGCCTACAGGCGCTTCTTGCAATGCCGGAGTTTGCGCCGCAGGGGCTTGTTGTTGCTGTACTTGCGGCACAAGTTCACCTTTAAGCAACACTTCACTGAGGCGATTTTGCACACTTTCCATCATCTCAATGTAGAGCCGCGAAGATTCCTTTTTAAACTCAATGCGCGGATCTTTTTGACTGAAGGCGCGGAAGCCAATCGCGTCACGGATTTGATCCATGCTCCGCAAATGATCCTTCCACGCGTTGTCGATGGTCTGCAAAATGATCCAGCGCTCAAATTGGGAAAGTTCGCTTCGCAATGTTTCGCGAATCCTCGCGGCCACGGTGGCGCGGGGATCAAGTGCAAATGATGCTCGGTCATGGCGGGTGAGTTGGGTTTGATATTCCTGTCCTAGCCACATATTGGCCGCATCCATTTCGCCACTCACCTGAATGCATTGAGCCGCCCGCGCTTGAATCCACGTGTCGTCAACTTTGCGCGACTGCGCCAACAGCAACTCGCGCAACTCGACTGGGTTTGAACTTGGCAACTCCTGTGGGTTCCAACCCATTTGAAATCGCGAATTGGCCCATGAACAAAACGACGTGATGGCCGCTTGCGCGTCGGTCTGCAAGCGCGCCGTGGTGTGCTTCAATGCAAAATCAATTGGATAGCTTCGTTCACGCTCGTCGTAGGCCTCGCGCGCGCGGCGCACCAAATTTACCGCGGCAACTTGCGCATCTTCCACGCGCACAAATTCGCCGGGATCAATTTGCACAGACAAATAGCGCTCCGACCACAGGCACAATTCCTTGGCGCTGAAGTCCGGCACTAAAAGCGAATCAAGCGGAGTTAAGTCAATGGATTCGATATGGTTGTGCGAGGCGGCCTCTAGAAATTGCCGCACCGCCAGGCGATCGCCCGACTTGATCAAGTCTGTTTCAATGGTGGTGGCGAAGGTGTCATGCGCCCACTTTTGCAGGCCTGAAATATCAAATTCTTCGACGGGTATTTCTTGTGGCATGGTTTCCGCCACGACCAACTCAATTTTGTGTTGCGCCTCTTCCAGCGCGTCCACCACCAACATCTTGTGGATTTGATCGCGGTCCTTGCCACGAAGACGTGAAGGCTCAATGTGTATGTTCATTTTTTCGCGCGCCCATTCGCTCACGCAATTTGGCACGTGCAGTGATCCAAGATAAAGATCAGCCGCCTCATGAATGGCTGGCTCCAAAAATCGCCATGAAGCCCCGCGAATATCTACGCCTTCCAAAATGGGTTGACGCAATCCGTAGAAATTTCGGCGTTGATATTCCATTGGCTCGTCGTATTCCAAAATTTGTTTGCGCGCTTGGAAATTTCGTTCCTCCACCTTGCGTTGCGCTTTTTCAACGGCGCGATTCAGCATGGGCGCCTCAATGGAATCGCCCTCTTTCATTCCCAGGCGCGACAGAAGCCCAAGCGTGGCTTTGCCCGCGAAGATCTTCATTAAATCATCCTCAAGGCTGAGGAAGAAACGACTGCTTCCGCGGTCGCCTTGACGGCCAGAACGACCGCGCAATTGATTGTCAATGCGGCGGCTTTCATGGCGTTCGGTGCCAATGATGTGCAAGCCGCCCATGGCCTCAACGCTGGTCCACAATTGCAAGCGGTGCAATTGAAAACTTCCAAGCTCGTCCAGTTCCTTTAAAAGTTCCGCTTCCGTTCCAGCTTGCGCGCGCTTTTCGCTAACGCCGCGAAGTTCAACTACCCAGTGACGCAGTAAGGTGAGGCGCGCGGTGGAATCATCCATGGCCGCGACGGCGGCGCGCTCAACTTTGGCGCGGCGCACGAGTAAGTGCTTGTCAATCGCCGCCAGAATCTTGGCGTCGGTCCATGTCGCGTCAACTTCGCGTGGCGCCAGATCGCGTTTTTTCCAATGCTCAATCAACGCGGTGCGATCGATCTTGCCCAACTTGATGTCGGTGCCGCGGCCCGCCATGTTGGTGGCCACCATGACCGCCGCAAGTTGACCCGCGTTGCTGACAATGTCGGCCTCGCGCTCGTGTTGCTTGGCGTTAAGCACCTCATGCTTGATGCCTGGACCCTTGCTCAACATGGAGCTCAGTTTCTCGCTCTTTTCCACGCTGGTTGTTCCCACAAGAACGGGCCGGCCAATGTCATGCAAGCGTGCAATCTCATCAATGATCGCCTTCCATTTGTCTTTTTCACCAAGGAACACCAGGTCGTGGCGGTCGGTTCTGCACGCGGGAACATTGGTGGGAATGCTCACAACGTCCAAGTGATAAATTTCGTGGAACTCGGTGGCCTCGGTGTCGGCGGTGCCGGTCATGCCGGCGAGACGCTTGTACAACTTGAAATAATTCTGGATCGTGACCGTGGCCATGGTCTGAGTTTCCTCTTTCACCTTCACGCCTTCTTTGGCTTCGACGGCTTGATGCAGACCGTCAGACCATTGACGGCCCACCATCTTGCGCCCAGTATTTTGATCGACAATCACCACGCCCATGTCGCCGTCGCCGTCGGGCGCAACCACATAGTCTCGGTCAAGTTGATACACCACATGCGCGCGAATGGATTGCTCAAGCAAGTGGGGCATGTCCATATTTTCGCCCACATAAAAACTTCCAATGTTGGCGATGCGCTGGGCTTCGCCAATGCCGTCGTGGGTCAACACCGCCTTCTTCTTGTCCAGTTCCACTTCGAAGAATTGCTTAAATTGATCGCGCTTAGCTTCAAGTTGCGGCAATCGCGCGCGCGCCTCTTGCTGGGCTTTGCGCATTTGTGGAATGCTGGTCTTATCACGGGCGTTGCGAATGTCGCCCTCAAGTGAGCTCATTTCAACGCGGCAAGCCTGCACTTTTTCATCTGCGGCGGTCCATGGTTTCTGCGCCTCGGCCAATTTCATGGCGATGGTGTTGGCCAACTCGTAGCGTGGTCTTTGCCGATCAGCCAAGCCGCTGATGATCAGCGGAGTGCGCGCCTCGTCAATGAGAATGCTGTCCACCTCGTCCACGATCGCGAAGTCGCGCGATCGTTGCACTTGATCCTCGGCGCGCGTCTTCATGTTGTCGCGCAAATAATCAAAGCCAAATTCGGCGGTGGTTCCGTACAAAACATCGCAACGGTAGGCGGCGCCTTTCTCTTCCTGGCTTTGCATGTGCTGTGGATGGATGGCGCCCACGGTCAGGCCAAGCGCGCGAAAAAACGGAAAGGTCCAATCGCGATCGCGTTGCACCAAATAATCATTCACAGTCACCACGTGCACTTGCTTGCCCTCGCATGAATTGAGATAGCACGCCAGAGGACCCACAATGGTCTTGCCTTCACCGGTTTTCATTTCAGCGATTTGCCCCTCGCTCAACACCACGCCGCCAATAATTTGCACATCAAAGGGACGCGCGCGGAAAGGCGGCTTGCTTTGTGAATACACCTCGCGTACCGCGTCGTAGAGCGCGTTTGGAATATCAATAAAGATCCAGCTGGGAATGGGCTCCTTACCGCCCAAAAAATCTCCATCCGCAGTTGCGGCTGGCGTGGCATCCATGACGGCCTTGGTCTGATGAAATAATTTTTGCGCC
>Ga0209597_1001399_pt1 | contig 15771 bp, 25 predicted proteins | sample M_140625_MF_Meta_FD_187316 | JGI IMG/M metagenome (GOLD analysis project Ga0209597, IMG submission 187316) | Freshwater microbial communities from Lake Montjoie, Canada to study carbon cycling - M_140625_MF_MetaG (SPAdes) (version 2) | ecosystem: Environmental > Aquatic > Freshwater > Lake... | reverse complement strand
CCTTCGCGTACCTCCCCGAAAACGGTCACGAGAGTCCTAACAGGCCCATTTGCGGGGCAACCCAGTCCAAGTGAGTACCTAACATGACCGAGCCAATACCAATACAAAAGGGGGCTACCCAAAAACCTAAGTTAATGGGGGCTACAAAACCCCGTATTATGAGTCCAGCATTAAAGGGTCATTCATACGGCGATGCCTTTGCAGCATTTTGCAAAAAGTACAACTATGAGCTGATGCCTTGGCAAAAATTTGTAGCTGATGATTTTCTGACCGTAGATGCTGATGGTAACTTCATCCGCAAGACAATCTGCATACTAGTTGCCCGGCAAAACGCAAAAACAACACTTGCTTACTGGCGCATCCTGTTTGGCCTGTTTGAATTGGGCGAACGCAACATTGTGGCGATGTCATCTAACCGATCAATGGCTTTGGTTACATTCCGGCAGGTTGTTGCCATTATTGAAAACAACGATGAGCTGCGCGACCAAGTAAAACTAAATCGCGGTGTTGTAGGCCGCTTTGCAAATGGCCAAGAGAGTATTGAATTAAAAAATGGTGCAAGCTATAAAGTTGTTGCTGCTACACGCGATGGTGCGCGCGGCCTTTCGGCGGATGTGTTATTCGTGGATGAGCTACGCGAAATCAGCGAGGAGGCGATGAAAGCTGCAAAGCCTGTAACTAGGGCGCGGCCCAATTCCCAATCCATTTTTACATCAAACGCGGGCGATGCTTACTCGCTAGTGCTTAATGATTTGCGCGAACGCGCATTGTCATACCCTGATAAATCCCTTGGTTGGTATGAGTATTCAGCGCCGCAGCATTGCAAGATAGATGACCGCAAGGCGTGGGCAATGGCAAACCCCGCGCTAGGCATAACCATCACCGAGGATGTTTTGGCTGAGGCAGTTTCAACCGATAGCGTGGAAACCATAAAAACTGAAATGCTTTGCACTTGGGTTTCATCGCTAACTAGCCCTTGGCCTAACATGGCATTTGAGGATTGCGGCGATAAAACCCTGCAAATGGGGCCGGGGCCGCTTACTTACTTTGCATTTGATAAAGCGCAAAATACTCGCACCGCTAGTTTGGTTGCCGGACAATTGCTACCTGATGGCCGCATTGGTGTTGGGATATTGCAACAATGGCGCAGTGAGGTTGCAGTTGATGATTTACGCATTGCCGCTGAAATTAAAGGTTGGGCAGATAAATACAATCCTGCTGGCATTATGTTTGATCACTATGCCACCCAGTCCATTGCGCAACGCCTAGCTGTAAATGGCTGCAAAATGGAGGATGTATCAGGCCAACAGTTCTATCAGGCTTGCGGTGATTTACTGGATGCCATCGTTGCCAAGCGCATTACCCATTCAGGGCAACCCGAGTTTGTTGAGTCTATGAATAACTGCGCAGCCAAAACCAATGAGGGTTCATTCCGCATTATTCGCCGCCAATCAGCAGGTTGCATTGCAGCTGCAATTTCGCTGGCCATGATTGTTCACAAGATGAGCCAACCCGTATCCATCCCACAAATTATGGCGGTATAGACACGCCGCATGTCTGTTTTGCGCTCTATGTCACTATTGGGTGGTATAGGGCTATTATCCCGCTATGGGGTTATTGTCGCGATTGCGTGTTGTACCAGATGCAACTGTTGAAAATCCGCGCATAGCTGCGCAGTACGCGCCACCAGTAATGAATGGCAATTACTACGGATTTAATGATGGGTTTAGTTACCAAGATGTAACTATTGATCTTGCAAGTGCAATGAGTGTGCCAAGTGTTATGAAATGCAGAAATTTAATTTGCGGAATTATTGCAGGCATACCATTAGAGCTTTACAAAAAATCCACAGGCGAGCAATTAGGTTCACCAGTTTGGTTAGAACAACCAGATGAACGCCAACCGCGCGCAGTAACAATGGCTTACACAATCCAAAGTTTAATTTTTAATTCTGTTGCTTATTGGGAAGTCACCGCAGTTTATTCCGATGATGGCAGACCTGCGCGTTTTGCATGGGTAGCAAATGAACGCGTAACTGCTCGTTACAATAAACGCAGCACCGAAATAATTGGTTACATGGTCGATGGTGCAGAAAGACCAATGAACGGCGTTTCAAGTTTAATTACATTTCAATCACTCAATCCGGCAGTCCTCGTTTCCGGTGCGCGCACAATTAGGGCTGCCCTTGATATTCAACGCGCAGCTGCTATTGCTGCGGCAACACCAATTGCAAGTGGTCACATTAAAAATAGCGGTGCAGATTTACCGGAACCAGTAGTGCAGGGATTATTAGCATCATGGAAGGCTGCAAGAAGTTCGCGCTCAACTGCATATCTCACCAGCACTCTTGATTTTATTCCGACATCATTTTCCCCAAAAGATATGATGTACACAGAGGCAATACAGGCACAAAGTACTGAAATTGCGCGTTTAATGAATGTGCCTGCCTACATGTTAAGCAGTGATGCCAATGCAAGCATGACTTACCAAAACATCTTAGATGCGCGCAAAGAATTCTTTGCATACACCCTTGCGCCTTATGTTTGTGCAGTGGAGGATCGGCTTAGCATGAATGACATTACCGCCAATGGCAACATGGTGCGCTTTGCGGTAGATGAAACATTCTTGCGTGTGGATGCAACAACAAGACTTGCAACAATAGAAAAACTTTTATCGTTGCAATTGATAACACTAGATCAAGCAAAAGAAATGGAAGATTTATCACCGAATGGAGATGCATCGTGAAATTAACTTTTAGCAGCGCAATTGAGGCAGCCGATACCGAGCGCAGAATAATTGCAGGTGTCGTTGTACCCTTTGGCGAAATTGGCAATACATCGGTTGGGCCTGTTATGTTTGAGCGCGGGTCAATTGCGATACACGACACAGCTAAGGTGAAACTGCTATTGCAGCACCAGCCAAACGCAATACTTGGCCGCGCTCAATCCTTCAAAACAACGGATCAAGCAATTTATGGTTCATTCAAAATAAGTGCATCAAGTGCCGGACAAGATGCTTTAGTTATGGCAAGCGAGGATTTAATTTCAGGTTTATCAGTAGGTGTGGATGTTCAAAAGTCCGAACCTAAAGATGGCTACCTATTGGTGACTGCTGCAAAATTGCAAGAAGTGTCATTGGTAGAAACACCAGCATTTGAAAATGCGTTAGTAACTAGAGTTGCCGCAAGCGAAGGCGAAGCGGTAGATGTACCCAACCCAACAACAGAAACAGAAAGTGAGGCTATCGTGGAGAAAGAAACTCCCGCTGCCGTAACCCCCGAGGTGGAAGCTGCTCCCGTAGTAGAAGCCTCACGCTCAATCATCTCTGCCTCTTATCAGGTCGGAGAATTACGCTCCCCAATTAAAACGCAATCGCAATATCTTGAACACACAATCAAAGCCACAATGGGCAATGAGGAGTCACGCGATTTTGTAAGAGCTGCCGATGGCCAAGCCCGTAAAATTCAAGCCGCTAACGATAGCTTTACAACTAACCCAGCATTTTCTCCAACAACATTCAGCCCAACCGTTATTGACACATCACTAATGATTCGGCCAACAATTGATGCACTTGGCGGTGCTCGCGCCCTCAGTGCCACCGGGATGACGATTTCGCACCCAAAAATTACAACTAACGCCACAATTTCAACAGTGGCCGAAGGCGCATCAACAGCTGCAACTCAGATTGTTTCCAGTTATGTAAATGCAACTGTGGTCAAACTGGCCGGCACTCAAATTATGAGCACAGAGCTTCTAGATCGTTCTGGCCCATCTTTTTATTCAGCGATGTATGAAAACTGCTTGCGGGCATACGCCAAAGCCTCCGATTCCGCAGTGGTGGCTGAGATTGTCAGCGGTGGAACATTATGCGCAACAACTGTGGCTGCAAGTGCAACAGGCGTGCAACAATTTGTTGGCGCAGCTGCACCAGCCGTATTTGCCGCAACTGGTGAATTGGCAAGTGCTTACATTGCCGGAACTTCGCAATGGTCGCTACTTATCAATGCGCAAGATGGTTCAAACCGCCCAATCTACGCAGCTGCACAACCACAAAATACTGCTGGACAATCAGCACCTAATTCCATTCGTGGAAACATTTTAGGGTTGGATTTGTATGTCGATCCATACATGGTTGCAACAACAATTGATGATTCTGCATTTGTTGTTACACCATCCGCAATCTGCATTTATGAAAGCCCAACACTGACCCTTTCGGTTAATGTCGTGGCTACTGGTGAAATCAGCGTTTTGCTTTATGGCTATTTTGCAACCAAAACTTTGGTTTCAGGTGGCTTACAACGCTTTAATTTGACCTGATAACTAACTAAGTCGGCTTGCAGGGTACAGAGGCCCTGACCCTGCAAGTCCTAGTACTAAGGAGATGCCATGGCCGCAACTTATGTTACCGAAGCAGAATTGCGCGCCAATTTAGGCATTGGCACTTTATACACATCTGACATTGTAGAAACCTGCTGCCAAACAGCAGAGGATTTGATTAACCAATTTTTATGGTTTAACACTGCGCCTGTTGTAGCCACTGGTTTAAGTGGCAACATTGCTACGGTTGTCATTGCATCGCCGGGCATGTTCGTTGTTGGTCAATCCGTCACCATCAGCGCATCAGGCGCAGTTTTTAACGGTACGCGCACAATCACAGGTGTTGGCCCTGCGCCAATTCCAAACAATGCTAATTTTGCGGGCTTCCCATACAACTACCCGCGCGGGTATCAATACTTGCAATTTGCAATTACTCACGCCGATATTGACATGCATCAAGTCCAGCCCTACGGCAAAATGACAGGGCCAGATGATAAAACCGCAAGTTACGCTGCAACAGGTGGAGTGCGTGAGGCTGCAATGATTTTGGCAACTAATATCTTTCAAGCAAGACAAACCACTCAAGATGGCGGAATGAGCGTTGATGGATTTAGCCCGTCACCCTTTAAAATGTCAGCGATTCTTATGGCATCAATCAGAGGCCTTATTGCCCCGTACATGAGTCCAAATTCAATGGTGGGGTAAATGACAACCGCACTTACAACACTGCGCTCCACACTTGCAACAGCTTTAACTAATCCGGGTGTTTGGAACATTTACGCTTACCCGCCAAGTGTAATCACAGCCAATTCTGTAATCATTGTGCCAGCTGATCCATACATAACGCCAAGCAACAATGTGCAAATTATTCCACCGTTGGCAAATTTTCGCGTGCTTTTGACTGTGCCAATGCTAAATAACCAAGGCAATTTGAATGGCATCGAGGATACGATTGTTGCAGTATTTAATTTGCTCAACTCATCTGCAATTGTGATGAATGTTGGCACAGTAAGCGCACCATCAGTTTTATCGGCAGCATCAGGGGATTTGCTCACTGCTGATATATCCGTATCAATACTAACTAGCTGGTCATAAGGAGATAACCATGAGCGATACCAAGGCAGAGGATTTGGCTTTTCTGATAAAGACCGGCCAAGTTAAAGACACAGAAACCAAAGCAACAACCACCAAGAAGGATGAGGAATAAACGATGGCAATTTATCTAAATAACAATGTTGGCGTTAAACTTGCCACCGCAGCTGCGCCAACAGTGCCAAGCATTGACATTTCAAGTTATGTAACCGCAGTGACTTTGACTCAGGTTGTTGATGAGCTTGAAGTAACAGCGATGGGCGATACAGCTCACAAATTTGCCGCCGGGCTGCAAGCTGCAACCCTAAGCATTGATTTCCTAAATGACTGGGCTGCAAGCCAAGTTATGACCACACTCAATGCCGCTTTTGGTACAACATTGGCAGTGTCAATGATTACCGTTAAAGGCACAGCGGTATCGGCAACAAATCCGTCATACCAATTCTCCATTTTGGTTAATAACTTAACCCCAGTGGGATCAGGCGGCGTAGCTGATGAAGCCTCATCCAGCCTGTCATTTACTGTGAACACCGCAGTTACAGTTTCACCAACCGTAGCGTTTTAAGGAGTAAAGCATGGCAAGGTTAAAGATAACTAGGGCCTCGGGGGAAGTGGTTTTGCACATTTCGCCTGTTGTCGAAGTAGCCTTTGAGAAGTACACCGGGAAAGGCATCCACAAACAATTTCGCGATGAGGAGAAGCAAAGCGATATTTATTGGTTGGCCCATAACTGTTTGCAGCGCGTTGAAGTAATCCCGCCATTTGGCGATGAATTTCTAAACACGCTGGTATCGGTTGAAGTATTGGATGACGAAAACCCAAAAGAATAGACCGCAACAGCATGACTTATCTTGTGGCTAGTCTTGCGGTGGAGATGAAAATTGCTCCATCGCAAGTACTAGAGATGGATGGTCACATGCTCAAAGCGGTGTTGCAGGTGTTTAGCGATAGAGCAAAGGAGGCCAAACAAAATGCCCGTAGTCGTAGAAGGGTATAAAGAGCTAATCCAGAAACTCAATGCGTTTGAACCTGACCTAAATAAACAAATGAAAATCGAAATAAAAGCTGCGATGCTGCCGATACGGGATAAGGCGCGGGGATACGCGCCGAGTCCGTTTCCATCTACTTTATACGGATGGGCTGATAAAGGTAAGGTGCGTGCGCAACCGCAATTTAATACTGAAGGCAAAGTGCGTAAATTTCCGCTATACAATCCTGCTGAAGTAATTGCCGGAATCAAGTACAAAGCGGGTGCAAATAAGAAAACCCGTTACGGATTCAGTGCGCTTTATTCTGTAATCAATACATCAGCGGCAGGTGCAATTTATGAAACTGCTGGCCGCAAATCAGGATCAAACGGGCAACCTTGGGTAGGGCCAAAGGGTAACGGCAAAGATGTTTCGCGCTCGCGCAACCCCCAAGCAGGTGCAATTTTCATAAACCATTTTGGCCCTATGTATGGCAAAGACCTAATGCGCGGCAGGTTAATTTTCCGCGCATGGAATGAAAGCCAAGGCAAAGCCCAAGATGCAGTGGTACACGCGATTGAGAAAGCAGCCCGCAGATTTAATGAGCGCGCTACACAATCTAGTTTTGCTTTGGCTGCCTAATGCCAAATTTAATAGTATCCGCAGTCACCAAATATGACGGCAAAGGATTAGCCAAAGGTCGCAAAGATATAAACGCGTTTCAAAAAACCGTTGGCAATCTAGCCAAATCATTTATTGGCTTATATAGCGCAACAAAATTAGCCCAGTTTGGTAAATCCTCAGTAAAGGCATTTTTAGCTGATGATAAGGCCGCAAAATCACTTGGCAAGACTTTAGACAATACGGGCAATTCATTTGCCAAAATTGGTGTGGAGAAGTTTATCCAATCACTACAAAGACAAACAGGTGTGCTTGATGATCAATTAAGACCAGCATTTCAAACCTTATTGGTTGCCACTGGGTCGGTCACAAAAGCCCAAGAAGGTTTAACTACTGCACTTGATGTTGCAGCTGGCACTGGTTCGGATGTTGAAAGTGTAACCAAGGCAATTGCTAAGGCTTATGCAGGCAATACAACCGCGCTTGGTAAAATGATTCCGGGCATTGATAAAGCAGTGTTGGCATCTAAAGACCTCAATGCAATCAATAAAGAATTGGCTAAATTGTTTGGCGGTCAAGCCGCTGTGGCAGCAGGTACATACGCAGGGCAAATGGATATTCTCAAAGCCTCAGCGGCCGATGCAAAAGAAACTATTGGCAAAGGTTTGGTTACGGCTATTGAATTGCTGGCCAATGGCCAATCTTTAGATAAAGCAACTGCAAAAATGGATACCTTAGCGCAATCCATTGCTGACATAACTGTTGGTTTGGCAGATGCAATCAGCAAATTAGGAGTGCTTGAAGCTGGCAATGTAAAAATGAATAGATTTGCTTTCTTTGGCCCAATTTTAGGCCCTGTCATCAGTTCGTTAGAAAAAGGCGGCCAAACCAATAGAGCAAACAAAGCTGCTGGTGCGCCTGTTTTAGACCCCAAGCAACTTATTGCTCAAGATAAAGCGGCCAAGGCTAAAGGTGTATCGGATAAAAAAGCCCTAGATGCTGCAAAGAAACTTGCCGCGCTAACCAAAAAAGCCGAAACAGACAAACTGGCACTAAAAAAAGCAGGCAGTCTATTTGACCTTGCTCGCATACAAATTGAAGCTGCATTGCAGTACGGAATTGATAATGAAACAAAATTGCGATTGGAATTGCAGCGAGCTATATTAAAAGAGGATGTGGCTAAGGCCGCTGAATTGCAAGCCGCGTTGTTAGCCAATGAGGCCAAGACCAAAGAGTTAGCACACATTTTGGCCACCTTGCCAAAAGCTGATGATCCGTTTGCAGACTGGCCGGGAATTATTGCCAGAATAAATACCTTGCTTAAAGACTTAAAAATTCCCGGCACTGCTGCGGGTTTGTTAGGTATGCAAGGTTTAACGGTGACACCAGAGGGCAAAGTGATTAACACGCCACCGCCAGTAATAGCCCCGCCACCGCCTAATATAGTAAAACCAATCCCAGTGGTTTTAACGGAGCCAAGCGGGCCAACACCTGCGCAAGTGCAAGCGGAAACTGATTTTAATAATTTCCTTGATGCAGTCACCGCAGGCGGCGATGCTGGGTTTGCAAGCGCAGCGCGCAGGGCTGGCAACCCTGACCCTATGGCAACCAATGTCTATAACATTTCAGTCAATGCAGGCGTTGTAGGCAGCGAGCAAGTGATTGCCGATGCAGTGCAAACAGTTATTCAAAACCTTGGCCGATACGGCACATCATTACAATACGCAGGGGCAATAGCAATATGACAGCCCCAACGGTTCAAGCCTTTATCAATTTTTCAACAGGCCCGTCATTTGCGCAAGCCATGATTTTAGATACAGGCATACTTGGCACAAACATTCTTGCTGATGCAGCGGCAGTCATTGTGGATGTATCAGACCAAATCAATGCAATTTCAATACAGCGGGGCCGCAATGCGCAGGCTGACCAATTCCAAGCAGGCACACTATCGCTGCGCATCATTGACCAAAATGGTGACTTTAACCCGCAGAATGTCAGCGGCCCTTATTACAATCTGCTGCAACCAATGGTTAAGGTGCAAATTACTGCCACAAACCTTGGTGTTGTTTACCCGCTATTTTCAGGCTTTATCACAAATTACCTGACCACACAGCCAAACAATTCAATTGACACATTAAACTACACAACCATCCAAGCCGTTGATGCGATGCGCCTAGTCCAGATGGCACAGATAACAACCGTTGCAGGTAGTAGCGCAGGCGATTTAACCTCAACCCGCGTTAGCCAAATCCTTGACCAAATCTCATGGCCTGCCACAATGCGGTCAATCGAAACTGGATTGAGTACAGTGCAGGCCAATCCCAACACTGCAACCACCGCGCTATCAGCTGCGCAAAAATGCGAGCTAGTAGAATTTGGCGCGTTTTATGTAGATGCCAGCGGATCATTTGTATTTAAAAACCGCACCACAACATCAACATCGGTATCAGGTACGCCAAAGGTATTTAATGACAATGGCTCAAATTTGCACTATTTCAATGCGGATTGGGTGCTTAATGATGTGCTGGTGTATAACCAAGCCAGTGTGACCCCGACAGGTGGCACAGCGCAGGTAGTAGTAAATGCAGCTAGTGTCACCAAGTATTTTGCGCACTCCTACAATCAGACCGCAACGATGTTTTCAAGTGATGCCGATGCCTTGCAGTATGCGCAGGCTTATATCGGCTCGCGCGCAGAAACTTCTATTAGATGCGATGCGTTATTGCTTGACCTGTACTACCCCGATGCTGCAATGGTGTTAGCAGCTTTGGAGTTAGATTTCTTTGATCCCGTAACAATCAGCACTACCCAACCCGGCGGGTCAATCCTTACTAAGACCCTGCAAGTTTTTGGCGTTAATTACCAGATTAGCCCAAATTCTTGGCGGCAGACTTTTACGACACTTGAGCCAATAATTGACTCATTTATACTAAACTCAACCCTGTACGGGATACTTGATACATCCGTACTTAGTTATTAAGGAGTAGAAAATGGCAGCAGGTTTGGGGTTCAAAACCTTTACCACAGGTGAAGTACTAACAGCAGCCGACACAAATGGCTATCTGATGCAAGGCGTACTGGTGTTTGCATCATCAGCTGCGCGGGCATCTGCCATTACATCACCGCAGGAAGGCCAATACTCGTATCTTAAAGACACCGATGCACTTGAGTATTATTCAGGCAGTGCATGGGTTGGCGCACCTGTTGGCGATATAACAGGCGTTACCGCTGGAACTGGTATTTCAGGTGGTGGCACTTCGGGAACTGTAACGGTAACAAATTCAATGGCGACTGAAATTACGGCGGCAGGCGATATTATTGTTGGCACTGGTTCAGGCACTTTTGACAATTTGCCAATTGGCACAACTGCACAAGTGCTCACAGCTGACACTACGGTTAGCCCATACAAAGTAAAATGGGCTACTCCAGCAATATCGTCAAGTGGATTAACTTTAGTGGGCAGTTCTGATTTCACTACTTCATCTGCTGTAAACATAAATAATTGTTTTTCAGCCACTTATTTGAATTATGTTTTTCTAATAGATTTGACTGCTGCAAGTGGTAACGCTGGAATTTCTATGAAATTGAGAGCAAGCGGCACAGATGCTTCTACCAACTATAATAACAACCGCCTTTATATTAGTGGAAGTAGTTCTACTGCCAGCGAAAGTTTGGGCGCTACTTCTAACGACATTGGAGAAATAGCAACTGCTTATCCAACTTTATTTTCTTTAGAAGCATACTTATATTCTCCATTTATTGCCCAAGCCACTTCTGGTTTTTCTAGGTGTAGATTTGCAAATGTCAATGCTAGTCGATTTGGCGATTTTAGATTCTACGACCACACCACAGCAACCTCATACGATGGATTCTCTGTAATTCCATCAACTGGCACAATAACAGGCAAGATTCGCGTTTATGGATATTCACTAACTTAACAAGGAGAAACGATGACAAAAATTACAGAAACCTTTGCCGACTCTGGCGAAACTATCGAAAGAGAAGCGAGCGCAGAGGAATTATCTGCAATTGAAATTGAGAATAAATCTTATGTAAAAAGCAAAAAACTTGAAGCCGACAAAGCCGCCGCCAAAGCCTCAGCGCAGGCAAAACTCGCGGCGTTGGGATTAACAGATGATGAAGTGGCAGCCATCGTTGGTAACTAGCCAAAACGGGTGGCCTGCATCTAAAGACCCGCATGAGATTGGCGTGAAGCAATACGCCATAGCAGATTCCGGCGTTAAATTACGATGCGCGGAAAAGGTTGCGCCGTTACTGGTTGCCTTTGCTTCGCAATTCCATGAGCACATTGAAGCAATAGATGATGGCAATGATGATTGGGGTTACTGTTACCGCGAAATAAGGGGAAGTCAAACAGTGCTCAGCAATCATTCAAGCGGTACTGCGACTGACTTGAATGCTACAAAACACCCACTGGGATCAGCTGGCACATTTTCAACAGTGCAGGTTGCGTTGATCCAAGCGTTATGCAAAAAGTATGGCATGCGATGGGGTGGAGATTACAAAGGCAGAAAAGATGAGATGCATTTCGAGATTTCACTCGATGAAGCTAAGACAGCTGCATTGATTGAAAAATTGGGCCTATCAACTAAGAAGGAGAAAACCAATGCACAAATCAATTGAGGCATTAAAAAAGCCTGTAATGTCTTGGCTGCGAGCTTCGTTGGCATCACTTTTGGCTCTTTACATGTCTGGCGTAACCGATCCAAAGATTTTGGCCAATGCCGCCATTGCCGGGTTTATTGGGCCAGTGTTAAAGGCCTTAGATGTACCCGCAATTGCTGGAAAGGTAAAGAAGTAAAATGACCATAACCTCATGGGCGGGCTTGATTGTGGCTGTAACGGCCATTGCGGGCTCGTTTGTGGGGTGTGTGGGCTGGTTGGTCAAACACTACCTAAGTGAGTTAAAACCTGACCGCAACGGCGGCCACAACCTTGAAGGCAGATTGGCTAGGGTAGAGGCCAGAGTGGACTCAATTTATGAATTATTGTTATCTCGCGACACACCGGACAGGGATTGACAGACAAAAGGGACAATGCGCTATTATCGCGTAATGCGCCAAATGGCGTATATCAGCGAAAGGGCCTTAAATGTCAGCTACAAAGAATGAACTCTACAGAATAGAGCAAGGCGTTAAATTATCAGGCGAAAACTTAACAGCCGCATATCAATCAGGCGATATTGATTTAATTGAAGCGGTGCTAGTCAATACTTTGGCAAGTTTGCCTAGTTATCTTGATGCAATACGCGGTCATTATGGCACTGCGCCAACAAAGCGTGAGATTGAATTGGCAATTGTCTTAGGCGATAAAGTTGAAAGCAAGTGGGGCAATAATGGCATTGCGTATTTAGCTGCCAGAATGTCCACAATTTGCACACCAGAGCAAATGAAAGCACTTATTACGGATTGCGAAAATGCGTAGTTTTAAAGGCCTACTAACTACCGAGGATGCAGCATGGGTGTTAGGGGTCGCAGGATCAACAGTGCGCAAGCTAGTACGCGAAGGCAAACTGCCACATAAAACAACATTTGGCGGCCATTACCGTTTTGAGTTAGCAGTGGTTGAAGCATTTGCAGCTGAACGCGAGGCAAAATAATGTATCAATTACTTGCACAAATACCGCAACCAATCTGGGTGTTAATTCTGTTTGCTTTAATGACCTTGCCAGTTTATGTGGCTTATACGCTAGGCAATGAACGCGGGTTAGATGATGGATTCAGGGCTGGCCATGACTTAGGCAAGCGCAACATCGAGGTCAAACATGATAAATGAAATTGACCGCAATGTTGTAATTATCGCAAAAAACGCTAAACCTACATCTCGCAATGTCGCTGAGTCGGTGTACCCTAAAACGGGTTCAATTCGATTGGCGGTTTATGAGCATTTATTGGGCAAAGGTATGCGCGGTGCAACGGATCAAGAAATGCAATTCGCTTTACATCTTAGCGGTGACACTTTGAGGCCAACACGCAAAAGTTTAGAAAATGACGGCTTAGTAATAGATAGTGGGTCAGTGCGTAAAAATGACCGGGGCCATGATTGCATTGTGTGGCGCGTGGTAGGTCAGGGGATGTTGTTATGAGCTTTAATCTAGCTGATTACACCACCGTTGCTGAACGCATAAAACTATTCTGGGAGAAATACCCAGATGGTGCGGTGCGCACGATGGCTTTACCGAGTGATGCAAATGTGTTTGTTATGCGCTGCGAGTTATATCGAAATGTTACCGATGCAGTGCCATTTAGCACTGGCCATGCCAGAGAAGTTGCAGCGGATCGGGGTGTAAATCGTGATTTTCCACTAGAAAATTGTGAAACCTCATCAATTGGAATTGCCTGCAAAAACGCTGGGATAGGCACAGATAAAAATGGCCCATCGCGCGAGGAGATGGCAAAAGTCGAGCGCGTACAAAACCGCGAAACGCTAACTGATGAGGGTTATACGCCTTACCAGATAGGCCGCATGGCTGCAATGCGTGAGGTCAATCCTGTTGATTCAGAGCCGCAGTGCAAACATGGTGCGATGCAGCTGCGTAAAGGTACATCAGAAAAAACTGGCAAAGATTATTATGGGTTTGTTTGCATCAGCCCTGACAAAGCTGAGCAATGCCCTGCTGACTGGTGGGAATTAGGGCCGAATGGCCAATGGCGCAAGAAGGTGGCTAAACATGGGTGAGATGTCAATAAGTGATAACAAAGGCAATGAGATTACATTTGAACGCGATGGCACAGTATCGGCAGGGGTTACAACAATGTGCGATAGATGCGACCAATACGCGCCAAGTAAGAACGGGCAAGACATCAAAGACCACACCGGGCAAGTCATTATGTGGTTTTGCTTTAAGTGCAGATTGCAGGCATACATAAAATGAGCCGCATCGTATATAAATCTGATGATTATGTATTGAAAGTGCATGCAAAAAGGTATGGCATTGACCCGGAAACGGTCATCAGCCTTGAATACAATCACAATCAATTAACTTTTGAATACATGAAATGGTATGCAAATGGTGAAACTGGCATTTGCACAGAAATAATTATTAGAAATGATAATTTATGACTGAGCCAACTTATTACAAATACACATGCCGATTGTGTAAAGCTACATGCCCGCACATTGAGCGAATAGTTGCTAACAACATGCCGCCCAATCTAGTGTGCGTGGAATGTACATCTTGCGGTGTCATTGGGATTATGATGAAACCGCAGGTTGAGGCTTGAAACTTGGTTCACTTTGCACTGGGTACGGTGGATTGGACATGGCTGTTGAACGATACTTTGATGCTCAAACTGTTTGGGTGTCAGAGATTGACAAATACGCAAGCCAACTAATTGATGCTCGAATAAACAAACCAAATCTAGGCAACTTAAAGGTAATTGATTGGGCAAGTGTTGAGCCAATTGACATCATTACAGCAGGCTATCCATGCCAACCATTCAGTCATGCGGGCAATCGAAAAGGGGCAGATGATGAAAGACATTTATGGCCTTACATTAAAACGGCCATTAGCATTTTACGACCAAGATTTGTTGTCTTGGAAAATGTACGAGGCCACTTTGGACTTGGGTTTGGAGATGTGCTCAGCGACCTTACCCACATCGGGTATAACGCACGATGGACTCTTGTACGAGCTTCCGATGTCGGTGCGCCGCATAGACGAGAGCGACTCTTTATCGTTGCCTACCCCGAAAGTCGCAGGAATGGGCAATGCTCCAAAATCCCCTCAAAGGTTTTGGAATATAGAAACGGTGTTGTTGAACATTCCCACACCAACAGCTTCGGATGCGCATTGGTCGGAAACACTAGCGGAAAGGTCCGGAATAAAAGGCAATCACAATTTAAGTTTGACAAGTTGGGCAAGGAAATCTATAACCAAGCAGTACCGCCTGCATTGGATCAAGGTAAATTAAACCCTGTGTTTGTCGAATACATGATGGGCTTACCTAAAGGATGGGTGACAGATGTTGGTTTATCTCGCACTCAACAACTTAAGATTCTTGGCAATGGTGTCGTGCCACAGCAGGCTTATTACGCATTGCAACTATTGCTTGGACAATAGTTACGCACAACCTGTGGATAACTTACTTGACACGCCCAAAGGTACGCTTAAGTTATCCACATCCTTGACACGCTCGCTACGCTTCACTCGCAACGCGGAGCCCCGTAGGGTGATAGCTCAAGCGGCAGCGATGATGCTTTCGGGAGTTCTATGTATTCTCCCTATTGGGGCTCATGCACTTGCAGAAAATGTAACTAAATACAAACTCTATGCAGCTACTAAGACTGACAGCATCATTGAACTCTATGCAATGGATGTACTGTATACAGCTGAAAGCAATTGGCGTGTAAAAGCAGTGAATGGCACTCACTTTGGTATATGTCAGGGGAAGTCTAAATACTTAAAGACTGCTAACTATAAACAGCAGATTGATTGGTGCTATCGTTATGCTATTAACCGTTATGGATCAATGGTTGATGCGTTGTATCACTGGAAGGTTAAGGGATGGCATTAAGTAATAAACTCAGTGCAAAGAATTACAGCTTATGGCGCAAGGTTAGGGCCAAGGTGATCGCCCGGGATAATGGGATATGCCAGTACTGCGGTGAGGAAGGCAACGAGGTGGATCATATAGTTAGCCGAAAAAAAGGCGGTGACGATAATATGTCCAACTTATTATGTTGTTGCCGCGCGTGTAACCTGCGCAAATCCTCAGCCCATTTAAGCGTTTTTTTAGAGCGCGCGCATACCC
>Ga0209597_1001398_pt1 | contig 15772 bp, 13 predicted proteins | sample M_140625_MF_Meta_FD_187316 | JGI IMG/M metagenome (GOLD analysis project Ga0209597, IMG submission 187316) | Freshwater microbial communities from Lake Montjoie, Canada to study carbon cycling - M_140625_MF_MetaG (SPAdes) (version 2) | ecosystem: Environmental > Aquatic > Freshwater > Lake... | reverse complement strand
CTTTTAGGTGCGCTATTTGTTCTGGATACTTTTTGCCTTCAATCTTTGCCATGATCTTAAACCAGTAAGCCATTTTTTCGCCGTATCGCTTTTCGATGGCGGGGAAGTGGGCTTCGCGGGATGGATCCTTCGGCATGAGCAGAGAGTAGCCCTGTTACGAAGGTGGGGGCTAACGCTAAATTCTTCCTGCCTTTAGTCCAACTAGAACTTCTTGGGCTCGCTCTTTCAATTCAGGCAGATCGCTCAGTCGCTTTAGACCAAAAATCTGTCTTGATTATCACACTGCAGATTTGGCTAGCTTTAATTTGAGCCCAGAACAATGCTCTCGCGAGGTTTTTGTTATTTATGGACTAGAGCGATTCAGTGGATCAAAAGCTGCGGCCTTCTTACTACAGCGCAGAGGAAACCATATTGCCTCTGCACTCATCACGGCTACAGGGCCTATTTCATCCCTTACTTATCGCTGGATTGCTGCACACCGCAATTCACTGCCGGTAAGGATCCTGTCTCACTTTCTTAAATCGTGATTGAATCTCAACAATAAAGGCCACCCCAATACAAGCCCTTACCTCGATGATAATTCTGTAGGAGCTCTATTTGGGAGTTAAGTGAGCTTGACCCCATTTTGATAGAGGGCATGTATAGCAACTGCTGAAACTTCACTGGGATCTATCTCAAATAGGTTTTTCTCCAGCACTATAAAGTCTGCTTTCATACCAGCCTGTAGGCTCCCACGCTCATGCTCACGAAACATTTGATAGGCAGCGTTTTTTGTGTAGAAAGTAAGTGACTCCTCTAATGTGATGGCTTCGGCTGTGTTCCAGCCATCTGCATCTTTGGCTCCAGGGGCTAGCCGATTAATGGGAACACCTAAGGCACGTAGTGGAACCTCACTTGTTACAGGCCAATCACTTCCAAAGGCAATTCTTGTTCCGTTATCTATCAACGTGCGCAGGCGATACTGAGAATCATTTCTGGCATTACCAATGCGAGGCAGAATTAACTCTTTGTTCATGGGATCCATGTAGCACCACAGCGGCTGAATATTAGCTATCACACCTAGTTGCTTAAAACGTGGCAAGTCTTCATCACAGATTAACTGGGCATGGACAATTACGGGGCGCCGATCCCACCTCGGATTTATCCGAATTATCGCCTCTATTGCATCCAGTGCCTGTTTGACTGCGGCATCACCGATGGCGTGGATATGAACTTGGTATCTGTGCATATCAAATAATGCAACTGCATCAAGTAACTCTCCATCATCCCAGATTTTTATTCCAGAAGATGAAGGGTTATCTAAGTAAGGCTCCATGAGCGCTGCAGTACCGGCCGAAAGAGCGCCATCGGCTAGAAATTTTATGCTATTGGCCTTTACTAAATCTGAATTAGGTAGAGCGGCAAACTCATCACGAAGTGAGTTGAACTCTGTAAGATTTTCGCGCCAGTTGGATGGGGTTACAAGAAAAGATAGGTTCATAGCGATCGTCAAATCCCCAGATGTTGCCGCAGCCAAGTAGGCCTGGGCCATATCTTTTTCAACCCACGAATCAATCGATGTAGTGACACCGGCCTCAAGGTATGCAGCACATGCGCGCTTTATTGCCGCCACATCGCTCTGAATTGAATCTGCCGGGGCGATATCGAGAATTAAGGCCATCGCAGTTGGCTCGCGCAGTGTTCCTTTGGGTGAGCCATCGCTGCGTCGAGCAATTGTGCCACCGCTTGGATCTGGGCTCTGCTTAGTTATGCCAGTAAGTTCTAACGCCATGCTGTTAACCCAAATCGTATGATGATCAACTGCATGCAAGACAACGGGGCGATCACTAACGACTGAATCTAGCCAGTGTGCATCAAAGTCTCCGCCATCGATAATCGCAGCCTCATATGCACCGCCAATGATCCAAAGCTGTTCAGGGTTATTGATTGCAAAGTTTTTAACTTCGGCCAAGATTTCATCGAGTGAGTTGAGCCCATTAATTCTTGGGCCAGCAGCTTCTCGGCCCCCAAAGATAGGGTGAGCATGCCCGTCGATAAATGCTGGAATTACAAGTGCACCATGTAAATCAATGCTTTTATCAAATTGGGAATCTAGGGCCTCTGCACCGGTTGCGATGATAGTTTCACCATCGATAAGAATTCCATCAAAGATTTCTTTTCCAGCAGACCAGCACTGTGCATTATGAAATAGCGTACGCACAGTTAGAGTTTATTAAATCAGTTTTTAAGAGGTAACTGGGCAGGTCAATGTGCGAGTGATACCGGGGACTGCCTGTACCTTAGACAAGATGACACGACCGAACTCTTCCATGCTAGGTGCTTCGGCACGCATGATGACATCGTAAGGACCAGTCACACCCTCAGAGAGAGTCACACCTGCGATTGCAGAGACTGCCTTGGCAACCGAGTTAGCTTTGCCGACCTCGGTCTGAATTAAAATGTAGGCCTGTATTGACATCGCTTTTCCTTTCCTTAGAGCCCACAGGCTACTTCAGGAATGGCATTACTGACTAGTGGAATAAGGTTAGAACTATGAACTTTGATGAGGCGCAGGTCATTTCCACGCTGGCGCAGATTTTTGGCTCTCATCACTCTGGAGTTCTGATCGGTATCGGCGATGATGCCGCTGTCGTTACAACTTCGCCGCAATCGGTTATTACTACCGATTCGGCCGTAGAAGGCACACACTTTAATACCGAGTGGTCAGGGGCCTTTGATATTGGACGCAAGATCACAGCGGCAAATTTGGCCGATATCTATGCAATGGGTGCAACACCTCAGTACTTAGTTGTAGCCGTAACACTTACTGGTAGCGAGTCGATGGAGTGGATCAGTGATTTAGCCCATGGAATCCAACACGAGGCGAGAAGTTGTGGGGCCGCAGTGGTTGGGGGAGATTTAACGCGGGGGACGATAAAAGTTATTTCAATTACGGCGGTAGGTAGCGTTGAAAAAGTAACTACACGTGGTGGGGGAGCTCCAGGGGATTTAATCTATATCTCATCCTTGCCGGGATGGTCTGCTGGCGGGTTATCGGTAATAAATAAAGATGGCGCCGATGATTTAGAGGCCTATGCAATTGAGCAGTTCTGTGCACCGAGCGTTGACTACTCTGCCGCCGTTGCAATGGCCAACGCTGGTGCAAGTGCGATGTGCGATGTCAGTGATGGACTCATTATTCAGGCAGCGCAGATGGCCGAAGCCTCTGGAGCCTCTTTTAACTTTAATAAGGATTTCTTTACTAACGACCCCGAGTTTGTTGCACTGAGCGAGCTAGCCCAAAAGTGCGGTGTTGATGTCTGGCAGTGGATTTTTGCAGGCGGTGAAGATCACGTATTTCTTGCAACGGGAAGGGATTTACCGGGGCTTTGTGTTGGAGAGGTTGGTGCAGGTGCCGGAGTTACTGGCTTAGAGATGAAAAAAGCGCCAGATACCTGGCGCCATTTCAATTAACTCTTCGATAAAATTAGCGAGTAACTTTTCCAGCCTTAAGGCATGAGGTGCAAACGTTTTGGCGCATTGGTGTTCCGCCAATAAGAGTACGTACGCGCTGAATATTTGGATTCCAGCGACGGCGGGTCTTGACCTGTGAGTGGGAGACGTTGTTACCAAAGCTTGGGCCTTTGCCACAGATATCGCATGTTGCTGCCACGACGGTACTCCTTATAGTGATCTCGATAGTGATTCTTTAGTCCTTAACGGACAGGGTCAAAGAGTATCGCGAGGAGCCAGCCTTACGCCAATCCACGCGTGGCATGAGCTTGCAGAGCCCTCTAACAGGAGAGAATCACTTCGTGGCAAACCTTGAAAGCAGAGTCTCCGACGTCATAGGGGATCGAACTTCGAAGGTCCTCACCGAGGCATTTGGAATCAAGTCGATCGGTGATCTGCTGCGACATTATCCACGCCGCTACATGGTCCGTGGTGAACTCTCAAATATCGCCGAATTAAAAGAGGGCGATGAAGTTACGATTTTGGCAGAAGTGCATAGCTCTTCCAATCGCCCAATACGTGGGCGCAAAGGCAGCATTTTGGAGGTCATCGTTACAGATGGGCGAGACAAACTCTCACTTACTTTTTTTAATCAGGCGTGGCGGGAAAAAGAGTTAAAGGTCGGCGCTCAAGGTTTATTTGCCGGCAAAGTGGGGGTTTTCAATAGTAAAAAACAGTTAGCCCACCCCGATTATCAGATGGTGCCAGATGGGGCAGATGTAGATAGCGCAGTCGATAGTTTTGCCGGTAAGTATCTTCCAGTTTATGCAGCGACTGCGAAAATGCCATCCTGGAAGATCTCCCAATGCGTTGAAATGGCGATTGCATCCCTTGATGATGTTAGCGACTATTTACCCGAAGAGATTTGCAGTGCACATAATTATCCTTCGTTGCAGCAGGCTCTTGTGCAACTTCACGCTCCAGCTGATTTAGATCACGCCGATGCAGCTCGGGAACGTCTTACATTTGACGAGGCATTTTTATTACAACTTATGTTAGTAATGCGTCGCAATGAGTTAAAGAAGCTCAATACGATTTCACGCAAAACCAGAAAAGGTGGACTGTTAGAGGCATTTGATGCATCGCTACCTTTTCAACTTACTGGTGGTCAGCTAGAAGTAATTAGCGAGATTGAAAGAGATTTAGCAGAGCCCCATCCCATGCATCGATTATTACAAGGTGAAGTCGGTTCTGGAAAGACAGTTGTCGCACTTCGTGCGATGTTGGCCGTAGTTGATAGCGGAGGACAGGCCGCCCTTCTTGCACCAACAGAGGTACTAGCTGCCCAACATGTGCGTACTTTTGAAAAACTCTTAGGCCCACTCGCCCTTGCAGGCACTTTAGATGGCTCCGATAAGGCGACGCAGGTAACACTGATTACTGGCTCACAAAACGCAGCTGCACGCAAGGAGGCTCTATCACTAGCTGCAACAGGCGGTGCTGGAATAATTATTGGAACACATGCACTCCTAGGTGAAAAAGTTGAGTTTAATGATTTAGGTTTAATTGTCGTCGATGAGCAACATCGATTTGGTGTTGAGCAACGTGATGCACTAAAAGTAAAGGCACAGAAACCACCACACCTATTAGTAATGACGGCCACGCCGATTCCTCGCACAGTTGCGATGACAGTGTTTGGAGATCTCGATGTATCGACGTTGCGCGAACTTCCACTTGGTCGCCAACCGATTACTACTCACGTGATATCAGTGCTTGAAAAACCCGCATTTCTTGAACGGGCATGGGAGCGTATTCGCGAAGAGGTTGCTGCCGGGCATCAGGCCTACGTCGTTGCCCCACGGATTGAGGCAGGAAGTGATGAGAGCGCCGATATCGATTTCCTTTTTGGCCTGGAATCACTCGATATTGCGTCGGTAACGGAGTTGGCACCAAGGCTTGCAAGCGGTGCACTTTCAGGTCTTCGCGTGGCCGATCTGCATGGTCGACAGAGCAGTGAAGTAAAGGATGCAACGATGCGTGCATTTGCAGATGGTGAAATCGATGTTCTTGTCTCGACTACGGTCATCGAAGTTGGCGTTGACGTCGCTAATGCCACGGTGATGGTGATTATGGATGCCGATCGCTTCGGTGTTTCACAACTGCATCAACTCCGTGGGCGCGTGGGTCGAGGAGCTTCGCCAGGGTTATGTCTCTTAGTTACAAACGCCCCCGGCGATACCCCAGCACGAGAGCGGCTCGATGCAGTTGCTGGCACCCTCGATGGTTTTGAACTTTCGCGTATCGATTTAGAGCAACGCCGAGAGGGAGATGTCTTGGGTGCAAAACAATCAGGTACTCAGTCACACCTTCGATTACTTCGCGTATTGCGTGATGAGGCTTTAATTGAAAGTGCACGCAGTGATGCAGAGGGTGTAATTGCTGCATCGGTGGATTTAACAAGTTACCCTGCCCTTAGCGCAGAAGTTGCACTGTTGGCGCGAGATGCTGCCATTGATTATTTAGATAAGGGATGAGCTTTGAGAATCATTGCCGGGGTAGCAAAGGGGCGCACGTTGGGCACGGTTGCAGGTGCAACCAGACCTACATCTGATCGTGCACGCGAGGGGCTATTTTCCTCATTGACATCGCAGTTCGGTGATTTCCTTGGGCTCAATGTTTTAGATTTATTTGGTGGATCTGGTGCAATTGGACTCGAAGCCCTGTCTCGAGGGGCATCGGTTGTGCACGCTATCGAACGCGATGCCGATGCACAGAAAACTATTGAACATAACTATGAGGCAGTTAAAAAGAATCAGCCGGTAGGTAAGTTTCACATGTATGCAATGTCGGCCCAACGTTTTCTAAGCGATGCTCCCAAAGAGAGATATCACATCGTATATATCGATCCTCCATTTGATTTCACTGATAGGGAAGTAGAAGAGATTCTGGGCAAACTTCATAGTGGTGAGTTTCTTAAAAGCGATGCATTGATTGCAGTGGAGCGCACTGCAAAGGGATCGACATTTAGCTGGCCAATAGGCTTTCTCGCTGCACGTGAGAGGAAATACGGGGCGGCCACTATCTACTATGGCACCTGTGCGCCTTGAGAATGGATAACTGCGCCATCTCTTGCTAGCGTTTGAGCCATGAAACGCGCCGTCTGTCCTGGGTCCTTTGATCCCATCACATTCGGGCATCTTGACATCATTGCGCGAGCCAGCAACCACTTTGATCAAGTTGTCGTTGCAGTCTTAGAGAATCGGACTAAGTCATCGCTTTTCACCGTCCCTGAGCGCATCGAGATGATCCGCGAAACCGTGGGCAATCTACCCAATGTCATCGTAGATTCATGGAGTGGATTGCTAGTTGATTACTGCAAGAGCAATTCAATAACAACGATTGTAAAAGGCCTTCGAGCTGTCACCGACTTTGATTATGAACTACAGATGGCACAGTTAAATCTGCAGGCATCGGGAGTTGAAACAATGCTTATGGCAACGGCGCCAGCGTATTCATTTCTCTCATCATCAATCGTAAAAGAGCTCGCACATTACGGGGGAGATGTTTCAAGCATGATTCCTGCCAATGTTAATACCGCGATAAAACTTCGAGTAGGCGGGAAATAGTCCATGGATTCAGTTGAGAAATTAGCATCTGCTATTACATTAGTAGAAGAGGCACGGGGTGTTCCACTCTCTGCCAGTTGTGTAGTGCACCGTGGAGAGATGCTCGAACTTCTCGATGAGGCACGAGCTGCACTGCCACCTGATTTCGAATCGGCACAAAAGCTCTTATCAGCTCGTGATGCCATCATTGAAGAGGGCAGATTTAGTGCCGAACAGATGATTTCGATGGCGCGCGAGGATGTAGCCCGTATGGTCGAGCAGACTTCGATAGTGCAGTTGGCCCGTGATGAGGCGCGCAAGGTTCTAGATGATGCTCGTGAGCAGGCTATGCAAGAAAAAGCAGAGGTGGAAGAGTACATCGATGGTCGACTTGCTACCCTTGAAGTTATTCTCAACAAGACACAGGATGCAGTTGCGCGTGGCCGCGAACGCTTAGCTGGCGCTGGCGATAAAGATGCACTTGCACAACTCTCTGATACCAATTGATTTCACATGCCAAAGCTTCCAGAGGTTTATAAACTCAACACGTTCGAACTGCCCCGGCGTGCCGGTGAGATGAGGGAGTACGAGCTCGATATAGAGGTTCCAGAAAAAGTTGGGGTTGAACTCATCGCAGTTCCAGCAGGAGATGTCATAGAAGTTGATGCACGCCTTGAATCAGTGACAGAGGGTGTCTTGCTCAGCGCCGAAATCTTTGCAGTTGCAAAGGGTCAGTGCGGGCGCTGTTTAGATCCAGTTGAGTTAGTAATTGAGAAGAGGATTCAAGAGCTATTCCTCTACGAACAGAAGGTCGAGCGCAAAAAGCGCACACCAGTTGTCGAAGATTTAGATAGTGAGGATGAGCTGCTCATGGAGGGCGATGTGATGGATTTAGAGAGCCCCATCCGTGATGCCATCGTCTTAGCGCTGCCGAATAACCCATTGTGTAGTGATGAGTGTGCGGGTCTATGCCAGGGCTGCGGGGGAAAATGGGCCGAACTACCGCAGGATCACGCTCATGAAGTAATCGATGCTCGCTGGGCCGGCCTTTCGGGTCTGAGTATCGATGAGCCCGATTTCAAGAATTAGGGTTTTTAAGGGATACTTACGCCCTGCAACCATCGTTGCGTAAGGTAAAGAAGAAGAGGTTAGAAAAGTGCCAGTACCAAAGCGGAAGACCTCGCGTTCTAAGACGCGCTCACGCCGAAGCCAGTGGAAGACAACTGCTGCCTCTCTTGCAACATGCCCACAGTGCCAGCAACCAAAGCTGCAACACACTGCCTGCCCAACCTGCGGTACATATAACCGTCGCCAGGTATTAGAGGTCTGATCTGAGCTCCTTGCTCAATGAGCAGTTGGGGGTTGTTATTGAACCCTCTCTTCTCGAGTTAGCTTTTACTCACCGCTCATTTGCATATGAGTCAGAGATTAAAGAGACGAATGAGCGCCTTGAGTTTTTAGGTGACTCTGTGTTGGGCTTAATCGTTACTGAAGAGCTTTACAAACGCTATCCAGATTTCGATGAAAGTCGTTTGTCACCGCTTCGTTCTGGAGTTGTAAATATGCGTGCGCTTGCAGACATTGCGCGTGAATTAGATTTGGGTAGTTATATTCGCTTAGGAAAAGGCGAAGAGGTTACTGGCGGGCGTGATAAAAACTCACTTCTAGCCGATGCGCTAGAAGCGTTAATTGGAGCTATCTATCTTCAATTCGGTTTTGATATCTGTACGCAGATTGTCCGCAGATTAATCGCATCCACAATGGATGCAGCCGTCGCGCGTGGTGCCGGTTTAGATGGCAAGACCGCACTTCAAGAGTTAGTAGCCGCCCTTAATAAAGGTGTACCTGAGTACGTCGTGAGCGAAGATGGTCCAGACCACGATAAGAATTTCACGGCAGTTGCCATGGTCGCAGGTGTCGCAATCAGTGAAGGCCTTGGAAAGAGCAAGCGCGAAGCTGAACAAATTGCCGCACGAAGCGCCTACGAATCCTTAAAAATCGAGCTTCCTCAGCCTTAAATCCACTAAAAACACTGCATCGACGCGATAGGTTTGCCGCGTGTATTTGAAGAGCATCACCCTCAAGGGCTTTAAGTCCTTCGCTTCAGCTACCACTTTGCGACTTGAACCCGGCATTACCTGCGTAGTCGGTCCAAATGGTTCGGGTAAAAGTAACGTCGTTGATGCACTGACGTGGGTAATGGGTGAGCAGGGAGCGAAATCTCTGCGCGGTGGCAAGATGGAAGATGTCATCTTCGCCGGCACTAGCGGGCGAGCACCTCTTGGCCGCGCTGAAGTCTCTCTCACCATTGATAACGCCGATGGAGCACTTGCAATCGAGTACAGCGAAGTAACAATCTCGCGCATACTTTTCCGTAACGGACACAGCGAATACCAGATTAATGGCGAAGCAACACGTTTGCTCGATATTCAAGAGCTCTTGAGCGACTCAGGAATCGGTCGCGAGATGCACGTAATCGTTGGTCAAGGTCAGCTTGATGCGATCTTGATGGCAACACCGGATGAGCGCCGTGGATTTATTGAAGAGGCGGCCGGTGTTCTTAAGCATCGCAAACGAAAAGAGAAAGCCCTTCGCAAATTAGATTCTATGCAGACAAACCTTGCGCGCGTTCAAGATTTAACGGTAGAACTTCGCAGGCAACTGCGGCCACTTGGCAAGCAGGCAGAGGTTGCAAAGAAAGCCGCGACGATTCAAGCAGATCTGCGAGATGCCAAGCTGCGACTGCTTGCCGATGATTTCATCTCTCTTTCAAGGGTTCTCGATGCTGAGGTTGCCGATGAGACTGCACTGCGCCAGCGACGTGGCGCAGTTGAATCTGAAGTTGATTCAATCCGCACTCGCGAAGAGGCACTCGATGCACAATCTGCAATTGAGGGGCCACAACTTATTACCGCACAAGAGACTTACTACCAATTAAATTCGTTGCGCGAAAAATTCCGCGGTACTCAATCATTGGCTCAAGAGCGCTCACGTTTTCTCAATGAAGAGGCTGAAGAGGCACGTACCTCTGGCCGCGACCCAGATGCGATTGATAAAGATGCTCAACTCTTGCGTCACGAAGAGAGCGAACTACGAGCAAGTGTTACAACATCGCAGCAAACACTCGTTGCTGCAACATCTGCACTTGCACTCAGCGAACAGGCACTAAAAATTGATGAAGATAAAATCGCTGCCGCAATGCGCGCCATTGCCGATGCGCGTGAAGGTACTGCTCGCCAAGAGGGTCACATTAAATCTCTACAGGCCCGCCTTGAAGCGATCTCAGAGGAGATTGAGCGCCTCACACGTGCGCGCAATGAGGCGCAGGCCCGTGTAGATACTGCCCAACGCGAGTACTCAATGTATGAGCTAGATATTGCAGGTGCTGATACTGGTGAAAAGGGTCTGGATTCGCAGTTTGAAAATACGAAGTCATTACTCGACTCTGCCAAGGCCAAGCTTCATGAGGCAGTTGAGGCCGAGCGATTGGCCGATCGCGAACGCAACGCTATCGAAGCCACAATCGATGCGATGAAGTTGACTATGCGCAATCGCGATGGGGCATCTGCGCTGCTCAATGATTCGCGCGGTGTTCACATCCTTGGCTCGATCGCCAGCCTTATCGATATCGACTCTGGTTGGGAAGGGGCTGCCGCTGCCGCCCTGGGCACACTCGCCGATGCCCTCGTTGTTCGTGATTTATCATCGGCAGTTACAGCGCTAACAACTCTGCGCGGTGAAAACTTAGGTCAGGCCGATCTCTTGGTCTACGAAGAGGGCGCACAATCACACTCATCAATTCCATCGGGCTTAACACCTCTTACATCGCATGTTCGCTCTGCATCAATCGGTGCACTTGTTACAATCCTCTTATCCAATATCGTCGTTGCCGCTTCGGCCCGTGATGCCGAAGCGATACTTCGCTCACATCCATCGCTGACAGTTGTTACTCGTGATGGAGATATCCTTACACGTGGCCGTGCGCGTGGTGGCTCTAAATCCTCTTCATCTCTTATCGAAATTAACGCCCTTTTGGCAGGCCTTGAAAACAAGCTCATCGAGATTACGCATACATGCGATCGTTTGAAGTTTGAGATTTCTACTCACACTAGTGAGGTTGAAAACCGTCAGAGCGATTTCGACCTAGCTTTATCTAAACTCAATGAGTCCGATGCACGTATCGGCGCACTCACCGAGCAGTTAGCCGTCTCTGGTCAGAATATGAAATCTGCAATGGCAGAAGTCGAGCGCCTTAATTCCAACATCAACGAGGCCGGCAGTGCTAAATCTCGTGATGAGGGCGAACTCGTCATTGCCCAGAATCAACTCCACCAACAGGGTGCAACTGCCGAACCTGATCACACATTTACTGAAAAACTACGCAATGCCGTCTCAGTTGCACGCACTGCTGAGGTTGAAGCACGTCTTGCCGTGCGCACAATTGAAGAGCGCGTTACTTCGGTGGCGGCACGCGCCCTGGCCCTTGAGGAATCGGCCCGTAACGAGCGCGAAGCATCGCAGCGCGCAGTTATTCGCCGCGGTGCGCGTGCGCGTGCAGCCGTTATCTCTCAGGCAATTGCTGAGGCTGCGTATGAAGTCCTTATTCATATCGAACGATCGATCTCTAAAGCAGCGATTGAACGTGCACGATTAGAGGAGTCACGGGTTCGTCGTGAAGGGGAGACTCTCACCGTTCGAACACGTGGACGCGAATTAGCAACCGAGCTCGAGGCGCTAACATCGAGTGTGCACCGCGATGAAATCGCGCGCGCCGAACAACGTATGCGTATTGAATCCCTTGAGAATAAGACCGCTGAAGAGTTTTCAATCGATACGCACACACTTGTGGCTGAGTATGGACCTGATAATGATGTGCCAACCTTCTTTGAAAATGAGGCTGGAGAGATTATTACAACGGAATTAATCCCTTATCGTCGAGATCAGCAGGAAAAACGCCTTGCATCGGCTGAGCGCTCCCTTAACCTACTTGGCAAGATCAATCCTCTTGCCCTTGAAGAGTTTTCATCTCTTGAGGAGCGCCTAAAATTCTTGGCCGATCAGTTAGAAGATTTGAAGAACACTAAGAAGGATTTGCTCGACATTATTAAAGAGGTTGATGATCGAGTTCAAACAATCTTCATGGAGGCATTTGAAGATACGGCTCGTCACTTTGAAGAGATCTTTGCACGTCTGTTTCCTGGTGGAGATGGTCGTTTAATCTTGGTTGATCCCGATAATCCTCTAACAAGTGGAGTCGATGTTGAGGCACGACCACCTGGCAAACGCATAAAACGTCTCTCACTGTTATCGGGTGGAGAAAAATCATTGACTGCCGTTGCGATGTTAATTGCAATCTTTAAAGCCCGCCCAAGTCCATTCTACGTTCTAGATGAGGTTGAAGCCGCCCTCGACGATACGAACCTTGGCCGCTTACTTGGTGTGCTTGAAGAGCTGCGTGCAAGCTCTCAGCTCATTATTATTACGCACCAAAAGCGCACGATGGAGATCGCCGATGCGCTCTATGGTGTCACTATGCGCGGAGACGGTGTGAGTGAGGTTATCTCACAACGTCTGCGTGAATCCGACGCAAGTTAGAAGCCTTACAAATGGGTCTTTTTAGTAAGTTCATCGCCAAAATCAAGGGCGAAAACTCTTTTGCACCAGCTGATTGGCAAGATCTAGAGGGCGAACTTTTAGCATCAGATATTGGTCCAATGCTTACACGCGAACTTCTAGAGGCTGCACGAAAAGTTAAAAGTGAAAATGCACAAGAGGCGCTTGTGCAAACTCTGACATCTCACCTATGTGGTAAATCCCGGCTACCTTTGACTAATCCTGACGGCACAACGGTCGTAATGATTGTTGGTGTTAATGGCACTGGCAAGACAACTTCAGTTGCAAAGTTAGCAAGCCACATTAAGAAATCTGGATCCACAGTAGTAGTAGCCGCAGGTGATACTTTCCGTGCAGCTGCAGTTGAGCAACTACAGACGTGGGGCGAACGTATTGCTGTAGAAGTCATCTCAGGTAAAGTCAACGGGGATCCGGCATCGGTCGCCTTTGATGCCGCCAAACGAGCAGACGAAATGAAGGCCGATTATTTGGTAATAGATACCGCTGGACGACTACATAATAAAAGCGATCTCATGGCTGAGCTAGAGAAGGTAAAGCGCGTTGTTGAGAAAATATCCCCGGTTAACGAAGTTCTTTTAACAATCGATGCAACGACAGGCCACAATGGGTTGGCTCAAGCGAAAATCTTTTCAGAGAGCGTAAATGTCACTGGAATCATTCTTACCAAGTTAGATGGAAGTGCCCGCGGGGGGATAGCACTTGCGATTGAAAGTGAGCTAGATATTCCGATTAAATGGATCGGAATAGGTGAGTCCGAGGGCGATTTAGCGCCATTTGATCCAGATACCTACATCCTGGGGCTGTTGGCGTAACGCAGATTTAACATAACGCCGCTTTTTGCAACGCGCCTGAAATGCCTGCGAGCATCGCCTGTAACCCGCCAAGGCCATCTTTACCCCATCTCAAAGGCGAGAACTCTTCATTCTTTTGACGTGAAAGATGGCCCACATGACCGAAACAGTTTTGAACTCTGGCGATACCGCCTGGATGTTAGCAAGCACAGCGCTCGTACTTCTTATGACCCCTGGACTGGCATTTTTTTATGGGGGAATGGTTCGAACAAAAAGCGTACTTAATATGATGATGATGTCTTTTATAACAATAGGTATCGTCAGTATTTTATGGGTTATCTATGGTTTTGAATTAGCCTTTGGCTACAAAGCTAATTCACCCTGGTATGGACATCTCTCTTTCTCAGGCCTTGGTGGAATGGTTAATGACTTTACTAATAATGGTGGTATTTATCCGATTCCAGTCTTAGTTTTTGCAGCCTTCCAATTAATGTTTGCAATTATTACCCCAGCGCTAATTTCTGGTGCCATTGCCGACCGAACTAAGTTCGTTTCATGGGCAGTATTTGTTGCGATCTGGACAACGATTGTTTACTTCCCAGTTGCACACTGGGTTTTTGCCTTTGGAAATAAAGTTGGCGATACGGTTACAGGCACTGGTTTCCTTGCAGGCAAAGGTCTTGAAGACTTTGCCGGTGGAACTGCCGTGCACATCAATGCAGGTGCAGCTGGTTTAGCTCTTGCAATCATCTTAGGTAAGCGTGTTGGTTGGCGTAAAGAATCCATGCGACCACACTCATTACCTCTGGTACTTCTTGGCTCAGGACTTTTGTGGTTTGGTTGGTTTGGTTTTAACGCCGGATCATCCCTTGCTGCAAATGGAATTGCAGGACTTGCATTCATAAATACACAAGTTGCAACTGCCGGCGCACTCATTGGCTGGATTTTGGTTGAAAAGATTCGCAATGGCCATGCAACCTCACTCGGCGCAGCCTCTGGTGCAGTTTCAGGTTTGGTTGCAATTACACCAGCGTGTGCATTTGTCGCCCCTTGGGCTGCTGTTGTTATCGGACTCTTTGCTGGAATTTTCTGTGCATTAGCCGTTGGATTAAAATATAGATTGGGATTTGATGATTCCCTGGATGTTGTTGGCGTGCACTTAGTAGGTGGAATCTGGGGCTCACTTGCAATCGGTCTATTTGGAACACATGTAGTAAACGCTATTGGTCTAGACGGCCTCTTTTACGGTGGCGGAACTATGTTGCTCGGTAAGCAGGCCCTTGGTGTTGGAATGGTCGCCGTGTACTCATTTGTTGTTACCTTGATTCTTGGCTTTATAATCGAAAAGACGATTGGCTTCCGCATTAAGACTGACAAAGAGGTTGAAGGAATAGATCTAAATGAACATGCTGAAACGGCCTATGAACTATCGAGCTCATCACGAGGAGGTTCCTTCTAATGAAACTTATAACTGCAATCTTAAAACCATTTAAGTTAGAGGATGTAAAGAATGCACTGCAGGCCCACGGTGTTGCTGGAATGACGGTTTCAGAGGCCAGTGGCTTCGGTCGTCAAAAGGGCCACACCGAGGTCTATCGCGGCGCCGAATACACCGTCGATCTTGTACCAAAGGTGCGCCTTGAAGTTTTAGTCGAAGATGCAGATGCAGATGGCGTTGTTGAAGTAATCGTTAAGGCTGCCTCAACTGGGTCGATTGGCGATGGAAAGGTCTGGACAACTCCGGTAGATCAAGTAGTTCGTGTACGAACAGGGGAACGTGGACCTGAAGCAATCTAGAATAGTTCTATGGGTACGCGTGAGAGAAGAGAGCGATCAAATCAAAGTGATCGCACTCTTCTCTCGCTTTTTTCTAGTGCAGCCCAAGAACACCTCGGAATAAAAGGCGATAAAGATATAGCCCTTGCAGCTGTCGGTGGGTATGGACGAGGCGAACTATCACCTGGCTCGGATTTAGATATCCTCATTCTCCATCACGGCCAGTTTGAAGCAGAAAAACTGAGCGCCTTCGTGAGCGCACTTCTATATCCATTATGGGATAGCAATACGGTCGATCACTCGGTCCGCACGCGCGGTGAAACTTCTAAGACATCGGCAGGTGATTTAAAGGTCGCACTTGGATTACTAGATATCCGTTTGATAGCGGGAGATACAGATTTAGTTGCAGGTGTACAGCGAGATAGCATCGATAGTTGGCATAAGAATTCACGGGCACGCTTGCCTGAGCTAAGGACAACAATGGCGCTTCGGCACGAGCGTGCGGGAGAGTTAGCCTATTTATTAGAGCCAGAT
>Ga0209597_1001394_pt1 | contig 15799 bp, 10 predicted proteins | sample M_140625_MF_Meta_FD_187316 | JGI IMG/M metagenome (GOLD analysis project Ga0209597, IMG submission 187316) | Freshwater microbial communities from Lake Montjoie, Canada to study carbon cycling - M_140625_MF_MetaG (SPAdes) (version 2) | ecosystem: Environmental > Aquatic > Freshwater > Lake... | reverse complement strand
GCATTTCTGTGACAAAAACACTTAATGTAATTTTCGTTTGTGTGAGGTATTGATTTTAATGACGATGCGATGGGTCTTTTTGTATAAAAATGTAATGTTAAATTTTAAACAACATAGTATTTCGGTCGCAAATCTTATTGTTTAATTTACAATAATTATTTTTTTATTAAGTTTGTTATAAACTAAAAAATACTCAAATGAAAAAATTCTACTCATTATTATCGATTGGCTTCTTGGCGCTCAGCGCGATAGGTCAGTCAACACAAGATGTCACCTTTAAAGTGGACATGAACAATTACACAGGAACTGCGTTTACCGGTGTATTTGTAAATGGAACTTTCAACGGTTGGGCTGGATCAACTAATCCTTTAACTGATGCCGACAAAGACGGTGTTTGGGAAGGTACTGTAAACATCAAAGCAGATTCTATCGAATACAAATTCACTTTAGATGGATGGACAGGTCAGGAAGCTTTGACCGCAGGAACTTCTTGTACTAAAACTACTTCAGGATTCACGAACCGTTTTATCAAATTGACCGGTAAGGCAGTGACGATGGCAACGGTTTGTTACAATAGCTGTTCTGCTTGTAGCAAAGTGACTAGTAAATCTGTGACTTTCAATTGCAACATGAAGCAATACACCAAGACATTTACAGATGTTTTTGTTACGGGAACCTTCAATGCTTGGTCTGGAAATGCGAACAAGATGACAGATCCTGATGGCGACAAAATCTACAGTGTTACCTTGACTTTGACTGATGACTCTATCGAATATAAGTTCGAGGTTGACAACTGGAAAGATGATGAGAAGTTGACAGCAGGTACTCCTTGTGTGAAGACTACAGGTGGTTACACCAATCGTTTTGTGAAATTGACAGGCAACAAGACTTTAGACAACGTTTGTTGGGCTAGTTGTGATGCATGTACCAATGATGTGACTTTCAAGGTAAATATGAAGAACTACAAAGGAGCTGCATTTACCAGTGTATATGTAAATGGCAACTTCAACGGATGGTGTGGATCTTGCAATGTGATGACGGATGCTGACAAAGATGGTATTTGGGAAGCAAAATTGCCTATCGCGGTGGATTCTATCGAATACAAATTCACGTTGGATGGTTGGACAGGTCAAGAAACTTTGACTGCTGGATCTAAGTGTACTAAAACCACTTCAGGTTTCACCAATCGCTTCTTGAAATTCACTACTCCAACTGTCTTGACGGCGGTTTGTTATGAGTCTTGTGATGCTTGCGCTACTACTGGCTTGAATAATGTGAATATCGCTTCAATGAATTTGTATCCTAACCCAACCCAAGGGTTTATTAACTTGAATTTGGGATTGACACAGAAAGAAACTATAAGTATTGCGGTTTATGATGTTCAAGGTAACAAATTGTACAGCAAAGCTTTGACTGGTGCTGCAGTAAACGAAACCATCGATATGACAGCTCATTCTGCTGGTGTTTACTTGGTAAGTGTTACAACTTCAAAGGGCACTATCCGTAAGGAGTTTGTCTTGAATAAATAATCATTCATTTATATTTCCAAAATAAAGGGGGCCATTTGGCCCCCTTTATTTTTTTATTAATTACTGAGGAATGAATTCAAAAGATTTTAATATCACCTCAACAGGTTTATTGTCGCTTGGCGGCAACCCATTGAGCAACCAAAGATTAATCCTCGCATTGGTCGTAGCCCCTGGCGCTGGAATCACAATCGGTTTTGAGGGAATACCCCCTTCAATCTTTACGCGTGATTGATTTGATTTGTCGAATCGCCAAGAGGCTATTTGTTCCGTTCCAGGATATTGATCGCCCGCATAACTAGCCCACGTAATTTCGTCTGGTGTCCACTTAAAAGCGTGTGTCGATGTTTTTTTGAGACGGCTTACTTGCATAACTGGTTTGTAAGTCCTTTCGGCATAGGGCGTAGAATTCTCAAAAGAAACGGGCTGTACGGATGTGGTGAGCATGAGAGAATCTGAAGCTTTGAACCATTTTGCAAATTCAATATCCACTTCGCTATTGCCTTGGTCAATAAAGGTGTTATTGTCCCAAGTGAAAAGTCCAAGTACTACGCGATCATTAAAATTAGAGATATCGCTATCTACGGTAAAAATGTAAGTTCCATAACCAGTATTGGCGGTATTAATGATTTCGCTCGTTTGCCATTTGCCATTGATATAAGCAATTTGCATGTGCAATCTACCTTGTTTATCCACCCAAACACAGCTATCTCCATTGAAGTAGCAAGGTCCAGGTCCAACGGGGGTCGTGCTCGATTTGATTTTCCAGCCATAACCCGAAAAGACTAGGTCACCCGAATCCTTGATCACATGCTTTCCCGTTGGCGGATCGGATTGCTCACAAGAGGTTCCAACGGCGGCCAAGGCTATTAATCCTGCGATGCCGGCATTCAGTAGCCAATTTTTTCTTGCGGGGCGGGGGATAATGCTGTCTTTCATTTTGATTTACTTAAGGGTGATTGTTTGACTCAGTGCGCCAACCATAAAGGTTACGTCGCCGGGTTCGATGATTCTCTGAAGGTCTTTACTTATAAAACTGATATTTGAGAGCGGAATCCAAATGTCGGCTAGGTAGCTTTCACCAGGTTGCAAAAGGGGCGTTTTGATAAAGCCGCACAGTTTTTTGCTGCTAGGGGTGATGCTTGCGAACTCATCGCGGTAGTAAACTTGAACGACTTCTTTGCCGGCTATTTTTCCGGTATTGGTCACCTTAACTCGACATTGGTAACCCTTGCCGTCGAGGTTTTTCTCGATGGGAGTGCCCGCTTTAATCACCGAAGGGAATTCCGCCTCGCTGATATTGAGGTCGCTCATTGTAAAGGTGGTATAACTCAGTCCATGTCCAAAATCGAACAAGGGATCGTAGGCTTTGGTGCCAAAAAGGATATCGTTTTTTTCCGTGTTTTTGTGATCGTAATGAACCACATCGCCAGCGAATCTTTGGTAGGTATAAGGCAGTTTGCCAGAGGGGTTGGTGGTTCCCAGTAGGATATTTACGATGGCTGTTCCGCCTGAATTTCCGGGTAAATAGGCTTGGATTACGGCTTGTGAGGCGTTTGCAATTTCGGTGACGATGCGAGGCCTTCCTGTCACCAGTACCAATACAATGGGGACATTTTTTGACTTAAAATATTCATAGATGCCGCGATCATTGGGGTCGATTTCGGCCTCAAGTTCGTTGATGTTGCCCGGAATTTCCGTGCCGGGTTTTTCGCCAAGGCAGAAGATGGCAACGGTGGGCGTGCTGCTGATTTCTTTCTGCATTTTCTTTGTAATCAGGTTTTTGACATCCGAACCATGTAAATAGGTAATCTTGCCATACTTAATTCCTTGCCAAGCATTGTTACCTCTGAGTTCTTCTAGAATCGTAGGGTAGTTCGGGTTGTGTTGGTACTGCGAATCGGTGCCTTGCCAGGTGTTCGACCATGCACCGTTGAGGATGTTGAGGTCGTTGGCGGCGTTGCCAAAAATGAACAAGTTTTGGTTGGGATTCAGTGGTAAAATGGCATTGTTATTTTTTAGCAGTGTGATGCTTTCTTCGGCGGCAGCGAGGGCGGCTTTTTTGTATTTCTCACTTCCGAAGTTGGGGTAGGTTACTACGGTTGGATTGAATAAGCCCAATTGTTGTTTCACATAGAGGATTCTTTCAACGGATTCGTCGATTCTCGACATCGGCACTTCTCCCGATTTTACTAGGTCGATGAGCAATTCTGTGAACTGATAGTCATTGGGGGTCATCGACATGTCGATCCCGGCATTGATGGACAGTTTCACTGCCTCGCGCAGCGAGGCCGCTACTTTGTGCATTGTATGCAATTTGTAAATGTCTTCCCAATCCGTCACCGCCAACCCCTTGAATCCCAATTCGGTGCGGAGCAATTTGGTTAATATGTCTGGGTTGATGTGAACTGGCGTTCCGTTGATTTCGCCGGAGTTAATCATCACCGTAAGTGCACCATCGTCGATCGCTTTTTCAAAAGTGGGCAAGAAATACTCCCTCAATTCGCGATCCGATATCCATGCGGGCGTTCTGTCCTTGCCACTCAAGGGGTAACTGTATCCCAAAAAATGCTTCATGCAAGCCGAAACATGGTAAGGGTCGATGCCTTGTGATGCGTAATTCTCGATATGCAAAGATTCCGCGATATCCAATGAGTTCCAATGGGGGTCGAATAATGGGCCTCTCAACGACATTTCCATTCCTTGATAGCCGCGAATACAGGCAGACGTCATCGACTTGGCAAGGAAAACATCTTCACCGTAAGTCTCAAAAAACCTCGACCATAAAGGCTGACGTCCTAAATCCAAAACAGGGGAGAAATTCCAAGGTATGCCGCTGGCTCTGACTTCGTAGGCTGTGATTTCGGCAGCTTGGGTGATTAAATCAGGGTTCCACGTTGCGGCCTGACCTATTTGCTGGGGGAACATGGTTGCTCCTTGCGTATAGTTGGCGCCGTGTATCGCATCAATGCCAAATAAAACCGGCACGTTGGGTAGGTATTTCGTATTGGCCGAGGCAATTTCGCTGTGAATCTGTTTCCAGTTTTCTAGACTGATAGTCCCTGAGCCACAACCGACATTTAGTATGGATCCAACGTGGTATTTCTCAAAAGCGATGCGCAGTTTGTCGGCATCAATGGTCTGCGGCTGTGTTAGTGCGCATGGCGCCCCTTTGGCGATTACTCCCAAATCGATTTGGGTCATTTGGCCTACTTTTTCCTCCAACGACATCGATGCGATGAGTTTGTCGAATGGGGATGAAGAAGTTGTTAGTTGAAGTTTTTCATTTTGTCCGTTTACTGCCGAGGCCGACATCGAAAAGGAAAATAGAACAAAAAATATGTGATAGGACTTTCGCATAATTTGGATTTACAGCGGTTTGAGGCAAATATTATCGATCAAAATTTCACCGTCGGCTTCTAGTTGAAGCAAAAATTGTTTAATCATCGAAGGGTCGGTTTTGAAGGACTCGAAGGGGAACATCGACAGTGGAATGGAGACTTCTGTCCAACTGCTATTAGAAATGGGTGTGGCGATTAATTTGGAGGAAAATCCAAGCCAGCATTGGGCTCCAGTGTAATCTTCAAAGGCGATGGCGAAGGGGAGAGAGCGAAGTGTATCGCCGGTACTCTTGAACTGAAACGACAAACTGGCTGCGTCGCGGATGCCGCTTATGTCTTTGGGTTGCCAGTTGTCCCAGCCGATGCCCATACCAATCCAAGTGCATCCGCCACCGATTTTATCCCAAGTTAAACGGATATAATTGTTTCCTTTTTGGGCATTGCCTGTTTCTTTTTTGATTTGAACGCATTTGGGTTCTTTGGAAATCCATACTTGCTGTCCCAAATCCTCATCCATCAGTTGGAGCGCGTAAAATCCATTGATATTTGGACTTTCAGCGGCCGATGCCATATCGTATAGCCCTTGTTTTTTGGCATGTAGCCACTTTCCCTTCACTGAAACCGTATCCAATTTTTGAATTTCGTTGGTATCCGTCTGCGCGAAACTGCTACTAGGAAACATCGCAAAGAAAACCCAGACGAATCCAAGCCAACCGCCGCGATGGAGTTGTGAGATTAAATTATGCTTTCGGCAATGCATCATCGTTATAACTCTAACGGACCTTTTTCTGTGAACATAATACAGTCGATTTTGGTGCTCGCCGCGCCGCCCGATGGATTGGCCAAATGCAACATGCTTACCATCACCAAAGAATTTGGATTGTACCTTCTGTTGCCATTGTTGGGTGCAGGAACGCCATTCACTAGGTGAAGCAAATCGCTGTATTTGAACGATACCAACTTCCAGCCCTCCCATGTAACTCGGAGTTCATTGTCGTACTGGTCGTCGCTTGCCACATCAAACTTCCCATTGGCATTATCGTCCTCGCGGAATTGAAATAATATTCTACTTTCGTTGGTATTGGGTTTCCCGTAAATCAGGCAGTTGAAGTAAACGTCTTCGCCCACGGTGCTCAATGGGTAGGTGGTTTTTCCGTAGGCTGATGCTGGGAAATCGACCATGCCGATAAGCCAATCCCAGTTCACAGTTCCGGCCATATTGAAATAGTTGCTGCCTTCCACGTTGAATTGATCGTTGTGGATTTTAAAGTCCATTCCACCGCCCGATTGGATAAACGTGGTCCATTTGGTGTTCATGCCTGATTCAAAGTTGGCGACTACAAAGCCGGAAGGAACGCGAACGCCTGTAATTCCGACCGTAATATTAAAGGTGTCGGTTACCCCGTTAATCAATAAAGTGGCCACGCAGGGCTCGTTTTTGAACATTGGGAAAACGGTGGTGCTGCCATTCCATGTCGCCGTAGACGCATCGATAATTCTACTTTTTCCGGTGATGAATTTCTGCGCACCAGAATTACTTCCTTTGATGCGAATCGTCCAATCACAGAGTTTGGTAAACTTGGCGGTGAAGCCAACGGTTTCGGCTTTCGAAAAATCCACCGAAGATTTGCTGGCTTGGAAGGGTTGCAACATACCAAATTGACCGTTGAGATCGCTGAGGCTAGGACCATCGAATGAACTGTTGTTTCGCTTACAGCTTGATGCGAGCAAGGTAGCGGCAAGGGCGAGGGTAAGAATGTGTTTTTTCATCGCTAGGGATTAAAAGGTCATATTGTAAACAACCATCCATTGGTTGATTTTGTAGTTGTTGAAGGAGTGCATTTTGTCTTGGTAATTCGATTGTTGGTAAAGGCCGGCCAAATAGGCTTTTTCACCAAATCGGAAGCGAATTCCTGCGGCGGTAACGGTTTGATTCAAATCCACGTTGTATTTGCTAAAGTCGATGACTTCGGTAAAGCCGTTGCGATCAGAGAATAAATCATTGCCCTTACCTTTAAGCGCGGTATAGCCAATCATCAAATCCATGCTAGGTAATATTTCGAATTCCGCGCCCATTCCGGTTTGAAAAGACGTGAGGTCAACGGATTCGAAGGCGAATTTACCCGTCCGTTGTGTGCTCTGGTAGCAGGCGGAAGCCGATAATTTAGCAACGCGATCCCAATGAAAGTACTTTCCGAGGTTGGCGCCTAATTGGAGGCGGGTCATCATAAACGATTTTAGCGCCGAGGTACCTTGTCCGCGGATTTCTTTGAGTTGGTGATGGCTGAATTCCGACTGAATCACCTCATTCTGGGTATTGTATTTTCCTTTGAGGTATAATCCTTGTCGGTTAAAAGTGGCTTGGCCGTATGGCAATACATTGTTTATCAATGGGTTGTAAGCCATAAGTTTTGGGTTGATACCTGTGCTGTACAATTGACTGTTGTTCATGATATCTCCGTAATTCAAAGGTCGGTCCGCCTGGGTCTGCTTATATCGGTTGAAGAAGTTGGGTTGTGCGTTATAATCCACTCTTTTGCTCTGTGCGCCGGGGCTGCGGAAATCAGGACCTACGTTTAAATAGCCCAACTCTGCCTCCCATTGCTTGTTTTCAGGCGAAAGGGTGAAAGTGGGGTTCATGAAGAAGTCGGTGAGGGTAGGGGCGGTGGTATCGATGCTGTAGTGGTAACGTGAATTGCCAAATTCGCCTTGCAGTTGGGCATTGAGTTTTCCGATTTTGTTGCTGTAGCGGAAGGTCATCGTATTGACAATATTGCTGAATACGTTGGTATCCAAAGCGGTGCCTTTGACATCAAATAGCGCGGCTAAGTTATAGGCGATGCTCAAGTGGTTGCTTTGCATCAAATCGACAGTAGAACCTCCAAACAATCGATCTTGAATATTGCCAAAATTGGTAGCATTCATTCGGGTGAGGTAGGCGTTGACACTCAACTCTTTTACGAATTTGTTGAACTGCAGACCCCAATCCAACGACAAGCCCTGTTGTCGCCAAGTATTTGATTTATAGAAGGTTTCGTAATTCACGATATCGCGCTGCAACTGAAAAACCCCTGGCTGACTGATCATTTGATCCTCGTTGTGGTTGTATAGTGTAAAGGGGGTTTGTTTTAGGTTGATATCGCCCAATTGGTATCGAACTACATCGGCGATGATGCCTTTTACCCAGAGCTGACGGACATCGAACGCAACGCCAGCGCCATAGAATCCGCCGTATTTGTTGTTGATGCGTATCATTCCGAGGATTTCGGTGTTTTTATTGGGGCTGATATTAAATCCCAAATCAACGAGCGCATAACCACCAACGGCTTTTTTGGCTGTGGTTTTGTCGGGTATCGTATCGTTTACCTGAATATCGGCATTGGAGATAATCGATCTTGCTCCGCCGGTGAATCGCACTTTGGGTCCTGTTTGGCCTTGGGTGATATTGGCGAACAGCGTGGCGACGAGGGCAGTGGAAAGGATATATAATCGGTTCATGGATTGTTGCATTAGAAGAAAATTTTGATTTCAACGGTGGTTTCCCAGCCTTTGTATTGGTCTTTACTGAAGCTTCTGTCTTGGTGATTCATCCATCGCTGGCGGATATACAGGCCTGCGCCTTTGCTCATTTGGATATCGAAGCCGGTCGCAAACCCCCATCCTTCCTGGTTTCGAGGACGACGGCTGATGGCATCAACGGTGGTATTGTAATTGGCGATGATTCGCTCCCAACCGACATAATTGGCAAAAACGACTTTTGGCGATAGGTGATAATAGGCTTCGAGTTGGTGGTAGTAAGTTCTCAAATAAGCTTCTTCGGTGAATACGGTTAGGGCGGAACGCTTTCTTTGGACCGATGCGTATGAGCCTAAATAGTTGATGAATAAGTCTTTGTATGCAAGTCGGGTTTTGTATTTCGCATTCACTTCGATGTTGTTGAAATACTTTTTATACAAAGGAATCCCAGTGGGAGTTCCATCGGTCAGGTTTACAGTTTCAAATACCCCGCGATATACTTTGGTCAGGTTTTGGTAGGGACCCACATTGGCCGGGAAGCCCCATCGCCAGAAACGGGAAAGTGCCAAGTTGTTGACAGGGTGTGAGTAGGTTAACTGGGACGAGATATTCTCAATTTCGTTGGCGTTGGTATAGCCGATGCTGGTTTTGAACTTTCCTATTTCAAATTCTGTATTCAATTCGATGCCGGTTCTATTGTTTGTGATCTGACCTACGGGCACCATCGCGCTAGAAAATGGCACCAAAACGAGTTGGTCTGAGCTGCTGGAACTGCTGACATTGCCTTCGCGAATGGATGAATTCCAAAAGACGGATGAGTTATTCAAAACCCTTGGACTTACGCGGTAGTATCGAACCAAAAGAGGAATCCCTGTTGTAGTTTTGGGGAAGCTGAGTTTTAGGTCGATCGCTTCGCCCCATCCTTCAGCTAGGGTTGGACTGAAGTATCGTCCTGCACCCACTTCGCCGTAAATGGTTAGCACACGCTTTTTGATTTCGAATTCAGCGGTATGCATATTGAATCCCACACCATGGGTGAGGAGGCTGTCGGAATAGCTTTGATTGTTAAATGTATTTAGGCTGATGTAGTGGTTGCCGACAGTTTTTTTCAATTTTCCGCCGTAGGATTGGTTGGGTAGGGGCGCCATTCCGCCATTCAGTTGCGTTTTACCAAACATGATAACTCCGGAGAGATTTTTGGGCATGTCGTTGGCTTCAATGATAATTCCCTGAAACGCCTGACGTCCCCATCGCGTATCCTGGTTCAACGCTCCGTTGGTGTAGAAGTTATTGTAGCGGTCCGCGATGTTTTGTGTTTGCGGATCCCAAGGGTTTCTTTCGAAGATGGAATATCGATTAAAACCTGGATTGGTATGAAATGTAAACGGAGTAAGGGCGTACCAATTGATACCTCCAGCAATTACGTTGAGGCTTCCTTTTTGGAAATCATGGGTACCGGTTAGGCTGACACCCAAGTTGAGGCCTTTTACATTTTCGGCTTGACCTGCGCCGGTCATTGGGGTCCAGAGGTAGAAATCGGTTGAAAATCTTGTGCTCGGAGTGATGCTTCCGCCCATGTTTAGCATGAGTTGTGGGATTTGGGCATCGTCGCCTACGAAGATGTGGGTTGGCGTTTTGGCTTGCTCCGTATAGCTGCCCCTTTTAAACATATCTTTCGAATTTTGAAGATATCTCACGTTGGTAATAAAGCGGTAGTAGCCCGAAATGGTGAATCTTTCCAACTTCTCCGGGGCTTGTTTTGGATAAACCCCCAAAGGATAAATTGTATTTGTGATTTGCGCAACAGCATTTGCCGTAACGATGCCCCAAAATGCGATTGCGAGTAAATATCTTTTCATGGGGTTAAGGATTAAAACTGTCCATGGTGAATTTCTTTAAGCGGACGGATTTGGGTTTGGTTGAGTTGGCGCTCGCATCGACGTAAAAAGGATAGTTGGCGTAAGCGATTTTATTTTGGTATTCGATTGTTACAAAAAGTCGGTAGGCCCCTTCTTCGTTGGGCGCTTTAAACAGTATGCGTTTTGATTTGCCTTTTTTGATTAAACCTGGGATTTCAGAGGCTTCATTTTCTAGATCGCCCCCTGCTTTTTTGTCGTTGCTTTCAGCCAAAATTTTCCAACTACAATGCAAATTGTTCGTGTCGTTAGGGGTTTGGTTGTATTGAATCAAATACGCATCGGCGAAGGCTTGATTGATAGAATTGGCGCTAATATGAAGTCCGCTATAGGCATTTTTGCCGTTGATAAAGAGGTTCGCGATACTAGGGGTAGATGTGGTTGGGTCTTGACTGCTCCAGGCAATTTTCAGTGCATCAATGGCTTGTGTGGGTTTGCCCTCTTTGGTGAAAAGTCCATACCAAGTAAGCGTATATTCCTGCTTTTGTCCCCATAAAAAGACATAGGAACCAATGCAATCGTGTGGATTTGCCGCGATGTAATTCGTGTATCGTTTGTTGTAGACTTCGGCTTTTTCGAGGCTGCTTTGTTCGATGGCTGCGCCCCAGGGCGTGTTCGGAGATTCCCAGTGACCGTTGGGTCCCCATTCAGTGATCATATAAGGTCCGGTCCAACCCCATTTTCTGATGTTGTAGGGTACGTTGCCGATATCGCCATATGTATTCACGCAGTATACGTCGATGTCGGGTGCCTTTTGCTTAATCAGCGCCACTTCCATCGAATCTAAACCAGCAGTAACCGTAGAAGTTGGGTGATTGGGGTCCACTTGATGCGCATATTTGGCGATGTCTTGAATGGCGTCCCAAACACGGGTATTGGAATAAAACAGATCCACCTCATTGCCGATGCCCCACATGAGTAGAGCCGGGTGGTTTTTGAATTGATCGATGACGCTTTTAAAGTGATTCAATTGCTTTTCCACTTTGGCCTTGTTGCTATAATCAAAGCCATGTCGCTCGTGCTGAAGCCACATCCCCAGCATCACTGTGAGTCCATGTTTTTGCGCATTGTCGAGGATGGTTTGCGCTTCCTCAACACCCCAGGTTCTGATGGAATTTCCGCCAATATTTACTACGATGTCTAAATGGGTGTCACCCCCGGCGCCTTTGACGTAGTAGGGTTTGCCATCGCGCAGCATTTCCCAGCCTTGAGGGGTTTGGCGCACCTCTACTTTAACGGCTTGGGCCTGCGAATGGATGGAAATTGTGAATGCTATGAGGGCGATTAAGTACTTCAAGGTTCTGGTTTTAAAGGTCAAAAGCAAAGTCACTGCTAGAAAGTTTGCTATATTTTTTTGCGTTGTACTTGAACAATTTTGCGGGTCGATGGGTAACGCTAGACTGTTTTAGGCCGGTATCGGTGATGAAGTCCATGGATAGGATTTTCTTTCGAAAGTTCCTCACATCGAACTCGGTTTCGAGTATTGATTCGTAGAGTTTCTGTAATTCTGTGAGTGTGAAATATTTTGGGAGTAGCTCAAATCCAATGGGCTGACGTCGGATTTTGGTTTTCAGCTGATCTTTGGCAAAAAGGAGTATTTCATTGTGATCGAAAGGAAGATCGGGGATTTCTGAAATAGGGAACCAAGCGGCTTCTTCGGCCCACGACGATGGGTGAATGTTGTAATCCTCAATTTTTATCAGAGCGAAATAGGCCACTGTGAATACGCGACCAAATGGATGTCGGTCCACCTTCCCAAACGTATGAATTTGCTCCATGTAGACTTTATCTAGCCCGGTTAGGTCTTGGAGTACTTTTTCTGCGGAGGAGGAGAGATCGGAATCCAAACTAATCAAATCTCCGGGGAGTGCCCAACAGTTGCGATAAGGGTCGGCCCCACGATAAATGAGCAATACTTTAAGGCCTGATTGGTCGAATCCAAAAACAACGTTATCTACGGAAACAGCGGCTTTAAAAAAGGGGATAAGGTTTGGATCCATGGGGTGTTTCGCGATGCGTATGGCGAATATATTGTAAAAAATACAATAATACCAAATACGAAATCCAAATGACGGATTGTTTACCTATTTAGGCACCAAAGTTCAACCGATTTCGGTTGAACTTTGGACTGTTTAATTGGCGTAATTGACCCATTTGCCTCGCAATGTTTGTGTTTTGGCTTGGGGGTTTAGGGTGTTTTTGGCTTCAACGACAAAGGAATAGGTTCCGGGGGTTAGATGTTGTAGTGGGACCCCTGAATTTTCTTTGGTTTGGAAGACCATCTGTCCGCTCATGTTATAGACGGTGAGTTGCTGAAATGTGTATTGAGAAGAAATGAACCGCAGCTGATTTGTCCATCCGAAGTGTACCGGATTGATATCGTCGGTACCAGAAAATTCCACCACTTTTACCTTTTTGGTGGTCACGCCATAGCAGCCATTGGGGTGGAAAGATTGGGCTGTGATTAGGTAGTTGGCGGGGGAATTGGCAAACGACCAGTTGATGGGGTTGAGGTTGGCGGTATCGTCGGGGTTGCCTGTGCCAAAGTTCCAATGAATGCGTGTTGCTTGGGTATTGGCGGTGAAGTTGAAAGAGGTTTTGGGCAACATGATAGCGGTATCGGGGTTGGATGAGATGGTAATGGACAACGTGTCTTGTACCTTAATTGCGATGCTAGATTCTTGATAGCAGGGTTTTGATGATTTGTAGTAAATGAGCCAGCGGCCGGAGGCCGCGGCGGGCTGGAACTTGTTATTGATAACTCCTTTGCTGAATCCATTTTGTGTACGACTTGTATCGCCGTTGAGACTCGTTGCTTTCCAAGTGTAAATGGTATCTGCCGATTGTCCGGTGGCCAGTTTTAAGCCCTTGTTAAGGTCCATGGGAGCATTGTGCGGACAAGCCAAAGTATCGCCTTGATAGTTTGCCAAATAAAGCTGCACCGATGTTACGATGGTGGTATCGCAGTAACGACAGCCCAAAGCAGAGTCGTTGGCGCAGGCGCTGATTTTGTATTTTCCCACCGCAATGGAATCAGGATAGCTCAGTAAAATGGCTTTCCTCGGCGTGGTGGTTGTGTAGCCAATTTGGGCATTCGACTTGGTTGGGCTCGATAATAATGTCCAATCGAAAGGCGATGCTTTTTTTGGTGATTGCGCTACGATTTTTTCCATCAATAAACCTGGCGTGGTGGTGCATACTTCAGCATTTCTTGTCAACGAAAATTGTGGTCGATAGATGAAGTCGATTGTATTTGTATCGCGACTCAAGCAACCCAATGTATCGTAGGTAGCCACAAACGTCAGTTTGATAAAATCAGGTATTTTAGGTTTTGCCGGCGCCTTGATTTTGTAGTTGTTAGGGCCGATGCTGTCCAAATATTTGCCATCCAAGCACCGAATTCCGGTTTTTTCGCCACCATAAATCATGTCCTTATTCATTGGATCCAGCAGCGCGATGCTCTTTGCATTTCCGCAGACTGGGGCAAGGGGTTTTGTCTTCCATTTGAGATCGCGCGTGATGATTTGGGTAATTCGCAATTCTCTTGTTACCGTGCATCCTTTAGAATCTGTAATCGATAACAGAATGATCGAATCTTTTTTTAGTGATAAGGCTTGCGATGATGCGGTCCCCAATTTTTGAAGTGCACTCTTATTGATATTTCTGGGGTCACCAACAGAATAAGCTGTATTATTATCGATGCCATACCATTGGTAGCTCAACTTCCCAGCGGGGTACGATAGTTTGTTGGGCTTTGCAATGAATGTAGCCGACGGGCAATTGAATGTATCGGCGATGGGAGAATAATTTCCCAAAGTGAAGTCAACTACGGTGTCGGTTAGCGTCAATGTAGTATCGTAAAAATTAAAACAAGACCCTATATTCGACATCAGTGCTTTGATGCTATATTTCCCCATCCCATCTATGTAAATCGTATCGATGTCTTTGTAGGATGTGGCCACAAAGCTGCTGCCCGTTTTGCTGATTTGCCAAAGGCATTTGGCACCGGGTCCGCCGCGTAAATTTTTTGTTTTGATTTCGATTTTATTGCACCCAATGTATCGAACCGTATTGGTGGCTTGGGGGATGGGGTAGACGCGGACTTGGATCGTATAGCTCATTTCCAATGGAGGAGAGCAGTGCTGGTCGACCACTTTTATTGGGATCAGATAGGGTACGTAACTGGTGTCTGCGTTTTTTGGGGTCCAGCAAATTTCAAAAGCACGAGTGTATTTGTTTGGTGCGTACACATTGAAAGGGCTGCCATGAATATTTTGAATCGTAATGGTGATCAATGAGTCGAACGCTACTTGTTTTGGTGCCGCCATGATGTCGTTCATTTGAATGACTTTGTTGCAATAGTTATTGCCAACGCAGATGTTAATGGGTTGACCCACTAGTGTAGAAATGGAGGGATTGTTATTGTCGGCCGGGGCATCAATTACATATAGCGGTACTTCTTTGAAATATCTACAAATCAATGTCCACTTGCCGGTTGTATCCCTGCGATACTCGTTGATGTGATAGCTAAGAACACCGTAGTCGCCGCTGTTAATTGGAGAGAAAGTGAAGTCGCCGCTTAACGTATCGAAATTGACGCCTCGAACTGGGTTCGTAGAGCCATTGTAACTGCAACTGGTGGAAGTGCTGGGCACACAATTGGGATCTAAGGGTCGTAGGTAGTTTTTACTCTTGGAGTAGGAGCAGGTTGTATTTGCGTATGGAGTAATGGCATAGCTTGGCATTTGTACGAAGTGCAACCAATCGTATTCATTGGTGTCGACCATGCCTTGCGCGATGACTGCAGTTCTATACACAGGTAAATTATGCGTTGGGTCGAATACGGAAACCGGCGCAATATTGGTTTTGGATTTGCATCGATTGAGATTGCCGACGTAGAGGGTTGCTGCGGTAAGGAATACGTCGGAGCAAACGCCGGATGCTAAAGTGTAGAAGGCGTGATAAAAAGAGTTGTGATAAAATGTAATTTCTTTACAAGTGCCGCTGCTCAGGGGCTTGGTGAAGGTGGTTGAGTTTAAATCAGCGGTGCATTGGTAGGTGTATTCTGTAAATGTATTGACGCCGCAACCGGTGCTTGTTGAACATTTGGTATTGGTTTCACGGCTGCTTGTTTGCGACATTGTAAGTGTTGTTGTGCCGCACGCGCCTTTAAGGCCGAATTCGACATTTAAGGTTGTGGTTGATGGGAAGGACATGACTGATGCGCAGGGTTTATTTGCGATCAGGGTAACCAAATATTTGTTGCTGCCGATGTGTGAAATCTTCATTTCCCCTCCCGCGGCATAGGCGGCTTTGGCAATTTGAAGAGTGTTAACGACAAGAAATAGGATGAATAGTAAACGTTTGGTCATGCGTGTGTTATCAGTGAAAACTTAGACACAAATATCGAGAGTTTCGTATCTTTGTAAAAATAAAAAATACACATATGCCTTATCCAGAAATGCTAGTAGCGCCGATGCGTGCCGAATTGACAAACCAA
>Ga0209597_1001391_pt1 | contig 15809 bp, 19 predicted proteins | sample M_140625_MF_Meta_FD_187316 | JGI IMG/M metagenome (GOLD analysis project Ga0209597, IMG submission 187316) | Freshwater microbial communities from Lake Montjoie, Canada to study carbon cycling - M_140625_MF_MetaG (SPAdes) (version 2) | ecosystem: Environmental > Aquatic > Freshwater > Lake... | reverse complement strand
TCGTGAACAGCTTAGTCAACTATTAGAGCTTTTTACAAAAGCAGTAGATGATGCATATTTTACAAAAATTGATTATTTTATGAATAAACTAGATTCTTCTTTGGAAAAAACTCTTGAAGGGGATTTGTCTTCCCCAAACTCCAAAAAGTCAGGGAAAGAGACAAAACAAACGACGGTTTGAGCTTATTGGCATTTGTTTTAAAAAACAATGACAATTCCCTGACGGAAATAGAAAAATTTAGAAAAGAAAAAAAACTAAAAGAAAGAAATGAAAAAATAAAAAACTATTTTTTTACAAGTTCATTAGTATTTTTAGTTTGTTTTTTATTTATATTTTTATTTAAATCATATGGCACCCAAGAAGAAAGAATCAACCCAGGACAAGCAGCAGTCAGTATCGAGCAAGAAACAAACTCGGAAGATTGATCCTGTTAAAATTGAAGTTGATAAAAATAAAACAGAAATAAAATCAATTGATGATTTAGTTGATAAAAATCAAAAAATTTTTATCAAACATTTAGTAGAATGCAATTGTGTTTTGCCACAATATAAAGATATGGAGCCAACCATATTTCACAAATTTATTGTTTTTTCAGAAATAAAAAAAGATGGTTCTGTAAAACAGTCTTATATAAAATGTAATAACTGTGAAGCAATACATAAAATCCTAGAAGTAGGAAAAACAGAAATACAAAGAAAAGAATCAACAAATGTTGTGCCAACAATAGAAGATATAAAAACAAATATTCCTGTTTGGCTTTCTACATTGTTACAGCAAAATGATTGTGTTTTACCAACATGGCAAGAAGCACAATTTATAATCGAAAATAATCTTTGGAATAAATTTATTATTCTTTCCAGAGAAAAAGATTCCTCAAATCAAGAAAAATATATTACCAAATATGTGTTAATTCTTGGAGAAAATTTACATAGAGTTAGAATAGACGAAGGAGATGATAATGAGTGAAGAAAACAAAACTGCATTAGAGCAATTTAATTCTTTTCTTTCTGATGATAACAACGAAGAAAATAACGCAGGATATATTACTCCAAATATTGAAATGAAATTATCTGCTTCTAAAAGAAAAGAATGTAGAGATATACTATTAGAAATTCGTAAATTTGGGGTTTCTCAAAGGCAAATGTTATATTTGATTTATATTCTTTCTCTAGAATTAGAGGATAATGTTACAATGAGAGCACTTGTTTCTGCAATAGGACAAAATAGAGAAAATATAAAACCAGAATCCTTAGATATGAATAACAAGGATTCTGGCATTATTATAGAATCTGATACTCTTTGATCAATATACCGTACCTTCAGGTACACATACAAGCCTCCTAGCAACGCCGTCAGGGAATGTATATTCTGCTTCCCCATGTAATGAACGTTCGTTACCGGAGGCTAATTTGTATAATTTTCCTTGGATTTGTTTATCTAATTTACTGCTCATTATTTCTCCTGTAGATTCGTTTATAAAATGAATCCAATGAAGAATAATTTCTCGATATAATCCAGGATGATTTTCTATTCCTCTGAAAACTTTTTCTATACCAGTAGACATTTTTTTAGTTCGTGGAGCAAACATATTTACCTCTTTTATGACAGTTGTTACTATTATTAAGAATCTAGTTCTTTGTGTATTTCTGCAATCGTCATAAAAGGTACTCTAAATCTTAAATCAGTTTTAATTATTAATTTTTTCCATTTAGTCCATAGAGTTGATTTTGGAGCTACAATCCACAACCCACCAGTTCCTCCTACTGGGGAACCCATGCCATCGAATTTCTTTTTTGAGCTATTTTTGGTGGCATGACCGCTTTCAGAATGTGCTGTAATTGTAACTTCAGTTATTCCGGCTTTACACATTTCATCTCTTAGACAATCAGCGAATCCTCTATCCCCACCAATTCCAGGCTCATCTCCTATAGAGCAACAATACAATGCAAATGCAAAGTTAATTGACTTTTTTGGCATTACTTCTTTTATCAAATAAGAAAAATCTTGCAAATCAGAAATCCTAATTCCTAATTGTATTTTTTTATTTAATCCATAACAAAAAAAAGCAATTCCTTCTATTTGCCCCAATTCATTGTATTTTTTTTTAATAAAGTTATAAACAGAAAAGCGTCTTGAACTTTCACTATAACTTAAATTAACTCTATGGTGATTTGTTATTGGAATATTATGTGTTTTCATAAATGCCAATGCTTCTGGCAAAAATACGCCAGTATAATCTGCTATTTTGTCTTCACTATTTCTATCACCGGAGATAACTAAAAAATTCTTAAAATTAATATTCATAATATTTATACTATATTAAATATTATTTATTTTTAATATTCCTGTTATATCTTCTAGTCTTACATAAAATATTTCATTATTGAAAAGAACTAAAAATCCGGGAAAATCTTCATGAAACGAATATGAAAATTTTGAATTGTTAGCATCAGGAATATTAATATTTTCTAAAACCAAAACTAATGCTCTTGTTTCTTCTGATATTCCAAATGATTTATCAGCTAATGGAGTATTATCTTCTTTATATGTTTTTCCATATATCGAATCTTTAATCCAAATTAACATTCCAGGTAAAATGCTTGTTTCATTAATATTAAATGAAATTTCTATTTTTTTTTCTTTTTTAGAAATTTTCCTTAATGAAAATCTTTGATTATCCTTCTTAAAGGAAAGGTGTTCATATTTATGCATTATTTTAATTTTCAATAATTTATTTTATATTTTACTATATATTTAATAATAATTCTTATAGATTAAATTTTATGGATTATTCTAAAAAAATAAAAATTACTGTTCGTGAATTAAGAGAGTTGATTTCTGAAATTGTAAATGAAGAAATCAGTTTAAAAGAACAAGCTTCGTCTACCCCGACTTCTTTAGGAAGTGTTTCTGCTGTAAAACCAAATCCAGCAATTTCTCAGCAAGTTGAAAAAGATATCGAAAAAACAGTTCGTAACGCTCAAAAAATTGCAATGTCACCTACAATTCAAAAAATCAATAAACAAACCACCAGTGCATCTACTGAATTAAGTTCGGCTTTAAATGAGCCAGATCCTTTAAAAAGGGTTCAAAGAATAAATAAAGCTGCCCAGGAACTGCAAAATGCGTCTGCACAAGCGACTGGTGTAGCACAATCAACCGGAGTTACAGGTGCTACTGGTATAACTGAAACGTCTACAAGAACCGCTGCTGCTTCTACAGTAACAAGATAATTATACTTTTAAAAAAGTAATTATTCTTTTCTTAAACATTATTCAGCAAGACTCTTATATTTTTATTAATTGAAGGAGTTAATTGATGTCTGAAGAAAGTTTATTAACGAATGATTCTTCATTATTAGATGATGAAGATTTTTTCATAAAGCCAGTAAAAAAGAAAAAAATATTATTTTTATCTGATCATCCATTAGCGCCATCCGGCGTTGGTGTACAGGCAAGATTTTTAATTGAAGGTTTAATAAAAACAGGTAGATATAGTTTTAGATGCTTGGGTGGAGCTATGAAACATGCTAACTACGATACCGTTGCAGTAAATGCTGACTTCGTTATTAAACCAGTAGATGGATTTGGAAATAAAGAAATTATTAAAAGCATTCTTTATTCAGAAAAACCGGATGCTATTATTCTTTTCACAGATCCAAGACAGTTTATTTGGCTTTGGGAAATGGCTGATGAAATTAGACAAGTATGTCCTATCGCTTATTGGCACGTTTGGGACAATGATCCATATCCAAAATTTAATTTTTCCTGGTATGCTTCTACCGATTTAATAAATTGTCTTTCATATAAGACTTATGAACTTGTAAAACCAAATTTCCCAGAAAAAACAAATTATATTCCTCATGCCTTTCCAAAAAATGTATATTTTCCAATTCCAGAACAAAACAGTAAGCAATTAACAAAACAACATTTTGGTGATAAAGCAGATTGGTTTAAAGTTCTTTGGGTTAATAGAAATGCAACAAGAAAAATGCCTGCTGATTTATTCGATGCATGGAAATTATTTTTAGATAATTTAGAGAATAAATACGGACATAGAAAAGCTTGTTTAATCATGCATACTGAACCAGCAGATCCAGAAGGTCCAAATCTTTTTGCAGTTTCTGAGATGCTTGGTTTACAAGATAATGTTTGGTTTTCAACACAAAAACTTCAATTTAATGAAATGAATGTACTTCACAACATAACAGATTGTTGTGTTAACATTTCAAAAAATGAAGGCTTTGGTTTATCTACTATGATTTCAATGATGTGCGGAAAGCCAATCGTTGCTCTTAAAACAGGCGGCATGACTAGACAAGTAGTAGATCCTATAGATGGAAGTGAACATGGAGTCGGAATTGAACCAGCTAAAAGAAGTTTAGTAGGTTCACAACTCGTTCCATACATTTATGAAGATTATTGCACTAAAGAACAAGTGGCAGACGCATTTATGAAAATACATGACATGTCTGATAATGATAAAAAAGAAATGGCTATCAAAACAATTTCATATGTTGAAAGAGAATTCAATTTTGATAATGTGATAAATCTATGGGACAAGACATTAACTGACACTGTTGATAATTTCAATAAAAATAAGTCAAATAAATGGAGTCTTAAATTAATCCCAAGTGTTGATACATCTAAAAAAGTAATTGGTGGTAGCAATATGAATAATGTTCAAACACCTAAAGTTGAAAAAAGTTTAATAGACATAGAAAAACAAATTAAATCTAATTTTGTTGCGAAAAAAATTGAAAGGAAGTCCAAGTGAGCATGGAAACTAAAAAGAAAAAAGTAATTTTAAGAGGTCCATTATTAACCCAAAGCGGATATGGTGTTCATGCTAGACAAGTTGCTAGCTGGCTTTTTTCAATTGCAGACCAAAGAAACGATTTAGAAATTTTCTGTGAACCACTTCCATGGGGAATAACACCATGGATATTAGAAACAGAAGCCCATAACGGATTAATTGGAAGAATTGTGCAATCTAGTACAAAAGCAGAACATTATGACGTTAGTCTTCAGTTACAATTGCCAAATGAATGGAATCCATTCTTAGCCGATTATAACATTGGAATTACCGCAGCAGTAGAAGCCGATAAATGCAATCCAGAATGGATTACAGCTTGTAATAGGATGGATATGGTAATTGTACCATCTGAATTTACTAAAAATGTTTTAATGAATTCTGGTGAAATAAAAACTAAACTAGTGGTCATTCCCGAATCTTTCATTGACGAATGTTTGGACGATTCCATCTCAGGATTAGATAATTTAGTTTTAGATAAGAAAACAAATTTCTTAATCTTTTCTCAAATAACGGGAAACAATCCAGAAAATGATAGAAAAAATATTTTTTATACCATTAAATGGTTAAACGAAGTTTTTAAAGATAATCCTGATGTTGGAATTGTAATAAAAACTAATCTAGGTAGACAAACTATTCTTGATCAAATTAACTGTGTTTCTATTATAACAAAAGTTGTTAATGAAACAAAAATTGGAACCAATGGACCAAGTTTTTATCTATTACACGGAGATATGACCAATAAAGAAGTTGTTGGTCTTTATAGACATCCAAAAATAAAAGCACTCATTTCATTAACTCATGGTGAAGGTTTTGGACTTCCAATTCTTGAAGCAGCAGCCAATGGTTTACCAGTAATTGTTACCAATTGGAGTGCTCACACAGAATTCCTATCAAAAGGAAAATTTGTAAAAATAGATTATAATCTTGGACCAGTACACGAATCGAAAATAGATGGACAAATTTATCAAAATGGATTCAAATGGGCTTACCCAAGTGAAGAAGATTTTAAAAGAAAAATAAATAAATTTGTTGAAAGTCCTGTTATTCCACAAACATGGGCTAAAGAACTATCTGAGAAATTAAAAGCAGCTTATTCATCCAAAAGCATATATGAGCTTTATTCTAAAGAACTAGAGACAATTATATAATATGGCTTGGTTTATAGCAACAATTTTATTTTTTTCTAATTTATTATTTATTTTATTGTCTATATATGTAACATATAAAGCATATCATTGGGCAAGAATAGTAATGATCGTTGAGGATGATTTATCCGATGCAATACAAACTTTAAATGATACAGAAGAAACGATGAATAAGCTTCTATCAATGCAATTATTTTTTGATAGTCCTGAAGTGAAAATGATGGTAGAAGCTTCTTTGTCAGAAGTTAAAATGGCGAAATTTGAAGTAAACAAAGTTACACAAAAATTTGTTCAAAAAAGTAAACAAAAATATGTAATTGAAACAATGGAAAATGAAGAAATACCGAGTACTGAAGAAGAAAATGTAAATCTTGAAAGATATCGTTTAAATGAAAATCAAAAAAAACAGTGAACCAAAAAATAGAAAAAAAATTAGAAGAAAAAAAGAAGATTCTTCTCCTAGTTTAGTTTATTTTGATGAACAAACACAACAATCTATTGTGGTCTATAAAGAAGAATTAGATCCAGAAAAAAAGAAAGTAATTTATACAAAAGAAATTCTTCCTGCATTTGATTCTTTGGTAGAAAATTTAATAAATGTATATGGATTTAATGTCATTTATGAATCAAAAAATGATTTAAAAAATGAATGTTTAGGATTTTTGTATACAGCGGTTTCTAAGTTTAATCCAGAGAAAGGCTCTAAAGCTTTTAGTTATTTCAACGTAGTTGCTAAAAATTGGTTAACAATCAAAAGCAAACAAAATAATAAAAAAGTTCAAAATTATATTTCTTTAGATAACACAGAGGCTTTATCAAAAGATGATGCTGAGACAATTGAAAATTATAGTATTGTACCTTCATTCGAAGAATTAATGGTTTCAAAAGAAAATCATGCTTTATTTGCTTCTTTATTGGAAGAAGTAGAGAAGAAAGCTAAAACAGAAAATGAAAGAAAATGTATTAGAGCAATTAAAACTTTATCTGGTGAAATAGATAAAATTGATCTTCTTTCTAAAAGGGCAATCTTAATTTATATAAGAGAAATGACAAATCTTTCTAGTAAACAACTGTCTATGGTTCTTTCTAATCTAAAAAAGCATTATCAAGAAATTAGACGGTTAGAGGCATTTGAATATTGATCAAATATTTTTTAAAATTTGAATTATTTCAGGAATATTTAATTTTTCAATTGTTTTTGTTGGAATGCCTGTTGCTCCTATACTATAGGATTTTTTTCTAGAATAAATTCCTTTAATTGGATCTAATCCAGTATATTTAATACCCTTTAAATCTGCCAACATTCTATAATCTAAATGGTGTACATCATCAGGAAAAATTTCAATTACTTTTCCTGATGATGGTAAAAATATTAAATGTGTTAATCCATTACCATGAACCCCAAAAAGAACATCTGTGTTTGACACTATTTGTACTTGTTTAGAAAATGGTAATTTAGCAAAATCTATTTTTTGTACTCTAAATTTATTTAATTTTTTAATTTCATCAAATAAATCTTTTTCAAGATTTTCTTCTAGTTTTCTATCGCCATTTCTTATTACATAAGTTAAAATTGGCATTTCTCTTTTTCTTACAACAATATTAAAATAATCTAATATTTTATCTTTAAAAGATTCCATATCATCATGAGATATGTAATTTGCAGGCATAGAAAGCATTTTATTTAATTTTGAAATACTTTTTGGTATTTCTTGATGGATTGCAGTTCTGTCTGAAAAGATTACATTCTTAAAAAGAATTATTTTATTATCGCATATTTCATGAAATTTTTTAGCTTGGATAAAGTTTGAATTTGGGAACAAAGCTTTTGTGAGATGTTTATTAATATCATTAATTCCAGCAAAGTTTTGTTCTACGTTCCCACCGCCAAGCATTATTATATTTCTTATTTTATTTGGGTTTATTTTATTACTTTGTATCAAGGACCATAAACCAATTAAATGTTCAATAAAATGAAAATAATGTTTTAGCATTCCTCCATTGTAATCTGGTTCTAAAAATACAACACTTGGCTCTTCTATTTGATAAATTGAATTAAATTGATTTAATAAATGATTTAATTTTAAATCATTTATTTCTTTTGCCAAATATTTTCTATCAGAAAAATCAGAAAAATATCCTACTGCTTTATCTAATTCATTTGGATTTGATTCGTTTCCAAAAAAAACTTTATTTATAAAATAAACATTGTTACAAATTCCATAACCATGATGTGAAATTTTTACTGTGGTTTTTGGGAATTTTTTTGGTGAATCAAATAAGTCCTGTATTACTTTGTAAATATTGATATTTGTTTTTTTATAGAAATTATTTTTCATACTATTAAATATCAATCTGTTAAATCATAATTGTTAAGGAAATAACTAGAACCTAAATCAGAAATTATTTCATCAAATTCATTCTTACCATATGAGAAATCATTAATAATAGAAGAATCTAATTTATAAGATTCATATGAAATAGGATTTTTTATTTTATATTGATAATTCAATGGATTTTCTGATTCTTCCGAACTTATATTTTTTTTCTTTTTATCTACATCTTCTCTATTGAAAAACTTTACCCAAACTCTTTTAGACAATTCATTAACACGAGAAGGATCATCTGGAGAATACCAAGAAGGGTATATCATTGACATTGCTAATTCATACAATAAAGCTCCATATCCCTCTTCTGATGCAATTGACATAGTACTCCATAAGTCTTTTTGATTAGTTCTTTGAAAGACAAGTGTCCCAACGACAGGGGTATCAGATAATTTTTCTAATTCAATTTCTTTATTATTTTCTAAATCAGAAAGATATGAAATTAATTTATTTTGGTCTAATAAAACAATTCTTTTATATGGACCACGTTCTATTAAATAGATTTTAATATTATTTCCAAAATCATTAATATTTTTTTTCATTTCTTTTACTAATTTTTCTACTGTTAATGAAATTAGTTCTTTTAGTAGTGAATTTGATATGTTTTTCATATCTGATGTTTCTTTTATTGGTATTAATGCTTTTTTATTTTTGATTTCTTTGAGTTCTTTAATATCTGTAAAATTAATATAAACTTGTTTCATTATTGTAAATATATTAATTTTACTCCTATTATAATTAATATTTGAAACAATTTAAACAATGACAAAAAATAAACAACATCAAATATTAGAGCCATCTTCTCCTATACAAATACCTGAAGATAATTTGAATAGGATTGAAAAAGATAAAACAGAACTTGACAGTAAAATAAATAAGCAAATGGAAGATTTTGCAATTTTATTAGATTCTATTTCTACAGTTGAAGATAAAACCAAAGCTTTGTGGAGACAAATTTATGAAAATGCAGTCCAAGATAGAAGAAATTCATATCTAATGTGGATTGATTTATATAAAAATGTTCATGGCAACACTTCAGAACATGCAATACATGGTGCAACTTTATCGAAATATATAGAAAGAATGAATAAAACAAATGAACAATTAATTAAATTAGCTGAACTTGTTCAAAAAGCTGGCGAAGAACAGATAGATGAGAGTATTAGCAATGATGACATGTATGATAAAATTACAAAAATGAATAGTAAAATTCAATGAAATTTAGGAAAATATGACAAGAGGTAGTGGAATAAGTATTAGCAGAACAATGGTAGGAAAAAATATTTCTACTTCTGTTGGTAATGAATTAAAACAAACCAGAACAAGTACGAGCACTCCAACATTACAAAGAGCAGTTGTAATGGAGGTAATAAATGATCCATTTTCATTAACTGAACAACAAATTGCAAATATTACTAATTCTGTTTCTAATTCAGAGTTAATTTCTTCTATGCCTATTAATTCTATAATAGGTAGAATTGTAAATGATAGTCAGGGTCAATTAAATACTAGTACTTTATTGTTATTTCCTTTTTATTCACACATTTCTTTGCCAATTCAACCAGGAGAAACAGTATATGTAATTTTTGAAAATTTTGAAAATTATGGTAATAAATTAGGTTTTTGGCTTTCAAGGATTCATTCTCAAAGAAGTGTTGAAGATTTAAACTATACACATTTTGATAGAAGTTATGATCCATCACTTTTATCTTCAAATTATGGGACATCAGATTTATCAAATTTACAAGAAAATTCTCCAATACCTTCATTTCCAAATGGCAATGCTTCTGCGCCGGAATCACAAACGATTTCAGTAAATGCTAATCAAAATGTTTTTGAAAATATAATAAATAATTCTTTATCTTATCGTTTGATTACTCCTGAAGCTGTTCCTAGATGGTCTAAACGACCGCAGGAGCTTGTTTTACACGGTGCAAATAATTCTGTCATAGTCTTAGGTGAAGATAGAAATGGAAGCGTTTATGGAGCTTCTGGTGACGATCCAAAAGATATAAAAGGACGAGCAGGTTCAATTGATTTAGTAGTTGGAAGAGGAAGAATTCAACCAGCACCAAATGAAAATCCTGGCGATAACAATTCTTCTATTACTTCTTGCAGAGTAATCCAAAATGAACGACAAAATTTAGAAAATGACAAGGCTCCATTCAACAGATCTCAAAGAAATGAAGAGAATATCAATGAAGGGAATCCAGATCCTTTAGAGGATGCTGCTAGAATTTACATTGTTCAACAAAGTAAAGTTGATTTAAATTATAAATTGATTCCGACCGAACAAGGTGGGTTGGAATATCCAGTTGGTACATTAGCAAACACACAACCAGAAGTAGTTGAACCACAGTTGAATAGAAGTTATGTTGTTGCTAAAGCAGATCACGTTAGAATTATTGCTAGAAGAAAACCACAAATAGGAAGTGATGCAGTAAAAATTCCAGGAACAATTTTAATAGCAAGAGAAGGTAATAAAAATACCGGTTCTCCAACAAATGGTATAGAACAAGACAATTCACCGGATGGTGATTTAGCTTATATTTATTTTGATAAAGATGGAAAAATTCAAATTGAAGGAAATCGTATTTATTTAGGACAGGGAACTGGCGAAGCACAACCTTTTATTCGATATGCAGCATATCAAAATACAATTGAAAAATTACAAACAGAAATAGATGATTTACGTTCCTATGTTAGAGATTTCCAAAATTACGTAACAACAGGATTAATAGCAACTACAGATAGTCTCGGAGTACCGGTAGCCAAATTAATATCATTACAAAGAACATTACAAGATCAAGGTCCACCGCCGCTGGCACCAAACGTGGAAGTTGAAAAAGCCAAATCAAAGAAAGTATTTGGGGAATAATATGACTAAAGAACAATTATCAGCAGCAATAGCGGCTGCATTTCCAAAAACAACAGACGGACAAACAACTCAAGAAGTAGCAGATTTATCAAATAAACTTGCTGATGCAATATATCAATTTGTTATAGAACAAATAAATATATCTAAAAGTTGAAAGAATAATAATTAATTGATATGGTATTACGTTCATTTAAAGATGTAGGTATTAAAGGATTTGAACCAAATCAGAGGACAGTACAAACTCCTCAAATACCTTTTGGCATTAAAACTCCTTTAGCAATTGACACTACTGGAAAAAGTTTATTTGAAATGCATTTTGAGTTCGCAGAACAAATGGATGATAACTTAAAAAATTTAGTCCAAACAAATCATGGTGAACGTTTAGGTATGTATAATTTTGGAGCCAATTTAAGACCATTATTAACAGAATATTCAAATAAAGAAGATTTCGATTCTGAGGCTATGATTAGAATCAATACGGCAATTAGCAAATGGATGCCATTTGTAACTCCTGTTGGTTTTGATTCTAAAAATGATTTAGAAAACAATGATTATCTGGCAATTGTCAAAATAATTATGACTTATTCTGTTCCGAATACTATAATAAAAGAAAGACTAATTGAAATAAATTTGTCTGTAATATGATTTTAGGAAAAATATGGCTGATAAAAAACAAGCATTCAAAACAATAAAAGAAAGAAGATACCTGAATAAAGATTTTGATAGTCTTCGGGCGGATTTGCTGCAATATGCAAGGACATATTTTCCAGACCAGATAAGAGATTTTTCAGAAGCTAGTTTAGGTGGTCTTCTTCTCGACATGAGTGCTTACGTTGGAGATGTTCAAAGTTTTTATTTAGATCATCAATTCCAAGAAAATTTTCCAGATAGTTCTGTTGAAAACAACAACATTGAAAGACATTTAAAAAATGCAGGGGTTCCAATTGTTGGTGCATCTCCTGCTGTTGCTAATGTGTCATTTTATTTTAAAGTTCCATCGACCGGCTCTAATGGAAATTATGTTCCAGATCCAACATCTTTACCAAAAATTATTGCTGGTACTGTTTGCAAATCAAATAGTGGTGTTGATTTTGAATTAACTCAAGACATAGATTTTGGAGATGTAGACAGTTCTGGAAATCTATTGGCTTCTGTTAAAGTTTTACAAACTGATGCAAATGGAAATGCAACTTCATTCATTGTAACAAGAGAAGAAATTTGTATATCTGGTGGACGTTCTACGGAAAGTTTTCAAGTTACAGGATTCCAAGCTTTTAAAAAATATACTTTATCTAAACAAGACATAACAGAAATTCTTTCTGTTATTGATTCTAAAGGAAATGAATATTATGAAGTTGAAGCTTTGACTCAAGATACAGTATATAAAACAATATATAACAAAGACGAAGACAACAATATAGTAAAGGAAAAATTAATTCCTTCTTCTGCTCCATATAGATTTATAAAAACAGGAAATTTATCCTCTAGAAATGTTACTTTAACTTTTGGTGGAGGTTCTGCTGCGGCTTATAATGATGATTCCATTCCTGATCCAAGTGAGTTTGCATTACCATTATATGGCAAAAAAGTTATCAGTAGATTTACACTAAATCCAGGTAATTTACTAAATACAACTACACTAGGAATCCTTGCTCCAGATGTTACTGTTTCTATTGTTTATAGAAGTGGTGGGGGCTTATCTCACAATGTTGAAGCTAATTCAATTAGAAATTTTTCAAATTTGTTGATAACATTTCCAAGAAATCCAATATATCAGGTAGCACAATTCGTAAGAAATTCAGCAGATTGTAACAATTTATCTGCCGCTAATGGAGGAGAAGAATCTCCAACAATAGATGAATTAAAAAGTAGAATACCTAATTTTAGAAACTCACAATCTAGAATTGTAACAAAGGAAGATTTATTGGCAAGAATTTATACGATGCCTTCTAATTTTGGCAGAGTATTTAGAGCAACAGTTTCTGCTAACCCTAATAATCCATTAGCAACAAGATTACATATTGTTTCTCGTAATGCGAAAAATCAATTAGTAATTTCACCAGATGCATTGAAAAAGAATCTAATTACATATTTGAATCAATATAGAATGATTTCAGATGCAATTGATATATTAGATGCAAAAATAATAAATATACAATTACAATTCCAAGTTGTTCTCGATCCGAGTGTTAATAAAAATCTTATAATGAATAATATAATGATAAAATTAAGAAATTATTTTGATATTAAAAATTTTACACTTGATCAACCATTAATTTTTTCAGAAATAGAAAACAATATTTATAATACAGACGGGGTTATATCAATCGTTTCTTTGGAAATAAATAATATATCTGGAAATGTTGGTACAAAAAATCCATTAGTTTATTCAAGTGAACAATTTGATATAAATGCTAACACAATGAGAGGTATTGTTTTCGGTCCTCCAGGATCGATATTTGAATTAAGATATAAGGATTTTGATATCGTGGGTACTGCTATTTAGTATGTTATTTCCCCTGAAATCAATATTTGTTTTAGGGAATAAATATGGAATTTATATATAATGGAAATTCGTTTAACACTAGATAATCAATTGATAAAAATATTTGATTCAATTTATGAAGCCATTAAAGAAACTGTATGTTTGCATTCGAACATACTTAAAGTTTATAGGAACGAACGAAATATGACTGGTGGATATAAATGGAGATTCAACGAGGACCAAAATGTATAGAATATTATCAGCAAGTAAAGACACCTATATTACTTCAAAAATTATTAACAATTCTCGTTGCGTAACGTCAAATGTAGGTCAGGCTGGGACTTTAGATCTTTTTAAATTATATGATGAAACAACTTTATTTAGTGGCTCAACAGCACTTAGTGGAGTCATAGAACTTTCTAGAATATTAATTCAATTTGACTATTCTGAATTAGCAGAACTAACATCCTCTATATTAGACATTGGCAGCCCTTCTTTTAAAGCATTTTTAAAATTAAAAGATGCTTATGGTGGGCAAACTGTACCATCAAATTTTTCTTTAAAACTTATTCCATTATCTAAATCATGGGACGAAGGAAGAGGATTTGATATTATAGGATTTCGTGATTTAGATTCCGCTAATTTTTTAACAGCTTCTATTTCTACTGGCACTGTTGTATCTTGGTCTTTGTCTGGTGCAAACGATTTAGGTAATTTAAATAGCCCATACATCGATGCATTTATATCAGGTAACGTAGGAACAGGATTAGAAGATTTAACCGTTACACAAGTTTTTTCTAGAGGAGATGAAGACTTTTATGCTGATGTTACAAAATTAGTTTCTGCATCTCTAGCTGGTATAGTTCCAAATTATGGATTCAGAATTGGATTCTCAGAATCGGAGGAACAAGATACCTATACAAGATTTGTAAAAAGATTTGGGTCTAGACATGCAAATGATAAATCTTTAAATCCAAAATTAGAAATAAAATATAATGATGTAATTTCAGATGATTCTGGAAATAGTTTGTTTAATATTTCACAAAGTATTTTCGTTTATAATGAATTAAACAGTTCATATTCAAATTTCATTTCTGGTTCAACACAAATAACAGGAACGAATTGTTTATCCTTAGAATTAATTGCCAGTAAAAGTGTTTCATTTTTCACTACAAGTTATAGCATTAGTCATTCTGCTAGTATTACTTATAAAACAAGTTCTTTTGCATATATTTCAAGAAATTATAGTGGTTCTCAATTCTATATTGGTAGCATTCCACAAACAGGAATCTACTATTCAAATGTTAATCTGAATACGAATGATGATGAATTAAGAAATTATCTTTCAGGTTCTTCAACCATGACATTTTTAAAATCTTGGAAGAGTTCTGATAGAATAATCACGTATTCTAAAGAATATGTAAATTATCACTTGCCACAAGGAAAAACTAGTAATACTTTTGAAAAAAATTGGATTGTAAATATTACAAATTTGAAACAAGTATATAATTCAAGTGAAAAAGCAAGATTAAGAGTATTTGTTCAAGATAATAATACTGAAATGGTTGCATATAAATTTCCAGTTGAAACTAGATCTTTGATCGTTCCTAATATGAAATGGAGAATTATTAAAGCATATACAAAAGAAGTAATAATTCCTTTTGATGATGTTGGAACAAAATTATCAACAGATGGTTTTGGAATGTATTTTGATGTTTATATGAATGACTTAGAAAAAGGCGAATTATACCAAATAGAATTTATAATACCAGAAAATGGTAAAGATTACTATGTATCAAATAAAGGGTTTATTTTCAAAATAAATTGATTTTCACATGTTATCAGAAAAAATAAAAAACTTGAATCGTGCAACTCCAGGATTGTTTACGCCTTCTGTAATGAGAAATATTCGTGAACAACCAAATTCTTCTGTTGCTTTTCAAGTCACTTCTGGTGAAGTAGTTTCTTCAATAGATACAAGTTCTTCTTCTTTCAAATATTCATTACCGGGAGAAGGGCTTAAATCTACACAACAATTAAATATTGATTGGAGTAATTTTGAAAATCATACTTTTTTCAATTCAGCACAAGTAAAAAC
>Ga0209597_1001389_pt1 | contig 15841 bp, 2 predicted proteins | sample M_140625_MF_Meta_FD_187316 | JGI IMG/M metagenome (GOLD analysis project Ga0209597, IMG submission 187316) | Freshwater microbial communities from Lake Montjoie, Canada to study carbon cycling - M_140625_MF_MetaG (SPAdes) (version 2) | ecosystem: Environmental > Aquatic > Freshwater > Lake... | reverse complement strand
GAGGCGGTGGCTGCGTTGATCCAGAAGCAAAGATTATTTGGGTATCGCGCAAAAAAAGGTTAGTTCGACTTAGGGCTACAGCTCCGTGCTCGCAGGATGCGGCTAGCATAGGGAAGTGATTGGTGGGCAGGACATAAGCGATTTTCTTGATTCGTGTTTATTATAATTGCATTAAAATTCAGTTTATTTATATTATTAAACGATTACCAAAATATTCTTTTGCCGAGGGGTCTTTTGCTTACTCCTCCTTGGCGAGATGATGGCGACTGCACTGGGACAGGACCTTGTTGTGGATGGTGGCACGACCAACATCACGAGCAGCACGAATTACGATAACACCTACATCGGATCCAACTCCACTGCTTCGAACAATCTCTTAAACGTCTATGGATCGGGAGTCGTCTTGACCAATTCGATAGAGATCTATGTCGGTAAAAACGGCAGCAGTAATAGTCTCGTGATTAGTAATGGGGGGAGTGTGGTAAGTTTGAACGGCGTAATTGGTGAAAGTAATTCCAATAATATTGTGACCGTGACAGGAACGAACTCTGCCTGGATCAATACATCTAGACTTTACGTGGGTGCATTTGGCAGCAGTAACAGCCTAGTGATTAGCGACGGGGGTAGTGTGACCAATCAGAATGGCTATATCGGCGCCAATACTACCTCCTCCAACAACAGCGTGCTGGTGACGGGAACGAACTCTGCCTGGACCAATAGTATCGAACTCTACGTCGGTGTTAATGGCAGCAGCAACAGTCTGGTGATTAATAGTGGTGCAAGTGTGATCAATCGGGGTGGTTATATCGGGACATTCTCCTCCTCCAACAACAGCGTGGTGGTGACGGGGACGGGGTCTGCCTGGACTAATACGGGTACTCTCTACGTTGGCAATGATGGCAGTAGTAACAGTCTGGTGATTAGCAATGGGGCAAGTGTGGTGAATACTGCGGGCTATATCGGTAAAAATGTAGCCTCATCCAATAACAGCGCGGTGGTTACGGGAACGAACTCCGCCTGGACGAATACGGGTGATTTCTTCGTCGGCAATGCCGGCAGTAGTAACAGTCTGGTGATTAGCGACGGCGGTAGTGTGACCAATCAGATCGGCTTTATCGGTTGGGATGCTTCGGCCGGAAACAACAACGTGCTGGTAACGGGAGATGGATCTACCTGGACGAACAGTAGCGATCTCTACGTCGGCAATGCTGGTAGCAGCAACAGCCTGGTGATTAGTAACGGGGGTAGTGTGATCAATCAGATTGGCTGGATTGGCAACAACTCCTCGAACAACAGCGTGCTGGTGACGGGGACAAACTCTGCCTGGACGAATACGGGCGATTTCTTCCTCGGCGCGTTTAACAGCAGCAGCAGCAACAGCCTGGTGATAAGTGATGGGGGTAGTGTGGAGAATCAACAAGGCATTATCGGATACGATGCCGGAGCCACCAATAACAGTGTGCTAGTGGATGGATCGGGATCCTCTTGGACGAATAGGGGTGAGCTTATTATAGGCAATGATGGTAGTGGCAACAGTTTGGTGATTACCAATGGAGGTAGTGTGGTGGTGAATACCAATGCGGGCATCGGCGCTTCGACGACCTCATCCAATAACAGTGTGTTGGTGACAGGAACCAATTCCACCTTGAACATTACTGGTGACTTGGCTGTGGGAAATTATGGAAGCAGTAATAGCCTGACGATTAGTGACGGGGGGAGTGTGGTGAACTCCAATGGTGCGATCGGTTATGAGGCAATTTCTTCCAACAACATCGTGACGGTAACAGGGACAGGATCTGCTTGGACCAATTCGGCGAATGTTTACGTCGGCTCTGGAGGCAGCAGCAACAGTCTGGTGATTAGTAGTGGGGGGAGTGTGATTAATTCCAATGGCTATATCGGCTCCAACTCAATCTCCTCCAACAACACCGTGCTGGTCACGGGCACAGGTTCTGCCTGGACCAACACGGGTTCTCTCTACGTCGGCTTTGATGGCAGCAGTAATAGCTTGGTGATCAGCAGTGGGGGCAGTGTGGTGAATCAGACTGGTTATATCGGTATCGATTCCAGTAACTCCTCACACAACAGCGTACTAGTGACGGGAACAGGTTCTGCCTGGACCAACACGGGTGGTCTCGTCATCGGCAATGCTGGTAGCAGCAACAGTCTGTTGATTACTAACGGGGCAAGTGTTAACAGTCAGGGTGGTTATATCGGCAGCGTCTCTAGCTCCTCACACAACAGCGTGACGGTAACGGGCACAGGTTCTGCCTGGACCAATACGGGTGGACTCTCTGTCGGGATAGGAGGCAGTAGCAACAGCCTGGTGATTAGTGACGGGGGCAGTGTGATCAATCAAAGCGGCAATATTGGCATCAACGCAAACTCCTCGAACAACAGTGTGCTGGTGACGGGAATAAACTCTGCCTGGACCAATACGGGCGATCTCAACGTAGGCTATTATGGAAGCAGCAACAGCCTGGTGATTAGTGACGGGGGCAGTGTGATCAATCAAAGCGGCAATATCGGTAACACTACCAACTCCTCCAACAACAGTGTGACGGTGACGGGAACAGGGTCCACTTGGACCAATACGGCGAATGTTTACGTCGGCTCTGAAGGCAGCAGCAACAGTCTAGTGATCAGTAATGGGGCAAGTGTGGTGAGTTCGAATGGGTATATCGGCTATACAAATACCTCCTCCAATAACAGCGTGCTGGTGACGGGGACGGGATCTGTCTGGACCAATACGGGTTCTCTCTACGTCGGCAATTATGGCAGCAGCAACAGCCTAGTGATCAGTGACGGGGGCAGTGTGATCAACGAGTATGGCTATATCGGTTCCGATTCCGTCTCCTCCAACAACAGCGTGTTGGTGACTGGAACGAACTCGGCTTGGACTAATACGGCATCTCTCTACGTCGGCTTTGACGGCAGCAGCAATAGTCTGGTGATTAGTGATGGGGGTAGTGTGATCAATCAGATCGGCTATATCGGCTACACCACCACCTCCTCAAACAACAGCGTGCTGGTGACGGGGACGGGATCTGTCTGGACCAATACGGGTTCTCTCTACGTCGGCAATTATGGCAGCAGCAACAGCTTGGTAATTAGCGATGGAGGTAGTGTGACCAATTCGGGGAGTTGGGGATCGATCGGGGATCGATCAACCTCTTCCAACAACAGCGTATTGGTGACTGGAACGGATTCTAGATGGACGATGAATACTGACCTTTACCTCGGCGATTCTGGCAGCAGCAACAGTATAGTGATCAACAACGGTGGGACTATAAAAAATGGTAATGGGCTTATTGGGAGCAGTGTTGGTTCTAACAACATCGTGACGGTAACAGGAACAAACTCTGCCTGGACTAATACGGGTAATCTCACCGTCGGCGGTGGTGGCAGCAGCAACAGTCTGGTGATTAGCGATGGGGGCTCTGTCACAAACGTCAACGGCTATATCGGATATAATTCTGTTTCCTCCAACAACAGTGTGCTGGTGACGGGAACAAACTCTGCCTGGACCAATACGGCAGATATTCTCGTCGGCAACAATGGCAGCAGCAACAGTCTGGTGATTAGCGACGGCGGTAGTGTCAGCGATCAGTATGGCTATATCGGCTACACCATAAACTCCTCCAACAACAGCGTGTTGGTCACGGGAACGAACTCTGCCTGGACAAATAGTATCGATCTCTACGTTGGTAATGCTGGCAGCAGTAACAGCCTAGTGATTGGCAGTGGGGGAAGTGTGATCAATCAGACCGGCTATATCGGCTTCTACACCAATTCCTCCAACAACAGCGTGCTGGTGACGGGGACAGGATCTGCCTGGACCAATACACTTGATCTCTCCGTCGGCTATGATGGTAGCAGTAACAGCCTGGTGATTAGCGATGGGGGTAGTGTGGAAAGTAGGTATGGCAGCATCGGTGCCGTCTCATCCAACAACAGCGTGTTGGTGACGGGAACCAACTCTGCTTGGACCAATACCGGATATCTCTACGTTGGTGTTTATGGCAGCAGTAACAGCCTGGTGATTAGTAACAGGGCAAGTGTGAACAGTGCGGAAGGCTCTATCGGCCGCGAAGACGGCTCCACCAACAACAGCGTGCTGGTAACGGGAATGGGATCTGCTTGGGCGAATACGGGTAATCTTAATGTCGGCTATGATGGTAGCAGCAACAGTCTGGTGATTAGTGACGGGGGCAGTGTAGTGAGTTCGAACGGATATATCGGTTCCAACTCAATCTCCTCGAACAACATCGTGACGGTGACGGGGACCAACTCTGCTTGGACGAATACGGGTAATCTCTATATCGGCAATTATGGCAGCAGTAACAGTCTGGTGATTAGTGACGGGGGTAGTGTGGTGAATTCAAATGGCTATATCGGATACACAAATACCTCCTCCAACAACAGCGTGCTGGTGACGGGGGCGGGATCTGCCTGGACTAATACATCTAATCTTTTCATTGGGGGAGCTGGTAGCAGTAACAGCCTGGTGATCAGTAATGGGGCTAGTGTGACCAACCAGACCAGCTATATCGGCTACGCCAACTCGAATAATAGCGTGCTGGTGACGGGAACAAACTCTGCTTGGACCAATACGGGAAATCTTCTCGTCGGCTTAGATGGCAGCAGCAACAGCCTGATGATTAGTAATGAGGGCAGCGTGGTAAGCAGTAATGGCTATATTGGCGCCAGTATTACCTCCTCCAACAACAGCGTGCTGGTAGCGGGAACCAACTCTGCCTGGACGAATTCGGGTAATCTTTATGTCGGCAATAATGGGAGCAGCAACAGCCTGGTTATTAGCAATGGGGGTAGTGTGACCAACCAGACCGGTTATATCGGTAACATCACCAGATCATCCAACAACATTGTGGTGGTGACTGGAACTAACTCTGCCTGGACTAATACCTCTAATCTTTACATTGGTGCATCTGGCAGCAGCAACAGTCTGGTCATAAGTGATGGGGGGCTTGTCTCCAGTGGTGCAGGTGATATCGGTCAAAACCCTACAGGTTCCAATAACACCGTCTTAGTGGAAGGGCTTGGATCTACTTGGACGAACCTCAGTGGCCTTAGGATCGGTAATCAAAGTAGCGGTAATCGGTTAGTGATCTCGAATCAGGCAGCTGTGTACAACAATGATGCTTATATTGGGAGTTTGGGCAGCGCATCGAATAACAGCGTGTTGGTGACGGGAACAGGGTCTGCCTGGAGCAACGGTAGTGGACTCTATATCGGCAATGGCGGGGCTAGCAACAGCCTCATTATTAGCAATGAAGCCAGTGTGGTTAGTTTAGGGGGATTTATCGGAAAGTTTTCTACTTCCAGTAACAACATGGTGGCAGTGACGGGAACTAACTCTGCCTGGACTAATACGGGCGATCTTTTCGTCGGCAACTTTGGCAACAGTAACAGCCTTGTGATTAGTAGTGGGGGAACTGTGATCAATTCTAATGGATATATCGGATACACAAATACCTCCTCCAATAATAGTGTGTTGGTGACGGGAACAAACTCTGCCTGGACGAATACGGGTGATCTCTACGTCGGCTACAGGGGCATTAGTAATAGTCTAGTCATTTCCAACGGCGGCACGGTGGCGGTGGCGGGCGACCTCAACCTTGGGCAACAAGCAGGGGCGGATAGAAACTTGCTCACGGTGGGAGGTGGCGCTGCCGCGTCTTCTTTGACCGCCGGCGGCGTGATCAACGTAGGATTCGGCGGTGCTGGCAATACGATCGGCATCCTGAGCAATGGCACCGTCAGTGCCGCCTCCACGCGGATCGGTGGCTACGGAGAGAGCAACACGGTGAACGTAACGGGCGGTGCGCTCAGCACCACTAACGATCTTGTTGTCGGTTATTTCACCGCAGGCAACTCTCTCCATGTGTCCGCCGGGGGCAGTGCCACGGCGGGGTCAATCACGGTCGGGCTCGATACTAATGCTTCGAGCAACTCGGTCCGTATCAGCGGAACAGGATCAATCATGCAAACCACGGGCTTGTTCTATTTCGGAGAAAGCGGAAGTTCCAACAGTCTCGTAGTCGAAAACGGAGGGAAAGTTCTTTCGCAAACCCTCGATGCCGTCCTCGGCCTCAACGCCGGGGCCAACGACAACGTGCTTTCGATCGGTGGCGCTGGCTCACAATTTAGCAATAATGCGACCTTATATATCGGTCGGAGCGGAGCGGCCAACACGCTTTCGGTGGAGAACGCCGGTTCGCTCGTTACGAAGAACTCCCGCCTCGGCGGCGATGCTGGTTCCTCGAACAACATCGCAACTGTCAGCGGTACGGGATCGGCCTGGACCAACACCGGAACTATGCGCGTGGGCTCGGGCGGATCGGGCAACACCCTGGTCATTTCCAATGGCGGCAAAGTGGAAACTGCGGGCAACGCCTTCATCGGTTACAGCAACACCTCCGGCAACAACAGCGTGCTGGTCAGTGGTGCGGGTTCACTTTGGACCAATAGCAATGATCTCGTTATCGGCTATTCTGGCAGTAGTAACAGTTTGGTGATTAGTAATGGGGGCAGTGTGGTGAATAGTAATGGCTATATCGGTGCACGATCGGGATCTTCGAACAACAGCGTGATCGTGACGGGGGCAGGATCTACTTGGTCAAATACGGGGGATCTCCGCGTTGGCTATGATGGCAGCGGCAACACACTAACGGTAGCGAACGGAGGTTCTGTATCTGCGACAACCATCAACATTGGCCAGCTCACAGATTCTAGCGGAATCGTGAATATTGGATCATATGGGGGGAGCGATACAGCCGGATCGATAGGTGCTACTCCGATCACCTTTGGTGCGGGGACAGGCACTTTGAACTTTAATCAGGCCGATACGGCAACCCTCACTCAACTGATCTCCGGCTCGACCGGCGTCAACACCGTCAGCCAGCGGGGGAGTGGAACCACGATTCTTTCTGGGGCAAATACCTATAGCGGGACGACAGCGATTTCCGCTGGAACACTCTGGGCGCAAAACACACAAGCTTTAGGCACAAGCACGGTCAACTTGACTGGAGGAAGCCTACAGCTGGGGAGCTATCTCGAAGTGGACACCATGACCTGGGGTGGGGGACAGATCTACATTCCGACTCTGACCAGTGCCAACGGCATCTATCTGAATATCACCAACGCGGCCACTGGGTTGACCAACACGACATCCACCAATCAGTTCAATGTCACTGGAGCGAGGTTGACTCTGAACGTGCCAACCAAGTTGCTGAGTGCGACCAACATGACGACGAACAACTTCTCGACCAACCAATTCACCGTCACAGGGCTGACCAAATACAACCTTTCCATCAGCAACAGTATCTTATGGCTAACGTCTTTGTTTACCAGTTACACGATTTATGCCGCTACCCCCAACCAGTACCAAGTCGCTAGTGCTCTAAACGGTTTTGCCGATGCAACCTCTGGGGATCGAACAACGGTCACGACGGCCCTCAACTCACTTGCGACAGACGCCCAGTATCAGGCTGCTTTCGAACAGATGATGCCTTCGATTTATAGCTCGTTGCCGACGCTGGCGTTCAACACCGCGAACGGACTTAACACCAAGCTGTTCGAGAGGATCTGGCTGATGCAGGTGGCGGGACTTTCGGGCGCAGCGGTAGCAGGGGATTCCCCCACCCAAAACAACGATAACAACCCGCTAGGGCTGAAAGCGGATGAAAATTGGAGTCCTTTTGTGGATGCGAACGGAATCTTCGCCTCGGCCAACAGCGGGGGAACCTTGGACACCTACAATGCCCAGAACGGTGGTGTGACAACGGGAGGAATGTACAAGTTCTTGCCTAACCTGATGGCTGGAGCCTACGCGGGCTACCAGTACACCCACGCTGGGTACGACGGGAGCACCAGTATGGAGGATAATGCGGCTCGCTTCGGACTTCTAGCTTCGTGGGCTGGGGAAACCTGCTACCGCAACACCGATAACATCTATCTCAATGGACTGGTGGGTGGACAGATGCACAACTACAACGTGGATCGGCAGATCGTGTTCAGTGATATCAATCGGACGGCGAATGCGACTCCGACGGGTGGAGAGTTCGATTCAGCGGTTCAGGTTGGATACAATGTTCGGGAGGGTGGCTTTACCTTCGGTCCGCAGGCCAGTCTCCAGTACACCTACTTAGGGGTGAACAGCTTTGACGAGAGTGGGGCGGATTCGTTGGATCTGAATGTGGATTCGTTTAATTCGAGCAGCATGATGTTTACCTTGGGAGGGCAGGGGGCGTATCGGATCGAGGTGGACGATGATTTTGCGGTGATACCGATGGCATCGGCCAGCTGGCAGCATGAGTGTTTGCAGAATCCGTATGGGATTCAGTCGGCGTTTGGGACGGGGGGTCCGAGTGAATCGTTTAACTTCCAGAGCTCGGCTCCGTTGAGAGACTTCTTCTACGGGGGTGTGGGTGTGGGCTTTGCGATTGGGCAGAATTGGCAGGTATCGGTGTTGTGGAATGCGTCGGCGGCCAATGCGGATCTGGCCAGTCAGAACGTGTTCATCAGCGCCGCGGCTCGGTTTTAAGCGAACGGTGCACGAGGCGGTGGCTGCGTTGATCCAGAGGCGGAGATTATTTGGGTATCAAGCGGGAAGGAAGGGGAGGTAGAGCCCACCTAGGTTTCTCCCTCCATAGAAGAATCTTCTTTATATTACTTGCAGGGCTTTTTTTGTGGGGGTGGGAGATTAAGCCATAGGTGAAGCCAGAAGATTTAATTCTAAGAAGATCTGTGTAAAAATCAGATTTTCAGTCATTTAATAAAAGTTGTTTGTGGCTTGGTAGTACTTATGATTTTATTATGTTTTTTCAAGATTCCATCCGCAAAGGGGTTCTGTGTTTCTGCCTCCTTGGCGGGATAATAGCCCATGTATTGGGACAGGACCTTGTTGTAGACAGTGGCACGACCAACATCACTAGCAGCGCCAATTACGATAACACCTACATCGGATCTAACTCCACTGCTTCGAACAATCTCTTAAACGTATATGGATCGGGAGTCGTCTTAAGTAACTCGGCGAATGTTTTCGTCGGTTATGAGGGCAGCGACAACAGTCTCGTCATCAGCAATGAGGCCAGTGTGGTAAATCAATTTGGCGTTATCGGCTATACAAACAACTCCTCCAACAACAGTGTTCAGGTTACGGGAACAAACTCTTCTTGGACCAATACGGGATATCTTTACGTCGGCTATGCAGGCAGCAGCAACAGTCTGGTGATTAGCAACGGGGGCAGTGTGAAGAATAGTATTGGCTTTATCGGCAATCAGGTCGGTTCTTCCAATAACATTGTGACGGTAACAGGGACTAACTCGACTTGGACAAATACGGCTGATCTCGTCGTCGGCTATGCAGGCAGCAGCAACGGCTTGGTCATTAGCTATGGGGGCAGTGTGACCAATCAGTCTGGCTTTGTTGGATACACCACCAACGCCTCTAACAACAGCGTTCTGGTGACGGGAACAAACTCTGCCTGGACGAATACTACTTATCTCTTTGTCGGTTATAATGGCTCCAGCAACAGTCTGGTGATTACCAACCAGGGAAGCGTGGTTAGTTTGAGCGGCTTTATCGGTGCTTTCCCTAACTCCTCAAACAACATCGTGACCGTGACGGGGGCAGGATCCATCTGGACGAATACGGGTGAACTCTATATCGGTGATTCCGGCAGCAGCAACAGCTTGGTGATTAGTGATGGGGGAAGCGTAGTTAATTCCAATGGGTATATTGGCATCGGAAATAACTCCTCCAACAATAGCGTGCTGGTAACGGGAACAGGATCTGCCTGGACGAATTATAACAACCTCCACGTCGGCTATTTTGGTAGCAGCAACAGTCTGGTGATTAGTGACGGGGGCAGTGTGGTAAGTGATGACGGTTATATTTCTTATGATTCGGGATCTTCCAACAACATTGTGACGGTGACGGGAATTGGATCTACGTGGAGTAATACGGGCGATCTTTACGTAGGCACAATGGGCAGCAGCAATAGTATGGTGATAAGCAGTGGTGCCAGTGTGACCAATCGGTCTGGCTTTATTGGATATGGCACCTCCAACAATAGTGTGTTGGTGACGGGAACAGGCGCTGCCTGGACTAATACGGGCGATCTCTCTGTCGGATATGCTGCCAGCAGTAACAGCCTCGTTATCACGAATGGGGCAAGTGTGGTGAGTTCGAATGGATATATCGGTTCCAATGCTATCTCATCCAACAACAGCGTGACGGTAACGGGAACAAACTCTGCCTGGACGAATACGGGTGTACTCTCTGTCGGGCGTGAAGGCAGCAGTAACAGCCTGGTGATCACTAATGGGGGAAGCGTGGTCAATTCGGATGGTTTTATCGGATACCGGTCCGCGAACAATATCGTGACAGTTACGGGAACGAACTCGGCCTGGACGAATCGTAGCGATCTCTACGTCGGCTATGAAGGCAGTGGCAATAGCTTAGTGATCACTAATGGGGGAGGCGTGGTCAATTCCAACAGCTTTATCGGTGCCGATTTGGGAACTTCCAACAACAGCGTACTGGTGACGGGAACAGGATCTGCCTGGACGAATACGGGCAATCTCTACGTCGGCTATTATGGAAGTAGCAACAGCCTGGTGATTAGCAATGGAGCTAGTGTTGTGAATTCGAATGGATTTATCGGCACCGACTCTACGTCCTCCAATAACATTGTGACTGTAACGGGAGCAAGCTCTGCCTGGACCAATGCGGTTGATCTCTTTGTCGGGTTTTTTGGTAGTAGCAACAGTCTGGTAATCCGCGATGAGGCGAGTGTGGTCAATGCGAACGGCTTTATCGGCAATCAGCTCGGTTCTTCCAATAACATTGTGACGGTAACAGGGACTAACTCGACTTGGACAAATACGGCTGATCTCTGCATCGGTAACAAGGGCGCCAGTAACAGTCTAGTGATTAGCAATGGGGCAAGCGTAATTAATTCCAATGGGTATATCGGCAACGGAAATAACTCCTCCAACAACAGCGTTTTGGTAAAGGGGACGAACTCTGCCTGGACTAATAGTGCCAATCTCATCGTCGGCAATGATGGTAGCAGCAACAGTTTGGCGATCACTAACGGCGGAAGTGTGATCAACTCTAATGGCTATATCGGAAACAATTCTGGCTCCTCGAACAACCTTGTGACGGTGACGGGAACCAACTCAGCTTGGACGAATACGGGTGATCTCTATGTCGGTTATGAAGGCAGTGGCAACAGTCTGGTGATTAGCAGTGGGGGCAGTATAACCAATCAGATTGGCTGGATCGGCGACACCACCAACTCATCCAACAACAGTGTGACGGTGACAGGGACAAACTCTGCCTGGACGAATAACCAACTTTTGGTCGGGAATGCCGGCAGTAGCAACAGTCTTGTGATCAGTAATGGTGCAAGTGTGATCAATACGTATGGCTATATCGGCAACATCACCACATCATCTAACAACATTGTTACCGTGACGGGAACCAACTCGGCTTGGACTAATAGTGCCGATCTCTACGTGGGCTATATTGGTAGCAGCAACAGTCTGGTGATTAGTAACGGGGCAAGTGTGATGGTCGATAGCAACGGCTATATTGGTACCGCCTCCTCCAACAACAGTGTGCTGGTAACGGGGACAGGATCTGCTTGGACTAATACTTCTAATCTTTACATTGGCGCAAATGGCAGCAGCAACAGCCTCGTGATCAGTAATAGGGGTAGTGTGGTCAATTGGACTGGCCATATCGGCAACACAATCAACTCCTCCAACAACATCGTGACCGTGACGGGAGCAGGGTCCAGTTGGACGAATACACTTGATCTCTACGTCGGCTATACTGGCAGCAGCAACAGTCTGGTGATCAGCAACAGGGGCAGTGTGATCAATTCCATTGGATATATCGGATACGATTCCAATTCGTCAAATAACATTGTGACAGTGACGGGGACGAACTCGGCTTGGACGAATCGTAGCGATCTCGTCGTCGGGGAGTTTGGCAGTGGCAACAGTCTGGTGATCAGCGATGGGGGTAGTGTGATGAATGAATATGGCGTTATCGGCGACTACGGTACCTCCTCCAACAACATCGTGACAGTTGCGGGGACAGGCTCTGCCTGGACGAATACGGCAAATCTTTTTGTCGGCTATCAGGGCAGCGGGAACAGTCTAGCGATCAGCAATGAAGCCAGTGTGTTGAACGGTTATGGCTATATTGGCTACGACTCCACTGGATCCAACAACAGCGTGACTGTGACAGGAGCAGGATCTACGTGGACGAATTTGGATAATCTCTTTGTCGGCTATCGGGGGAGTGGGAACAGCTTGATGGTCAGTAATGGAGCCAGTGTGTTGAACGGTTATGGCTATATTGGCTACGAATCTACTGGATCCGACAACATCGTGACGGTGACCGGAACAGGATCTACGTGGACGAATTTGGATAATCTCTTTGTTGGCTATCGCGGGAGTGGGAACAGTTTGATGGTTAGTAATGGAGCCAGTGTGTTGAACGGTTATGGCTATATTGGCTACACCTCGAACTCCTCCAACAACAGCGTGGTCGTCACGGGAGCAAACTCGACTTGGACGAATACGGGTAGTCTCTCCGTCGGCTATTTTGGCAGCGGCAACACTCTAACGGTAGCAAACGGCGGGTCTGTTTCTGCTGCTAGCCTTACGATTGCGTTTCAGACAGATTCCAGCGGAACTCTGAATATCGGATCTCTTGGCGGGAGTGATACGGCGGGCTCGATTGGTACTACTTCCATCACCTTTGGTGCGGGCACCGGTACGCTGAACTTCAACCAGAGTAACACGTTGACTTTGAGTCAGGCCATCAGTGGAGATACCGGAACGAACTTTGTGAGCCAACTGGGAAACGGAACCACAGTTCTAACGGGGGATAACAACTATACCGGTACGACGACGATTCTTGCGGGAACTCTGCAGGCTGGTCGTACCAACGCCCTGGGAAGTAGTGACCTTTCTTTGGGAGGCGGTGGAAGCACAGGGAGACTTTCCTTGGCCACCACGAATCTCGCAGTTGGCGCGATGAGTTGGGGGAGTAACGGAATCGTTTCTTTATCTCCGGGCTACCAGCGACTCGCAGTCAATGGATCTATGACCAACACGATTGGCGGGGGGACCTTTGAAATCAATACCTTAAACAATAACACCAATGTCTTGGTCGGCTTTACCAGTCAAACAGGGTTTACTTCATCTGACTTTAAGGTGACCAACGTTTCCGGGTACTCATTCCAACTCAATGCAAACAATGTTTCAGGATATATCGCCTCAAATACCAATGTTGTTGTCGGCAACAACAGCACGGTCAGCATCGTTGGAGGGGATAGCTTAGAGGTCATTAGTTTAACAATTGATTCGGGATCGACCCTCCGCGGTACGGGTACTCTGAAAGGTAATTTATTCGTTAATGGAACGTTGGCTCCTGGTAACAGCCCGGGAACGTTCTTTGTTTCTGGTGGAAATTTGGCGATGGGGGCTGGATCGACTTGGGATCAGCAGATTGAAAGCACTTCGGTGTATGACATTGTGGATCTGAGCGGGACTGGGACTGCGACATTGGGCGGTGCGCTTAATGTTACCACCTCCCCGGGAGCAAGCCTGCAGTATGGCAACCAATATAACTTCTTGGTCAATGCAACGGCGATTACTGGGACCTTTAGTAGCATCGTCGTATCTGTCCCCAGCATCTATCGAGCCACATTGATTACCACTGCGAGCACCGCAGGCATCCTGTTTGCACCTACCAGCTATACCTTAGTCGCCCAGACTCCAAATCAGGTGCAGGTAGCCGGAGCGTTGGATTCATTCATTGGAGCTAGTGGCGACCGGGGAACGGTTTCCACCGCCTTGGACACGTTGAGTGCTGGAGCCTACGGTTCCGCCTTCGAGCAGATCATGCCTTCAACCTACAGCTCCTTGCCGACACTGGCGTTCAACACGGCCAATGCGCTTAACACTAAGCTGTTTGAAAGGATCTGGTTGATGCAGGTAGCGGGACTGTCGGGGGCGGCGGTGGCGGGGGATTCCCCCACACAAAACAACGATAACAACCCTCTGGGCCTCAAAGAGGATCAGAACTGGAGTCCATTTGTGGATGCCAACGGGGTTTTTGCTTCGGCCAACAGCGGGGGAACCTTGGACACCTACAACGCCCAGAACGGTGGTATGACCACAGGAGCGATGTACAAGTTCCTGCCCAACCTGATGGCTGGAGCCTATGCGGGCTATCAGTACACCCACGCTGGTTACGACGGGAGCACCAGTATGGAGGATAATGCAGCTAGGTTCGGACTCTTGGCCTCTTGGGCTGGGGAAACATGCTATAGCAACACAGATAACATTTATCTCAACGGCTTAGTGGGTGGACAGATCCATAACTACAACGTGGATCGGCAGATTGTGTTCAGTGATATCAACCGGACGGCTAATGCGACCCCAACGGCCGGTGAGTTAGATACAGCTGTTCAGGTTGGGTACAACATCCGAGAAGGTGGTTTTACCTTCGGTCCTCAGGCGAGCCTGCAGTACACCTACCTAGGAGTGGGAAGTTTTAACGAGAGCGGTGCGGATTCGTTGGATCTCAATGTGGATTCGTTTAATTCGAGCAGCATGATGTTCACGCTGGGCGGGCAGGGGGCGTACCGGATCGAGGTGGATGAGGATTTCGCAGTGATTCCGATGGCGGATGCCAGCTGGCAGCATGAGTGTCTACAGAACCCGTATGGGATCCAGTCGGCCTTTGCCACGGGGGGGCCGAGCGAGTCGTTTAACTTCCAGAGTTCGGCTCCGTTGAGGGACTTCTTCTATGGAGGTGTGGGCGTTGGATTTGCCATCGGGCAGAACTGGCAGGTATCGGTGTTGTGGAATGCGTCGGCGGCAAACGCGGATCTGGCCAGTCAGAACGTGTACATCAGCGCCGCGGCTCGGTTTTAAGCGAACGGCGCACGAAGCGGTGGCCTATTGAAATATCAGGTTTCATCCATAGGATGTCCTTATGAGATTGGCGCGGCTGTTAGCCGGGGTGTTTTTATGGATTTCGTCTACGATGGGGCCTGTTCACGCAATCGTTTTTTTTAGTCAGGGAGATGATGCGAATTTAATCAGTCCAGGCGGGGGGTTGCCTTGGGATAATGTGGTGCAGATGCGGAGCACCTCAGGGCCTATTGGTAGCGGAGTTTATCTGGGAAACCGATATGTGCTGACAGCGGCGCATGTCGCACCTCTTACGAGTGTGAGGGTAGGTTTTGTGGACTATGCGCTCGACTCGTCTTCGGCGGTGAATATCGGCACCTCAGATATGAAATTAGTGCGGCTGGCCAACGATCCTGGATTGGGCAGCGTTCGACTGAATACCAGTGCGGCCAGTGATGGTGGATTCGCCTACGTGGTGGGTTATGGGGTGGGACGGGCTTCTAGTTCTCTTTTAAATAGTAGTCCAGTCACCTGGGGAGATGATTCTACTGTAGCTAAGCGGTGGGGGACGAATACGGTGGACGCTGCCTACAGCGGGATATCGGTCAATGGCTATACATCGGACCTGCTTCGCACTCAGTTCAACACGAATTCAGGAGCGAACGAGGCGGCCTTGACCCGCTACGATTCGGGAAGCGCGCTTTTCCGGCAAATCGGGTCGAGTTGGTATCTGGTGGGTTTAGGAGCCTATGTGCAAAACAGCAATTTATCGGGCGCAAGTACCCAATTCGATTCAGCCAACTCGGACGATAATTATTTTATCCGGATCTCGTCTTACTCGATTGCCACCGATCAGATTGGGGCGGTTGGGGTG
>Ga0209597_1001384_pt1 | contig 15886 bp, 14 predicted proteins | sample M_140625_MF_Meta_FD_187316 | JGI IMG/M metagenome (GOLD analysis project Ga0209597, IMG submission 187316) | Freshwater microbial communities from Lake Montjoie, Canada to study carbon cycling - M_140625_MF_MetaG (SPAdes) (version 2) | ecosystem: Environmental > Aquatic > Freshwater > Lake... | reverse complement strand
TTACTGTTTTGTGTGCAAGTGCATCATATATTGCTGTTCCTGCAGCTATGCGCTTGGCAATTCCCGAAGCCAATCCAGGAATTTATGTACCAATGACATTAGCCATTACATTTCCTTTTAATATTATTATAGGTTTACCTTTGTATTTAGAAATTATAACTCATTTTATTAAATAATTAAATTATGGAAGACAATATTAAAAAAATTGAAATTGTAACCGACATGGCTTATTTAAAAAAAATAACATCTCTTATTGATGATCATGGTAATTATGGATACACTATTATAAAAGATATTTCTGGCAAAGGTGGAAGAGGGCATAAAGATGGACATGGCGTTTCCTCGGGTTTCAAAAACTGCTACTTTTTTATGTTTTGTGAAGAGATTGATGCAAAAAAAATTATTGAATTGATAAAACCTTATCTTAAAAAATTTGGCGGAATTTGTACTGTAAGTGATTCGCATTGGGTTTATCATTAAAAACTAGTTTAAAATCCTAAACTTAAAATAATTCTTATGATGTACTACATAAAATTAAAATAATTTTTATGTATTATTGTTTTAAAATTTGTTTGCATTAAAAAAGCGTCATTTTTATAAATTTATTTTTTATAAAAAACATGAAATCATTCCCTTATCAAATTTCTAATCTAGAAGAATATCATCAAGCTTATCAGAAAAGCATCAAACAACCAGCTCAATTTTGGGAAGAAATAGCACAAAATTTTACTTGGAAAAAAAAGTGGGATTCAGTCTTAGAATGGAATTTTAAAGATCCAAAAATAGAGTGGTTCAAGGGGGCTCAATTAAATATTACCGAAAATTGTTTAGACCGTCATTTAAAAAATTTTGGTGATCAAGCTGCCATCATCTGGGAACCTAATAACCCTGATGAACAAAACCGTGTATTAACTTATAATGATTTGTATAAAAAAGTTTGTCAATTTTCTCATGTTTTAAAAAACAGTGGCGTAAAAAAAGGCGACACCGTTTGTATTTATATGGGAATGATTCCTGAGCTAGCAATCGCCGTTTTATCTTGCGCAAGAATCGGCGCCATTCATTCAGTTGTATTTGGTGGATTCTCGGCTCAAAGTATTTCTGATAGATTACACGATGCTAAATCTGAATTCGTTATCACCTGCGATGGTGCTTTTCGTGGCCAAAAAAACATTCCTTTAAAAAGTGTAATAGACGAAGCGTTAATTTCTTGTCCATTCGTTAAACGCGTTATCGTATATTCTAGAACTCAAATTCCATTAAATATGATTGAAGGAAGAGATACTTGGTGGGAAGAAGAAATAAAAAAAATTGAAACTAAAAATTGTAATATTTTTGAAGCAGAAGTGATGGAGGCCGAAGATCCTTTATTTATTTTATACACCTCTGGCTCAACCGGAAAACCAAAAGGAGTAGTTCATTCTACTGCTGGCTATATGGTATACACCAATTATACTTTTATAAATACATTTCAATATCAAACAAACGACATCTTTTTTTGTACCGCCGATATTGGTTGGATTACAGGACATAGTTATTTGTTATATGGTCCACTTAGTGCTGGAGCTACAACAGTTTTATTTGAAGGAATACCAACCTGGCCAAATGCAAGCAGATTATGGGATATAATTGATAAATATAAAATAAATACTTTATATACCGCTCCAACTGCCATTAGAAGTTTAATGAGTTATGGCTTAGAGCCTTTAAAAGGAAAAGATTTATCTTCTTTAAAAGTGTTAGGAACAGTTGGAGAGCCTATAAACGAAGAAGCTTGGCATTGGTATAACACGAACATTGGAAAAAATAAATGCCCTATTGTTGATACCTGGTGGCAAACAGAAACTGGTGGTATTTTAATTTCAAATTTAGCTAGTATTACTCCTGCAATTCCTTCATTTGCCACTTTACCTATGCCAGGAATCGTTCCTTGCTTAATAGATGAAAACGGAAAAGAAATTGAAGAAAATAATGTAAGCGGAAATCTTTGCATCAAACAGGCATGGCCTTCAATCATTCGAACAACTTTTGGAGATCACGAACGTTGTCGTAAAACTTATTTTTCTACATACGAAAATAAATACTATACCGGCGATGGTGCTTATAGAGATGCAAATGGAAATTATCGAATTACAGGTCGAGTTGATGATGTATTAAATGTTAGTGGTCATCGTATTGGAACAGCCGAAATAGAAAATGCAATTAATCAACACAAAGGAGTTATTGAAAGCGCTGTAGTTGGATATCCTCATGATATAAAAGGACAAGGTATTTATGCCTACATTATTTATAATAAAAATATTGATGATGTAATTGCATTAAATAATAACATCACACAAACAGTATCAAATATTATAGGCCCCTTTGCAAAACTCGACAAAATTCAATTTGTTAATGGCCTGCCTAAAACTAGAAGTGGAAAAATCATGCGACGAATTTTAAGAAAAATTGCTGAAAATGATATAAATAATTTAGGTGATACAACTACACTTTTAGATCCTAATGTAGTAAATGAAATAAAAAATGGAAGAATATAAATCAATGAAATTTAAAAATTTATAAAAAAATTTCTATTGCTTTAGGAAAATGCTCAAATTCGAGTTCCTGAATTTTTTTAGTCAAGGTTTCAACCGTTTCGTTTAAATTTATTTCACATGTTGCTTGTAAAATAATTTCTCCTTTATCAAACTCTTCATTCACAAAATGTATAGTTATTCCACTTTGTTTTTCCTTATTATCAATTACTGCTTGATGAACATGCTTACCAAACATTCCTTTTCCTCCATATTTTGGCAATAACGAAGGATGCAAATTAATAATTTTATTAGGAAAAGCATTTATAAATTCAATTGGAATTTTTAATAAAAAACCTGCCAATACTATTAAATCAATATGTTCTACTTTTAAAAATTCTATAAACTGATTGCTGTAGTTTTGTAGTGCTGATTTGCTTAGAATCTGCACATTTTTGTTATACTTTGCAGCACGTAATATAATTCCAGCATCATCTTTATTGGTTACTACTAATTTAATTTTAATTCGAGAATCGTTGGCAAAGTAATTAAATAAGTTTTCTGCATTAGTTCCTTCTCCGCTCGCAAATATTGCTACATTAATCATACATACAAAAATATAAATTTTATTACGATTGTAATATTATTTATCTCAGTACCTCATGATTATCTAAATTTTTTAAAAGTAAATTTTCTTACATTTGCCTATATGATATTAGATTACATTTTGTGGAATCCAAGTCCTGAAGTATTTACTATACCAGTAATAAATTGGCCAGTGCGATGGTACGGCCTTATGTGGGCATTGGCTTTTATTGCAAGCCACTTTTTTATGAATCGAATTTATAAAGCCGAAGGTCGAACCGAAAAAGCTTTAGATTCTTTAACGCTTTATATTATTTTAGGTACCGTGTTAGGGGCAAGATTTGGGCATTGTTTATTTTACGGCCCCTGGTTTGATGAGTTTAATACTTATGGTCAATTAATAAATGAAGGATACTTATCTCATCCTCTTAATATGTTAAAAGTATATGAAGGTGGCTTGGCAAGCCATGGTGGTGCAATTGGTATTATTGTTGCCATGATTTTATACTGTCGTAAACAAAAAGAAAACTGGTTATGGTTATTCGATCGCTTGGTAATTGTTGTGCCTCTCGCAGCCATGTTTATTAGAATAGGAAATTTAATTAATAGCGAAATAATTGGCCATGTTACAAATGTACCTTGGGCATTTATTTTTAGTAGAGAAGATAATTTACCCAGGCATCCAGCTCAATTATACGAAGCAATTTATTGCTTATTTTTATTTGTATTTATGTATTGGTTCTGGAAAAATAAACGCGAAAAAGTTGGGCCAGGTTTTATGTTTGGCCTATTATGTGTATTATTGTTTATTGAACGGTTTATCGACGAATTTTTTAAGGAAAATCAAGCCGATTTCGAAAATAGTTTGCCAATTAATATGGGGCAAATATTAAGCTTGCCCTTTATTTTAATAGGCCTCTTTATGATTTGGAGATCTTACCATCAGTTACAAAAAAAATAAATATTTAGTATTTTTTTAAAAGTAAACTGTGTAAAACTATTTGTATTGCTTTTAATATCTATCAACTCCATTCGTAATTTTGATAAATTAATACTATACTATGATTAATAAATACCTTTTTTTTATTTTTATTTTTATTTCATTATTTGGTTGCTCTCAAATTCAAAATGAGAATTTTACTACAGTAACAGCATCTCGAAAAATTCAAACAGAATTTTCATTGAATGATTTTCTAGAATCAAATGTTGATTTAGATAACCAAACAAACCTTGTATTTAATTTAATGGATGATAGCTCCAAGGTAGCTCAGTTGTTAATGCCTGCTGTTGGAAGAATGGGCTTAACCAAATTAGAGATTGATGAATTAGTTAAAAAGAGAATGATTGGTGGAATGTTAATGTTAAATGGAACAAAAGAAGAATTTAAATCATGGATAATAGAGTTTAATGCTATAAATAAAAAGAAAAATTGTCTTCCTTTTTTATATTCTGCTGATGCTGAGCCAAGTTTAATTAATCGAAAAATTATTGGTTCAACACCAGTAAAAAAAGCGCAAGAAGTAAAAACCAAAGAAGAAGCTATTGAAGTGGCAAGCCTAATCTCAAAAGATTTAAATGAAATAGGTATTAATTATAATTTTGCTCCTGTTATTGATGTTTCTGGTAACACTACTGTTGGTTACAGAGGCTTTGGTAAAAAAAAAGAGAATTTAATTCCTTGGTCAACTGCTTTTGTAAAAGAAACGCAATCTAAAAATATTATTGCCACAGCCAAACATTTTCCGGGCCATGGATTAGTTTCGGGCGATACACACAAAACATTACAAACAATAAATGGTGAACTAAAAGAATTAGAAAATTATCCCCCATTAATACAATCGGGCGTTCTTTCTATTATGATTGCTCATATTGCCATTACTAATAACAAAGACTATGATTCAAAAGGAATGCCTGCAACAACCTCTGATGCGATTGTGACCAAGTTATTAAGAAATAAATTAAATTTTAAAGGATTAATTGTTACTGATGCTATGAATATGGGTGGCGTTAGTCAGATAAAAAATGCTGCAGTTAGAACTATCGATGCTGGTTGTGATATTATTTTAATGCCCTTAGAAATTAAAATTGCATACAACGAAATCTTAAATAAATACAAAGCAAACCAAGTATTTAAATTAAAGGTAGACAACTCTGCAAAAAGAATTGTTAGAATGAAAATTTGTTTAGGTTTAATTAAATAAATTTATTTCATTCGTATCGTCTGAGTCCTATCTGGGCCAACTGACACAATTGAAATGGGAATCTCAACTATCTTCTCAATAAACTGAATATATTCAAGTAAAGTTTGTGGTAATTTTGATTTATTATCAATGGCAGTTAAATCTTCGGCCCAACCTTTTAACGAAACGGTAATTGGTTTTAAATAACTTGGATCGATGTTATAGGGCAAATAATCAATCATCTTGCCGTTATAATTATAATGAGTACAAACTTCTATATTTTCAAAATTGCTCAACACATCAGCTTTCATCATCATTAATTCTGTTACGCCATTTATCATCACTGCATATTTTAATGCCGGAATGTCTAGCCATCCAGTCCGACGTGGCCTTCCAGTTGTACTTCCAAACTCTTTGCCTATTTGTCTGATTTTTTCACCAGTTTCATTATCTAATTCAGTAGGAAATGGACCACTTCCTACTCTTGTGCAATAAGCTTTAAAGATACCGATTACGTTTCCTATTTTATTTGGTGGTATACCTAAGCCATTACACGCTCCTGCACAAATGGTATTGCTACTTGTTACAAAAGGATAAGAGCCAAAATCAACATCTAACAAACTGCCTTGAGCGCCTTCTGCTAAAACCCGTTTACCATCTTTAATGGCTGAGTTAATATAATGTTCTGTTTCTGAAAATTGTAATTGTTTTAAAAATTCAATTGCTTCAAACCAACTTGGTTCAAGTTCTTGTAAATTGTATTCATAATTATAAAAAGATAGAATTTGTTTGTGTTTCTCTACCAAAGTATCATACTTTTCTTTAAACTCATTAGTTTCAATATCACCAATACGCAAACCGTTACGCCCAGTTTTATCCATATATGTTGGGCCAATACCTTTTAAAGTAGAGCCAATTTTATTTTTACCTTTCGCTGCTTCGCTTGCAGCATCTAATAATCGATGCGATGGCAAAATTAAATGTGCTCTTGTACTAATAAGCAATTTTGATTTAACATCAACCCCTAATTTTAATAAAGCATCTATTTCTTTTTTAAAAATTACCGGGTCAATCACAACACCATTTCCAATTACATTAATAGCCGTTGGATGAAAAATGCCGCTAGGAATGGTATGTAAAACATGTTTAATGCCATTAAACTCTAGTGTATGGCCTGCATTCGGTCCGCCCTGAAATCGTGCAATAATATCATAATTTGGAGTTAAAACATCCACAATTTTACCTTTACCTTCATCTCCCCATTGCAATCCTAGTAATACATCCGCTTTATTTATCATACTATATCAAAAATTTAAAAAGCAAATTTATTATAAAAGATAAAGTAATGTAAGGTTTTTAATAACTTTTGTAAAAATAAAATTTAATTCAAATTGGCAATTGTTTTTGTAATTTTATCGCAATGCATAAAATTACCATAGCAATAGATGGATATAGCAGTTGTGGCAAAAGCACTTTAGCAAAAGCGCTTGCACAAAAGCTAAATTACAAATATATAGATACTGGAGCTATGTATAGAGCTGTTGCTTGGTATGCGCTGAAAAATGGTATTATAGATCAACATCAAAACATTGATAATAACTTACTTTTATCTAATCTTAATAAAATTGATGTAAGTTTTGAGTTTAATCAACATACTCAACAATCCGACGTTTATTTGAATGGGTATAACATCGAATCCAACATCCGAACGATGGAAGTTAGTAGCATTGTTAGTAAAATAAGTTCGATAAAAGAAGTTCGCGAAAAAATGGTGGCCCTTCAAAGAATAATGGGCGAAGGGAAAGGCTTTATTTTAGATGGGCGAGACATTGGAACCCATGTTTTCCCTAAAGCTGAATTAAAATTATTTATGACTGCTAATACCGACATAAGAGCAAAACGTAGACAAGATGAATATTTTAGCAAACAACAATATTTTAGTTTAGAAGAAGTAAAACAAAGTTTAATTGATCGCGATAATGAAGACATTAATCGTCAAGAAAACCCTCTTATTCAGGCTCAAGATGCAGTGGTAATAGACAACAGCACTATTAGCCGAGAACAACAACTTGCTTTTGTTTTGAAACTTATTGAGGATTTGAAATTAATTTCTGAATAAAAAAACAGAAATACATTTTGGTTAAACAGCCACCTGATGCTCTCTTAATGCATCATTTAATGAAGTTTTTAAATCTGTACTCGCTTTACGTTGACCTATAACTAAAGCGCATGGCACTTGAAATTCTCCTGAGAGAAATTGCTTAGCATAACTTCCAGGGATAACAACACTGCGCTCGGGCACATATCCTTTTGTTTCGATAGGATTATTTCCTGTAACATCTATAATTTTTGTAGATTGTGTTAATACCACATTAGCTCCTAAAACGGCTTGTTTACCAACCCTAACCCCTTCAACCACTATACAACGAGAGCCAATAAAACAATCATCTTCAATAATAACAGGTGCAGCTTGAACAGGTTCCAAAACGCCACCAATGCCAACTCCGCCACTAAGGTGAACATTTTTACCAATTTGCGCACAGCTACCAACCGTTGCCCATGTATCAATCATGGTGCCAGAATCCACATAGGCGCCAATGTTCACATAACTTGGCATCATAATTACACCATTTGCTAAAAAAGCACCATATCTTGCAATAGCATTAGGCACTACCCTTACACCTAAAGCCGCATAATTTTTTTTAAGTTGCATTTTATCATGGTATTCAAATGGTCCCAATTCAATTGTAGACATTTTTCGGGTTGGGAAATATAAAATGACTGCCTTTTTTATCCAATCATTTACAACCCACTCGCCATTTTCTTTGGGCTCTGCCACTCGAATAATTCCGGTATCTAAAAGATTAATTACTTCGTTAATGGCTTGTACAGTTTCTTTTTGCTTTAACAATTCTCTGTTTAACCAAGCTGACTCTATTATCTCTTGCATTTTTGAACGTTTAAAAAAAATAATTAATACAAAGTAACTAAATTAATTTGAACACCAATTAATTATAAAGGCATTAAATTATTATAAAAAATTGTATATTTGTAACCTAATTTAAGGTTCCGTAGCTCAACTGGATAGAGCACCTCACTACGGATGAGGAGGTTTGGGGTTCGAATCCCTACGGGATCACGATTAAAATAATTAAACCCTTAACTATCAATAGTTAAGGGCTTCTTATTTAGATGTTTTTAACACCATATCCCTACAATAACCAAATCCTCTTATTTTTACTTATCTGGCAACACTATAATGTTTTAAGCCATCAAAAACCATGTGTTCGTATACCTCATCACTTATTACGATGATGTTTTTACCAGAAACTAAATTTTCTAAATTTTGGATGTCATTTTTTGTAATTATTGTTCCGCTAGTTTAGAGATAATTTTGGCAATAATTAAAAACACAAAAATGCCTAAAATCCATTTAATAATATCATTGGTGTCATCTATTAATGAATTGATAGATTTTGCTAATGAATTGATAGATTCTGCTGAAGTTTTTAATTTATTAATTGCTAAGAACGTGTGAAGACCGGAATAATTCAATATTGTGCTATCTCCCCAAAGTGATTCTAATTCAGGATTATGAAAAATATCAAGATATGTCAATTTGTTTCTCCAAACATATAACTTTTGAAGCTTGGAATTTTCTGAAACATCAAGTGTGGATAATTGATTGTCATCAACAGCAAGTTCTAAAAGTTCTGAATTTCGATTCACAAAAATTTTATTCAATTGATTTGATGTTGCCTTTATCTTTTGAAGTTTGGGACTTGTACTAAAATTTAAATAAGTTAATTGATTAAATGAAACAATTAGCTCTATGAGTTCGGTATTTTCATTTGTTCGTATTGAAGTCAAAGTATTAAACGATGCATCTAGTTCTTCAAGTTTGTGATTACTTGAAATATCAAGTGATGGTAATTGATTATTTTTAACAAACAATTTTAAGAGTTCAGCATTCTTATCCAAATTAATTGAAGTCAATTGATTTGATTCTGCATCAAGTATTTGAAGATTGAAATTTGATGAAAGATTTAAGTCAGATAATTTATTTCTCGAAATGTATAGTTTTTGAAGCTTGGGATTTCTTGAAATATCAAGTGAGGATAATTGGTTGCCTCCGACACACAACAATAATAGATCAGAATTCTTACCTACATCAATTGATGTTAATTGATTTGATATTGCATTTAGTTCTTGAAGCTTGGGATTTCTTGAAATATCAAGTGAGGATAATTGGTTGCCTCCGACATACAAATATAATAGATCAGAATTCTTACCTACATCAATTGATGTTAATTGATTATCTGTTGCATTTATCTTATAAAGCTTGGGATTTCTTGAAATATCAAGTGAGGATAATTGGTTGCCTCCTACTTCCAATACTGATAGATCTGAATTCTTACCTACATCAATTGATGTTAATTGATTTTCTGTTGCATATAGTACTTGAAGCTTGGGATTTCTTGAAATATCAAGTGAGGATAATTGATTATTTCCAATGTCGAGTTTTAAAAGCTCTGTAAAAAACTCAATCCCATTTAATTGCTTTATTCCCTTATTATTTAAATTAAGGAACGTCATTTCTTTTATCTTATCACTTATTACAATATACCCATCAACCTCGTCATCGAGGTCCAAATGAATTAAAGCCTTTTCAAAATTTTCATCACCAATTTTCGCTTTTTCTTTAGAACAGCCGCTTAGAATAACTGCAAGTAAAAGGAATAAAATGAATGTATTTTTCAATTTTAGTTTTTTATTTGTCATAGATAATTTGCGATTGAGAGTTTGTAAATGTATTCTTCTCTTTTTTTAGTACTAATCAAAAATAAATATTTTTTTTAATTTTATTATCTTATTAAATTTATTTAATAACTAAGTTAAATTAAAAAAATCAAATTACTATAAAAAAAATAATTTTAATAGCAACAATGTTTTTAATATCTGCGTCAGCCAATTCGCAAATTTAAAATGTCGAGGCAATCGGCAGTTCAATATATATATTGAAGGGGGGGGGGTGGTAGTTAGTTATTTTATTATAGTTAAAAGCTTTTGTACCTTATTTAAATATTAATTATCTCGTTTCACTTAGTACCTATAAACCTTTTAAAATAGTCTGTTAATTGATACAAGAGAACGACCAATTTTATTGATGTTCGATTAGATGTTGAGGAATATACCTTGGTAATTTAATAATCAATCTTCATTTTGTGAACAACGTAACTTATTTTGTAGGCTTGTATTATAAATCTAAAAATCAAAATGTTTTTAATAGTAAATTTTATTAACCAAATAAAAAAATAAAACGTTTGAAAAAACTATTTTCGCTTATACTCTTATTAAGTTTTAGTATAAAAGCACAAGATATTACAATAGGTATACAAACCTGGACAAGTAAAAACCTTGATGTAAGCAAGTTTAAAAATGGCGAGGCGATACCACTGGCAAAAACCAATGCAGAATGGGAATTAGCAGGCCTAAACCATCAACCCGCCTGGTGTTTTTATGAACACAAAGCAGCTAATGGCACAACATATGGCAAGTTATATAACTGGTATGCCGTAAACGACCCACGTGGCTTAGCGCCTAAAGGTTACCACTTACCCACAGATGCAGAGTGGACCATACTAACTGATTATTTAGGCGGACAATCAGAAGCCAACTTAAAAATGAAAAGCACCAGTGGTTGGTTTAGTTTTGATGGCACAAAGCCCTGCAATGTTTGTAAAGATTGGACTGACGGATACCGAGAAGGAAAAGAAGCTTGTAAGGCCTGCGCAAACTGGACAGAAGATTACCAAGGGGGTAACACCTGCAAATTATGTAAAGACACAAAAATAATAAACGCAGCCAAACACAATTGTTTAAGCTGTAAAAACAGCAAAACCCTACCAGCTAAAATCTCGGGCAATGGCACCAACACATCTGGTTTTGAAGCGCTTCCTGGCGGTTGTCGAGGCAGCGATGGGGATTTCGATGATGTTGGGGCTAACGGTTACTGGTGGAGTTATTCAGAGATCGATACTAATGACGCTTGGTGCCGCCACCTGAACAGCAAGGGTGGCAATGTAGACAGGGATTACTTCGACAAGCATTCTGGCTTATCTGTGCGTTGCCTGAGGGATTGAAATTTGAATAACAATAAATTTTAAACATTTATAAAAAAACAAAACGTATGAAAAAACTATTTTCGCTAATACTCTTACTAAATTATAGTATAAAAGCACAAGATGTTACAATAGGCACACAAACCTGGACAAGTAAAAACCTTGATATAAGTACCTACCGAAATGGGGAGGTTATACCTGAGGTGCAAGACTCAGCCGCTTGGGCAAACTTAACAACAGGCGCTTGGTGTTATTATGAAAACAGCACAGCCAAGGGCACAATATATGGCAAGTTATATAACTGGTATGCGGTAAACGACCCGCGGGGTTTAGCACCAAAAGGTTACCACATTCCCAGCGATGCAGAGTGGACCATACTAACTGATTATTTAGGCGGTGATTCTATAGCTGGTAAACAAATGAAAAGCACCAGTGGTTGGTTTAGTTTTGATGGCATAAAGCCCTGCAATGTTTGTAAAGATTGGACTGATGGATACCGAGAAGGAAAAAAAGCCTGTAAGGCCTGCGCTAACTGGACAGACGAATACCGAGGGGGCAACACTTGCAAATTATGTAAAGACACAAAAATAGTAAACGCAGCCAAAGACTATTGTTTAAGCTGTAAAAACAGCAAAACCCTGCCAGCTATAATCTCAGGCAACGGAACCAACATCATTGGCTTTGCAGGGCCTCCGGGCGGTTGTCGAATCAGCTATGGGTATTTCGGCTACATTGGCGGATACGGTCACTGGTGGAGTTCATCAGAGAGCAGTGCTAAAAATGCTTGGCCCCGCTACATAAACTACTATGATGGCAATGTGGACAGAGGCAGCCATGGCAAGAAATATGGTTTTTCTGTTCGTTGCCTGAGGGATTGAAATTTGAAGGTGTAATAACTCAATTAGAATTTGATAAGGGAAAAAGAAATATATTAGAAAACATCAAAAATTTATACTAGTAATAAATTTTTATACAAACCTTTTATTCTAAGAAATATTGGAAGAGGCTTTTTTGGATTGTTTTCAATGGAAATCCATCATCTTTATAACAAAAGGGAAGAGGATACTAAAAAATTATAATAATTTTCGGAATTAGGTATAAAAAAATGAAACCCAAATGGTAAACTTTTGGATTTTGGTTTATTAATGGAAGTTTATAAAGTTATTGGATTTTGAAAGATATTTTAAATAAAAAAAATATCGTATCTTTAAAATCAAAGTAAAAATTCGTTTAAAGGGTTCTGCGATTTTTATTCAAAGCTCTAAAAATGAATTTTTAGAACCCACCTTATGTTTATTTTTACATTAAAATAAAAAGCTGATGAAATCAAAAAAAATTAAATCCTTAATAATTGTATCAATAATTAGTTTGATACTGTTTTCGTTTTCCGTTACAAAAAGTAACTACCAAACCGAATGTGTAACCATTGAAACAGATGGTTATGTAACCATAAAAATTTGGGATACACAAAAGGGAACAAAGTACTTGCCCGAGCAAGCCCGCAAAGATGCCATTCATGCCATTTTATATTCAGGCATTTCATCAGGTACAGGATGTGCTACTCAACTACCAATTTTAAATACAACGGAGGAGCAAGAAAGATTTAAAAGCATTGAAAAAAGTTTTTTTTCTAACAAAGGAAAATGGTCTATGTATACAAGAAGTTCTACAACCGAAACAACCTTACCAACTAACTTAGGTATCAAGAATTGGAAAGTATACCAAGTATCAATTTCTAAAAACGAATTACGTAAATATCTGGAACAACAAAAAATAATCAAATCACTTAATAATGACTTTTAATTATGAAAACTAAACTACTAACAACTTTACTTGCAATACTTAGCTTAACAATAAATGGTTTTGGCCAAGCCAAGAAACCAACCCTGATGATTTTACCAAGTGATAATTGGTGTGAACAGCGATTTTTTATGACTGAATTTGATAATCAGGGTACCAAGCAAAAGGTGCCAAATTATAAACAAGTATTTCAAGAAGATGTAGAGATAGGACAAGTAATTTCGAAAATTGGATCTGTCATGATTGATCGTGGCTTCCCTTTAAAAGATGCTGAGCAAGAATTAAAATCCATTGAAGCTCGCAAAGCTGAAGATAATATGACTAGTAGCAACACAAGCGGTTCTTCTATTTCTGAAAGTCCTTTAGATAAATTACAAAACAAAGCCAAAGCTGATATTGTTATTCAAATTTGGTGGAAAGTAAATAAAACGGAACAAGGGAAATCGGTTTCATTTATTCTAGAGGCTTTTGATGCCTATACGAGTAAACGCATTGCATCATCAACTGGAAATGGCGCGCCAAATAATACAGATATTATACCAGTATTACTTCAAAATGCAATTCTAGCAAACATTGATCCTTTTGCTGCACAATTACAATCGCATTTTGATGACATGTTTAATAATGGAAGAGAAGTGCTTTTAACTGTAAAGAAGTGGAACAGCTGGGATAAAAATTTAGAAACTGAAATTGACGGTAAAGAAATTACCGATTATGTAAATGAATGGCTGCAAAAAAATACAGTTAAAGGTAGATTTAATATGAGTAGCGCAACTGAAAACATTATCCGTTGTGAGCAGGTTCGTATTCCTTTATTTGATGCAAACAACAATTCCATTGACGCTAGGCAATTTGCAAAGGGTTTACAAAAATATTTTAAAGCCGCGCCTTTTAATTTTGAAGTTAAACTCATGACCCGCGGACTTGGTGAAGCTATAATTGTAATAGGCGAAAAATAAAATTTATAAAGAGTAAAAATCGTGAAGAAAATATTAAATATAATAACGCTGTTCATTTTAATTTCTAACAACTTTTTCGCACAAGAAGATAAAACAGTTGAACTAACTACCACCGGAACAGGTAAAACCAAAGAGATTGCAATACATATAGCACTAAGAAGTGCCATTGAACAAGCTTTTGGCGTATTTATTAGTTCCAAAACAGAAGTGCTAAATGATGAATTATTAACCGATCAAATTATATCAGTTAGTAATGGCAACATACAACATTATGATATTATATCAGAAATGCCAATTGATGATAACACAAGTTTTGCGGTAACAGTAAAATCAAAAGTTTCTATTTCTAAATTAACTAGTTTTATCGAATCTAAAGGAATTGAAGTGGAATTTAAAGGTGCTGTTTTTGCAATGAATATAAAACAGCAAAAATTAAATGAAGAATCTGAATTAAAGGCAATTAAAGAAATGGCTGCTATTTTAAAAAATATTGCAGACCGTTCTTTTGATTTTGAGGTAGCTGCTAGTGGGGAACCTACTGCAAATAAAAATAATACAGATAAATGGAATATCCCACTAATGATAAAAATTAAACTAAATAACAATTTCGAAAACTATAAAAGTTATTTTCAAAAAACATTAAGTGCAATAACTATGACCGAAGCAGAAGCTAATAATTACATTAATTTAAAAAAACCTATTTATTCAGTGATGCTCCGAAATCAAACAAAAATTGTTGATACATTATTGGTAAAATCCAAGGACAAAGTTAAACATACTGATGTATTAAAAAATTATTTGTCGGACTCGCTAGATTACCTTCAAATTGCTGGAAGGGACCAATCTTCTAAAATGCAATATGAATATATTAACGAAAGAAGACTTAATGAATATACTTCAAGTATATCTCAAATACCTGGTTATAGGAATATTACAGTAGAAAAGGCCTGGAAAATGTATTCATATCGATTTAACAATCTTGATACTATTCGTTTAAAGGTAATATCCGGGGCCCCACTTTATAATTTTTATTATCTGCGAAATATGAAAAGTTCAATAGAGATTCAAAAATTAATTTTTTATTTCGTGCATGCCATGCAAAATTTTATTTTGGATGATGGAACAAAAAAATCTGATTTTTCAAGCATATTAAATGCAGCAGAATCAGGTTTAGGGGATTATTGGGGGGATGTTTTTTATGTTACAATTACAGAAGAAGATAATTTATGGTGCTCACTTATTTATAACAGCAAGTATAATTTTAATTTAGATCCAGGATCATATACAAGAATAAAACCTTATAATGAAGATGGTTTTAATAAATCAGATTACCAAAGTTTAAATCAAAGTCGAATAACTAATTTTTTACCAAAATTTAATTTAAAAAAATCTTCTGGTGACGAAGAACGATTCATAAAGTCTGGAGCATTATTTCATCCAATATTTCCGGGCTTAAGTAATATCCAATATAATTGTAATAAAATTATTCAAAATTCAACTTATAATATTGTTTTACAGTTTAATCGATTAGGTAAAAAAGATAATTCAGTTGCTATAATGAAGTATACTGATGTAAAATCATTAGACGAATTGAATAAACTTAAAGGATATAAAATTTACCCTAAAAAATAATTGTAATAGGCGAAAAATAAAATTTATAAAGAGTAAAAATCGTGAAGAAAATATTAAATATAATAACGCTGTTCATTTTAATTTCTAACAACTTT
>Ga0209597_1001381_pt1 | contig 15896 bp, 9 predicted proteins | sample M_140625_MF_Meta_FD_187316 | JGI IMG/M metagenome (GOLD analysis project Ga0209597, IMG submission 187316) | Freshwater microbial communities from Lake Montjoie, Canada to study carbon cycling - M_140625_MF_MetaG (SPAdes) (version 2) | ecosystem: Environmental > Aquatic > Freshwater > Lake... | reverse complement strand
ACAAATTTGAAACAGGTTCAATAATAGTCGGACTTGGTCCTACTGTGATGCTTATCGTGCTTGGTGTTCCCGTACAAGTACCCAATGTTGGAGTTACCGTTATAACCGAGGTTACTGAGGCTGCAGTATTGTTTACAGTTGTAAAAGAAGGGATTGTTCCCGTTCCTGTGGCAGGAATTCCTATCCCCGGTTGTGTATTGGTCCAATTCAACGCGGCATTGGCGGGGGTGCCAGTAATTGTTTGCGTTGGAATGGTTGCTCCCGCACAAACACTATAAGATCCTCCAGGACTTACAATTGCTGATGGAGTTGGACTGACCACGACAGTAACTGTTTGTTGAGATGTACATGACGCTTGCTGGGCTGTGCACGTATACGTTCCACTATTCGTAACTTGAGGACAAGCAATGGTTGGATTTGCATTCAGAGAGATAAAAGGTCCGGGGCCTTGCCATACAATTGTCAAACCAGGAGTGGGAGTCAAACCAGAGCTCAAACTAAGTGGGTTACACACACACACAGGGCCATTAGATGTAACATTTAATTGTGGAGAGGGGTTGACAACAACCGTAGTTGAACCTGAGCAAGTTGCTGCACCTGTGGCAGTAACTGTGTATATTCCAGCATTTAATACTTGGGCTCCGGGTACAGTCACGGATTGTCCTGTTGCGGTATATCCGTTTGGACCCGTCCAAGCGTAGTTGGTAGCACCCGTCGCATTCGATGCGTTGAGGGTTACTGTAGCTCCTGCACAATTGTTCGCACTTGTTGAAGCACTTGTTGCTGTTACAGTGCATAGAGGGACACCTGAAATTGATGTAGATGGAGGAAGGACTGTAATAGGAGTTGCATAGTCACATCCGTTTCCGCCCCAACTTCCCCAATAACCATCAGACGCAGCAGATACTGACACCGATAAACTTCCTGCCGCCGATGTATTGGCTACGGTAAGATTCACACAAAAACTCCAAGTACAATTACCCGCATCACCCCAATCGTTTGATGGGTTTCCATCAATAGCTCCTGTTGGACCTTCATAAAAATAACCAGGTCCAACGGGACCAACCGCAGTATTATTCGTTGTTAACCAAATCCATCCTTGTCCACCTCCTGCAGCGCCCCCGCAATCCGCTGGGGCGGTAACCGGTGCAACATTCACCCAGCCCGGGCCCAAATTCAAGTCAAATCCTTCAAACCATTCCGCTGTTCCGCATCCCCCAAAACCAGTCATTGTATAACACAACGTTACAACCGTTCCTGTTGAATACTGTCCGTTTACGGGCTGAGGATTTAAAGTATAGGTGGTTGGTCCTGGTTGCGCCTTTGCAACCAGCACGAAACAGCACACTACAATTAGGCTCAATAAATATTTTTTCACTGCTTTGAAGGTTAGGTCTGTTATAAGAAAAAGCTCCTTATGAACATAAGACTAACAAAAGTACAAAATAGTTGCGGCCTTCGAATATCCTTTGGTGCTTTTTATCGAATTAAAACAATCGAGCCTATTTTTCTAAACGGAACCTCTCCAGCTCTTAGTTGCAGGGTTATTTCGTAGACATAAGCATCGGGCTGAGCGTAATAGTTTCCACCGTGAACATCACCTGTCCAAACATCATTGGGATCATTCGTTTCGAAAATAACTTCGCCCCAACGATCAAAGACTCTAAATGTATATTTATAGTCGCTCGTTAATCCCGCGATAATCGGAGCGAACACATCGTTCGTTCCGTCGGCATCAGGGGTAAAGGAATTCGGTACAAAAATGTATGACTCTGCGCTTAATACAACGGTGTAACACTGAGCGTCCATGCAACCTCCTGGACCTACAACTTCAAGACAAGCCTGAAACTCACCTGATTCTAATGACGGTACATTGTAACTCACACTCTCTCCCGAAGCTCCCTGACCATTTATGTCCCACGTGTAAGTTGTGCCTCCAATCGATGTGTTCTCAAAAGATACGGTGCCTCCTAACATTGGCTCTATTGGCGACCAGGAGAATGAAGCCGATGGGTTCGGGTTCACGCAAACCACGTCAGTCATTGTCATACTCTGACTGCACCCCGCAGCGTCAGTAATCATAATTCCAATATCCTCACATGAGCTTCCTGTAAAAATCTCACTGTATGTATTCCCGCTGCCAGCAGGGCTGCCGTTCACATACCACACACAACTGCTTCCAAGTGGATTAGAGGTGTTTGTGAGCGTAACTGAAAGAGGAGAACAACCATTCGTTGTGCTCGTTGTAAAAGTTGGCTGAGGTAAGGCGTTTATTGTAATTTGAATATTATCACTACTCAAACAACCATTATTGTCAATATTATAATTGAAGGTGAAACTTCCGGCGCCCAAAGCGCTTGGCGAAATCTGTCCTCCCGCTGTAATTGCACCTGTTCCACTCCAAACCCCTCCTGCACTTGCGGCAGTAAGATTGTACGGTGAGGCGTCTTCACAAAACGGTCCGGCAGCTGCAATAGTAGCGTCTAGATTGGCAATAACCTGAACAACTTGATTGAAAGAATTAGAGCACGCCCCAGGTGTTGTATAAGTAATTGAATAATTTCCAGCAGGGGTGTTCGATGCTCCAAATGTTCCATTTGCTGCACTTGTTATTCCAGTTCCGCTCCATGTTCCTCCAACACTTGCTGCAGTAAGAGTTTGCGGCAAAGCGTCTTGACAAAACGGGCCAGCCGGTGTTATTGTCCCGTCAGGAACGTTCAATACCACTACATCCTGCGTGTCTGAATCAGGGCAAGCGCCTCCGATAGAATAAGTAACTGTATAGGTAGCTGGGGGAACTGAATTCGGAGCGAAAGTTCCTGATGCATTTACACCCTGACCACTCCAAGTTCCGCCGCCGTCAACGGCAGATAAATTAAATGCAGGTGCATCATTACAAACATCGGCAACAGCGGACACCGTTGCGTCTACGTTCGCATTTACCACAACAGTTGTCGTGTTTGCCTGTGAGCAGTTTCCTTGTGTTGTGTAGGTGATTGTGTATGAATTCGCAGCCAACGAAGCGGAACCAAATGTTCCTGCTGAAGCGCTATTGACGCCCGTGCCACTCCATGTTCCACCTGTGCTTGCGGCACTTAATGTAATTGGAAGATCTGCTTGACAGAAAGGTCCTGTCGGCGTAATAGTTCCGTCGTAAACAGCGTAAACCGTTATTACTTGCGTATCTGCACTCGGGCAAGATCCAGGAATGGTGTAAGTAATGGTCGGATTCCCGGTAGCAATACTCGGGTCAAATGTTCCCGCAACCGCATTTGTTATTCCAGTTCCGCTCCAGGTTCCTCCTGGATCTACTGCTGTTAAATTAAACGAGGCAACATCAGCACATAAAGGCGCAACGTTCGAAATAGTTGCGTCAACATCCGCGCTCACCACAATGGTTTCATTGAAGATTCGCGGGCAACTTCCTGCGGTTGTGTAGGTAACCGTGTAAGTACTCCCGGCCAAGTTTGTTGAGCCAAAGCTTCCAGTTAAAGCACTGTTAATGCCTGTTCCAGACCAAGTTCCCCCTGTTGACGCAGCAATCAAAGTTACGGGAAGATCAGCCTGGCAGAATGGTCCTGCTGGGGTAATGGTTCCATCGTAAACCGCATAAACCTCAATGGTTTCTGTATCAGAATCCGGGCACGCGCCTGAAATCGTGTAAGTAATGGTTTGAAGACTAGGAATTACAGACGCCGGATCGAACGCCCCCGTTGCAGTGTTCGTTATTCCATTTCCACTCCAAACACCTCCCAAATCAGCCGCAACAAAAGTAATAGGAGCGGCGTCTGCGCAAATATTCGCTTGAGGCGTAATGGTGGCGTCGACATTAGCGTTCACCACAATAGTTTCTGTAAAATCTTGAGGACAGTTTCCGCCTGTATTGTAGGTAATAGTGTATGAACTTGCAGCCAACGTTGCCGAACCGAAGCTTCCTGTTGAAGCGCTATTGATTCCTGTTCCACTCCATGTTCCACCGGTGCTTGCTGCTGTCAATGTAACCGGTAAATCTGATTGGCAAAATGGGCCAGCCGGAGTAACAGTTCCGTTTGGAACAGCGTAAATTAGAATGGTCTGAGTATCTGTGCTTGGACAAGGTCCGCCGATTGAATAAGTAATAATGTTGTTTCCAATATTCGCTGAGGCAGGATTAAAAGCTCCCGTTACTCCGCTTGTAATTCCAAATCCTGACCAAGTTCCGCCTGTTTGAGCTGCTGTCAAGACAACAGGCGCAACATCTGCGCAATAGGGTCCAGCAGCGGCTATTGTTGCATTCGTATTGGCATTCACCACAATGTTTTCCGTGAAAATTTGTGGGCAGTTTCCACCAGTATTGTATGTTACGGTGTAGGTATTGGCGGCTAAAGTTGTAGATCCAAAAGCACCTGTTGTTGTATTGGTAATTCCTGTTCCGCTCCAGGTTCCTCCTGGACTAGCTGCGGTCAACGTGAACGGAAGAGAAGATTGGCAAAATGGTCCTGCGGGAGTAATTGTTCCGTCGGGCAAAGAATTCACAACAATAACCTGCGTGTCTGTGCTCGGACAAGGTCCGCCGATTGAATAAGTAATTGTGTTGCTAATATTCGCAGTTCCCGGATTGAATGCGCCAGTTGAGGCATTGGTAATACCAGGGCCACTCCATGTTCCTCCGGTTTGAGCTGCCGTTAAAATTACAGCCGCATCGCCCGAACAAAATGGGCCTGCAGCATTGATGGTCGCGTTTGTACTTGCGTTGACTACAATATTTTGGTTGAATGTTCGCGGACAGTTCCCAGAAGTTGTGTAGGTTATTGCATAGGTGTTAGCAGCCAATGTTGTTGATCCGAAACTTCCTGTTGCTGCATTATTAATTCCTGTTCCGCTCCAAGTACCACCGGGAGTTGCTGCTGTAAGGGTTACAGGAAGAGCCGATTGACAATATGGTCCTGATGGTGTTATAGCTCCATTTGGAACAGCGTAAACAACAATTACCTGGGTGTCTGTGCTTGGGCAAGATCCTGCTATAGAATAAGTAATCGTGTTATTGCCAACGTTTGCCAATGCTGGATTAAACGAGCCTGTTGTTGCGTTGGTAATTCCTGTTCCACTCCAAGTTCCTCCGGTTTGAGCCGCGGTTAAAACGACAGGTGCAACATCTGCGCAATAAGGACCTACAGCGTTTATGGTAGCATTACTCTGCGGCAACATCGTTACCACAACATTATCGGTTGAGCTGCATATTCCTGAAGAAACCGTAAGCGTGTATGTTTGTGTGCTATTAGCAGTGTATGTCGGTGTGAGAGTGGTTGTGTTTGTAAGGTTCGTAGTCGGTGTCCAAGCAAATGTCTCGTTCCCCGTGTTCGAATTGGTAAATGACCCGTTAAGATTCACCGTTTGCCCTTGACAAACACTTTGATTCACGCCTGCATTAGCGGCAGGAACACTAATTATCTGAATTTGCGTAATGTCGGACGCAGGACATTGATTGGGTAAATTCAGAGTATAGGTTATTGTCGGAGTAGTGCCCGCCCCTGCTGTCAGTGGATTAAACAATCCGCTCGTGGTGTTTATGATACCAGGACCTGACCATATTCCCCCCGGGGTAGCAGCAACTAGCGTTTGAAATCCGACATTCGAACAAAGCGGTCCAATGTCCGTTATCGTTGCGCTTGGTGCATTATTTACAGTAAGGTTGAAAGTAACCGGAGTTCCTACGCAAGCGCCTTGCGAAGGAGTGGCGGTTATGGTTGAAATAGTTTGTGTAGTAACCTGGCTGGCAGTGAAGGTTGGAATAGTTCCTGTTCCCGATGGGCCCATGCCTGTGGCTGTGTTGTTATTCGTCCAAGCAACCGTCGCTGTCGCGCTGCTAGTAGTCCAAGCAATTGCAGGAACCGTAGCTCCCTCACAAAAAACGTTAGAAGCAGGAGCCGTAATGGTTGGTGCTGGACTTACAGTAATTGTAAAATTACTAGCGGTCCCGTTACATGTCCCAAGATGTGGCACCACTAAAATAGTTGCGGTAACCGGATTTGCCGAGTTATTCGTAGCTGTAAAAGACGGGACCCCTCCATTTCCAGACGCGGCCAATCCGATACTTGGTTGGTTGTTCGTCCATGTAAACGTTGCTGTAGCCGGTGTTCCGGCAAATGTTGTAGCAGGAACTGTTCCGCCCGAACAGATTGAAATCGGGGTTATGGCAGTAACTGTGGGCGCGGGGTTCACAACGACCGGTATTATTTGTTGTGATGAACACCCGGTTGAAAATTGAGCTGTTAGTGTGAAATTTCCTGAATTGCTTAATTGTGGGTTTGCAATTGTGGGGTTCGCACTAAGTGAAATAAAAGGGCCAGGACCCTGCCATACAAATTGCAACCCTGGGGTAGCCGTTAATCCAGAGCTTAAAGAAAGAGGGGTGCCAGTACAAACAGGGCTGTTGGAAGTAACATTCAATTGTGGAGTGGGGTTTACAACTATGATTGTAGAGCTAGTGCAAGTCGCTAGCCCTGTTGCTGTAACAGTATAAAGTCCGGCCATAGAAGTGTTGCTATTTGGAATAGTAACGTTTTGTCCAGTCGCAGTATACCCATTCGGACCGGTCCAGTTGTAAGCTGTCGCGCCATTAGCCGTTGTGGCGTTTAGGGTAATGGTTGCTCCTGAGCAGTATGGCCCCGTGCTCGAAGCTGTTACACCGCATACCGGAACACAGGACAAAGTTCCACCTCCAGCAGCTTCTGAAACACTAACGTTTCCCGTGCAGCCACCAAAATTTGTTAAAAGCATTATGTAAATCTGACCAACCGTACCCGTCAGTGTAAAAGAATTGTTCGCGGCTGTTGTGAAACTGCAGCTAACGGGGGCCGCTGTAAGGCCTGCACATGCTGCAGACAATGAAGTAAATGGTCCCCACACCGCATAGTCTTGGTCACAAGGGCCTGTCTGATTTATTGACACGGTTCCACCTGTTCCAACGGTTAATGTAAACCAAGATGGGTTCGGCTGAGCCCCTAAACAACCGTAGTTGTTTCCTGCAGGCACTGTGCCGCCAATTACCGCGGGGAAAGTCGTTGTAACACTCGAACACAAAGGTGTTGCCCCTAGGCAATTCGTTCCTTGAGCAAACGTATTCGTGTTCGCAAAAACGACAAAAAATAAACTTAAAAAGAAAATATGCTTATTCAAATTAGCCGGCTTTTTTAAGGTGTTAAGTTAAAGACGAGACAAGTCCCAATTGGGTTGCTCTCAGTCTTATGCTTAGTCGCAAATATAATTTACAAACGCTTAATGAACAATGGTTTCTACATACAAAACTTGTCCATTTTCATTGTAGCTCGTGACCGTCATTCTGCCGTTGGCGATTTCAACAACCATAAACCCAAGCGTAGACTGTGCAAAATGAGTGAATTCAAAGGGTGTTTGAACGGGACGCTTACTGCCGCCACCACCCGATACAAAGTATGTAACATTTCCCTCCGGCTTGTGCACCTGAAGGTCGTGTTCGTGGCCACAGAAGTAAGCATCTACGTGGGTTTCGTTGAACAAGCCCTCAAACTTTCGCATGTCTTGTGGTTGGTTCTTACGAACCCCGCAGGTATAAAGTGGGTGATGCCCAATAACCAATTTCCAATCTGCAGAAGAATTACGTAAGCCACTTTCAATCCAGCCGTTCTGGGAAATCGTGTCCCGCCCGTTTAGCTCTGGATAAGAACCCGCTGCAGACAACAAATCTTTCTGATACGGATTGGAGTCCATGAAAAACATTTCTACAGATTCATTGCCACCAGAAGAAAACTGTTCTTTAAAGTATTTCGAAGGTAATTTCCACCGGGAGCTCATGTTCGAATAAGCGATTTCGGCAGAGGGCGCTCCCCGATAATCGTGATTGCCTAAAACAACATACCACGGACATTGCAACTGTGGCCCTGTGTAAACATACTCATAGGACATATCCCATAAAACATCTCCCACGGAATCTACTCCAGCATCATAAAAATTGTCGCCTGTGCTAACAATAAAATCATACGGGCATTCCGAACCTATCTTATCCATTGCTTTTGCCACTTTTAATTGATCTTCTTGCCCCCACATTCCCCAATCTCCTATCACAGCAAATCGCACAGCAGTATCGCCTCTGCATTCTGGAGCGGCGATACACACAGGTCCATTTTCTCTGCAGCCGAATAGCGTGCTCGACGATATAAGAATAAAACCGTGCAGGATTAAAATCAACGTCTTTTGTTTCGCTAAAAAATTATTCAAGGCCATCTCTCTTCGTTTTTTTCAAATTTAAGGAGCATTCCCACTAATTTTGGAAAGTTATGTTAAAACAAAGCTTTCAATTAAAACAACAGCAAAGACTTTCTCCTCAACAAATTCAGTTGATGAAAATGTTGCAAATTCCAACCATGGAATTAGAACAACGTATCAAGGAGGAGATGGAAAGCAATCCAGCATTAGAAGAGGGCGAAGAAGAGAAAGAAGAAAGCGAACGTGACGAAGACAACAACGAAGAGGAAAACGATAACCAAGAAGTTGACTTCGATTTTTCAGAATATCTATCGGATGATGATATTCCCGATTATAAATTAAGCGTCAACAACAACTCTGCAGACCAAGAAGACCGGGATATTCCAATTGGAGCCGGCAAAACTTTTCACGACCTGCTGTACGCACAAATTGGGTTACGCGATTTTGACGAAGAGCAACTGCTCTTGGCCGAATATCTTATCGGAAACCTAGACGACAATGGCTATCTGCGACGCGAACTTCAAGCTGTCGCTAATGACCTTTCGTTTTCGATGAACATCGTAACTTCTGTGCCTGAGTTGGAAGAGGTTCTAAAAGAAATTCAGGAACTAGATCCCGCTGGTGTTGGCGCAAGAGACCTCAGAGAATGCCTGTTCATTCAATTAAAGCGTCAAGAAAAAAACTCTCCGGCGGTAGAACTCGCAAAAGTAATTATTCAAAAATATTTCGACGAGTTCACTAAAAAACACTACGATAAAATTTCGAAAAAACTCGGAATCTCCGATGAAGAATTAAAGCCTTCTATTGAACTCATCTTGCATCTCAATCCGAAGCCTGGAAATAGCATGCAAGAGTCGACCCGCACGGTTCAACACGTAACTCCCGACTTTATGCTGGTGGTAGAAAACGACGAATTGCGTCTTCAATTAAACTCAAGAAATGCTCCAGAATTAAAAATTAGTCGCGAGTACAAAGGCATGCTTGATCATTACGCCAAGCTCAAAACAAAAGATCAAAAAGCCAAGGAAGCTCTTCAGTTTGTGAAACAAAAAATTGAGAGTGCTAAGTGGTTTATAGATGCCATTCAACAAAGAAACCACACTCTCATGATTTGCATGGAAGCCATCCTTACCATGCAACGCGAGTTTTTTCTTTCCGGCGACGAAACCAAATTGAAACCCATGATCTTGAAAGACATTGCTGATCGCGTGAGCATGGATATTTCAACCATTAGCCGTATGGCAAACAGCAAGTACATTCAAACTCCTTATGGAACCTATTTGTTGAAATACTTTTTTGCAGAAAGTCTTTCAACAGATGAGGGAGAGGAAGTGAGTTCTCGTGAGGTGAAGCAAATTCTGAAAGACGCCATTGGCGCAGAAGAGAAAAAGAAGCCTCTGACAGATGAAAAATTAGGTAAATTGCTCAACTCAAAAGGATACAACATTGCACGCAGAACTGTTGCTAAATACCGTGAGCAATTGGGCATCCCAGTAGCTAGATTAAGAAAGGAAATGTAATGAAAGAAAAGTTTATAATTAAGTTTTCTAAATTCCTTTCTTTGATTTTCCATCCCCTCGGAATGCCAATGGTCATCTACCTCTTGGTGCGATGGATTGACCCCTATTACATAGCGCCTGTTGAAGCTGATTACTTCGTTTTCTTGCTCCTTGGCATTAACATCATAGCTCCCGCTGTAAGTATTGTTATCATGATTAAATTCAAAATGGTTTCTTCCATTGATTTACATGATCGTAAAGAGCGTTGGGCTCCTTATTTACTCGTAATTCTCTACTACATTCTTTCTTATGCCCTTCTTCGATATTACGGGCCAACACTTCCAACTGAAGTGTTTTCGTTTATTCTTTCAGTTATTATTTCCCTTCTTCTTTCGTTGGGAATAAATTTCTATTGGAAAATAAGCGTTCACATGCTCGGCCAAGGCGGCGTGTTCGGATCACTCATTAGCTTGAGCATTCTTCACCGCGCAGATGTTTCTATTATTATTATTGGCTGTCTGCTCATGTCAGCATTAACAGGCTTTTCGAGACTGCGTTTGAACGCACATACGCACCAGCAAGTTTATGCGGGATTTGTATTGGGAGTGATTTGCAACCTCGTTATTCTTTGCGGCGAGTGGTTTATTTAACCTGAGTTCTCGTCCAATTCCAAGCGTGAGCTAGTGCGTCATCAATGGTTAATTGGCACTTCCAGCCCATCTTCTTTTCAGCATAATCAGGAACAGCCCATATTGCAGGAACATCACCCGATCTTCTTCCGGTAATTTCAACATTCAGCGTAACGCCATTTATCTTTTGAAATCGATCCACCACTTCCTTCACACTGTATCCTTTTCCAACACCTAAATTGAATATTTCTAATTTCGATTCTCTCGAAAGATTAAGAGCTACCACGTGCGCCTTTGCTAAGTCAACCACATGAATGTAATCACGAATACAAGATCCATCGGGAGTGTCATAATCCTCTCCGAATACAAATAATTTCGCACGCTTCCCCGTTGCAACCTCGCACACCAACGGAATTAAATTAGTCGGCGCGTCGTTCGTTGATTCTCCAATTTTAGCAGAAGGATGTGCACCAACCGGATTGAAATAGCGCAATACTACTGATTGAAAAAGGACGCTCTTCGACGCTTCAAAAATTAGATCTTCACAATCTTGTTTTGTTTGACCGTAAACGGAAGCCGCGGGTAATCGGGGGGTGCTTTCGCTAACCGGATTTATTTCCGGCGTGCCATACACCGTGCAAGAGCTGGAAAACACAAATCGTTCAACCGAAAATTCTTCCATTAATTGCAACAAAACTTTCGTAGAGCCAACATTGTTCCGCATGTAGGCCTCCGGCATCTTCTGAGATTCTTCTACCGATTTAAACGCCGCAAAATGAATGACAGAATTTATTTTATATGTTGAAAAAACACGACGCATCTCTGACGCATCTGTACAATCTACCTGCTCGAAAGAAATTTTTACTCCGGTTAAATCCTCCAAGCTGCTTAAACGGGCTCGTGTTGAGTTCGCCAAATTATCAACTATTACCGGGGAATATCCCGCCGACATCAATTCTACAACCGTGTGTGAGCCTATATAACCCAAGCCTCCCGTGACTAAAACTGTCGTGTTCTCCATAATTCTAGCAAAGATAGAAAGCTTTTTATTTAAGTTTGTTGGCTCATTCTTTTCACGATGAAAAATAAAATAGAACTAGCGCTTCACCTGCTGCAATCCAATAGGCCCGCCCAATTGGTGAGGCACGTTGGCGTTGGCGATGGAATTGTTCAGATTGAGGGGTCTCTTCTGCTAGAGGCTATTCAGAAGTATGAAAAGAATTACACTCAAATTAATATTGAAAAATTCGTGCCTGCTTCAGGCGCAGCCACTCGAATGTTCGCAAATTTAAGTGGTGTTGATCTATTGAATCCGAACGACGAAGCTGAATTCTTCTTTCTTCATTTACGCGACTTTCCCTTCTTTAATTCCATTCTTCTCGACTTTGAAAAAGATGGCTTGAATTACGATGAAATAACGGGAGTAGAAAGATACTCGCGCGTTTTGAATTTTCTTTTCAAAAATGGATATGCCACTTTCCCTAAAGGAGCTGTTCCTTTCCATTTCTATGAAGAAGAACGTACTGCTTTCGCTGAACATTGCATTGAAAGCACGCATTACATGCATAACGGTGGAAATCATGAAATTCATTTCACCATTCCCGCTGAACATCGTTTACTGGTAGAGAATATCTTCCACACTTTTTTTGAAAACCACCCCAATACGATTCAAAAGCTTTCTTTTAGTTCTCAAGATCCTGAAACCCATATTCCTGCATTTGATAAAAACAACCTTCCTGCACTCAGTGAAACCGGGGAGATTTTCTTGCGTCCCGCTGGGCACGGCGCTTTGCTTAAAAATTTGCAAGCGCTCAAAGGAGAATGCGTTTTCATTCAGAACATTGACAACATAACCGAAGCCTCTCACCATGCAGATGTCGCTGCGTATAGAAAGTTAATGGGCGGAGTTCTATTAAGTCTTGTTGAAGAAAGGAACAGCCTAATGCACAATCTCGCAAATAACTCTGAACACGCCGAAGCGCTCGCAATTTCGTTCCTCGATAAATGGTTCAAATCAGCAAATGACCACTCTTCCGTTTTAGAACAATTGAACAAACCACTTCGTGTTTGCGGAATGGTTGAGAACACTGGCGAGGCGGGTGGTGGGCCGTTTTGGGTGACGGATGAAAACGGTGTCGAGTCGAAGCAAATTATTGAAAAAGCACAAATCAATAAGGACGACCTTAATCAACTCGCTATATTTGAAAATTCAACACATTTCAATCCAGTTGATTTGGTTTGTCATTTCCTCGATCACAAAGGGAATAAATACAAGTTAGAAGACTACCGTAATTCTAAAGCCGCTTTAATTAGCGAAAAGCTAATGTTAGGTAGACGCGCGAATGTGATTGAACTTCCCGGACTTTGGAATGGAAGTATGTGGGGTTGGAATACAGTCTTTGTCGAAATTCCTTCTCGCGTTTTTCATCCTGTGAAAACAGTAAACGACCTACTCAAAAGCGGACATAAGCCAAAGGCTTAACTCAACGTCCAAACGTCTGAACACCCTGTTAATTCAGACTCTGAAGCGTTCGAAGCTACAATGACTGTTTTGTTTTTCTTGCTAGAAATAACAAATTCAGAAAACCATTTCTCCGCATCTTTATCGAGGTGTGCGCAAGGTTCATCAAGGAACACACATGAAACATCGGCTAGCAAAGCGGTTCCCAATTTCACGCGTTGTTTCATTCCGCTTGAAAAATATTTCAATTCTTTATTCCCATGTTTTTCAAGTTGAAGAATTTCAGGGATTTCACTCACTGAAAATGTTCCTTCGAAAGACTTTAGCCCATGGGTAAACTGCAGATGTTCCAACAGGGTAAAATCCTCGTAAAGCCCCATCGCTGGTGAGCACAGCGAGATGTGTTTCCATATTTCGTCGGAAGGAATTCCTTCGTAGTTCAGTAAGCCTTCTGAAGCAGATAAGTAGCCTGAAATAATTTGAACGAGTGTTGATTTCCCCGAGCCATTTTGACCTACAATTCCTATGTGATCTCCAGAATGAAGGGTTCTATTCAAGTGGCGAAAAATGTATTTTCCACCGAACTTCTTTCCAATATCTTGAAGTTCTATTTGCACTTTTATGTGGTCTGTGCGCCGCGGACTACCCCCTTTTCAGAGCGTTGAATGAACGCGAGAACGATTTGTTTTTCTTCTGAATCCGGAAACGAATCAACGATTTGCTTTACTCCTGCAACAACCGTGTTGTTATGCACAAATAAAACTCTGTAAATATCTTCCAATCGAGAAACCTGCTCGTCTGAATAACCTCTTCTACGAAGGCCAATGCTATTAACCCCAATGTAGCTCAATGGTTCGCGAGCCACCTTTATGAAGGGAGGAACGTTCTTTCGCACCAAAGAACCTCCTGCAATAAATGAGTGGTCTCCTATTTCAATGAATTGTTGAACAGCAACAACACCCTCAATAACCACCCAATTTCCAATAGTCACATGTCCCGCAATGTTTGCTGAATTCGCAATTACACAATTGTCACCTACAAAAGCATCGTGCGCTAAATGCACGTAGGCCATAAGTAAGCAGTTGCTTCCAACCTTCGTGGTCATACGGTCTTTTGTTCCGCGATTCAGCGTGCAGCACTCTCGAATGGTAGTATTGTCACCTATTTCAACGGTTGTTTTTTCCCCAGCAAATTTCAAATCTTGCGGAATGGCAGAGATCACAGCCCCAGGAAAAACACGACAGTTCTTCCCGATTCGTGCCCCATCCATAATGGTTACATTTGGGCCAATCCATGTTCCGTCGCCAATAATAACATCACCATAAATCGTTGTGAACGGCCCTATTTCAACGCCCTCACCAATTTTAGCATCTGGATGAATTTGTGCTAAGTTGCTCATGCCTTTGCTGTTGTTTGTGCAGGCTCCTTATCCTTTACGACTTGGGCCAACATGGTTGCTTCACCCACTTCTTTGCCGTTCACATAGGCCACGCCGCGCATATTTACCAGGCCTCTACGAATAGGAGATTCCAATTTCAAATGGAAAATAACCGTATCGCCGGGCAGTACTTTTTGTTTGAATTTCACTCCATCGATTTTCATGAAGTAAGTGCTGTAAAGCTCGGGGTCTTCCACTTGACTTAATGCAAAGATTCCTCCTACCTGCGCCATGGCTTCAATTTGCAAAACTCCCGGCATTACTGGGTTATCGGGGAAATGTCCCTGAAAGAACGGTTCGTTCATCGTAACGTTCTTCAATCCAACGATACTTTCGTTGTCCATTGCAATAATGCGGTCGACTAACAAAAATGGGTATCGGTGAGGAAGCATTTGACTTATCTGGTTGATGTCAAATACGGTCTTCGTTAAATCAAACGAAACGGTAGACTGACGTTTTTTGTCCCATGCCTTTAGAACCTTCGCAAAAGCAACGTTTCCATGGTGACCAGGGCGGGCGGCTAAAATATGTCCTCGAATGAACTTTCCCGTGAGCGCCAAATCTCCAACAATATCAAGCAGTTTGTGACGAGCTGGTTCGTTTTCGTATTGAAGTTTAATGGTGTTCAACACCCCAATCCCTTCAACCTTTACATCAATCTCTTCTCGGCCCAACTCCTTCAATATACCCTTAATCTGATCCTGCGTATACTCTTTATCCACCATAACTATGGCGTTATCCAGGCTACCTCCTTTAATTAGACCGTTCTTGGCTAAAAATTCTAATTCACGAAGGAATACAAACGTTCTACACTTTGAAATCTCACTTGAAAACTGTTTCAAATCATACATTTGAGCGTGCTGAGTTCCGAGTATCGGTGAATTATAATCAACCATTACAGTAACTCGGTATTCCCCTCCATTCGTTGGAACCGCTAATATTTCAACCCCTTTTTCCGTGTCTTCAAACGCAATATTCTCGTCTAATACAATGAATTTTCTTTCTGCGTTTTGTTCTTCAAATCCGCATGCTTCAATGGCCTCAACAAAGGGCCACGCGCTGCCGTCCATGATTGGAATTTCCGGTCCAGTAACTTGAAGTAGTGCATTGTCTACAAAACTTCCGTACAAGGCGGCTAAAACATGCTCTGTGGTATAAACACGAGCTCCATTTTGCTCAAGAGTTGTTCCCCTTTGAGTTCCAACTACACGGTCACAATCCGCATCAATAATTGGCGCTCCTTCTATATCTACTCGCTGAAACTTGTAGCCGTGATTCTCCGGTGCTGGACAAATCGTAAGTGTTACCGGTTCTCCGGTGTGAAGGCCAACTCCTTTGAATTCGATTGGCGCTTTTAATGTTCTCTGTTTTGAAGACATGCTGCAAAATTAGTGTGAATTCATTGGTAATCCACTTGATTTCGAATTGATTCTTACTGGTTATTTGCGGATTGCTTGAATAATAGCATCTGCCATTTCTCTTGCCTCTTTCTCTGAAATTTTCTTCTTTTCTACCACCTTCAAACGCACAACAGCAAAAACACTTGAAAGAACATGTTCAAATTGAAAAGCAACATTCATTTTTTTGAATTTAGCTGATTTCTGACCCTCCTTTAGTAGGGCCGTTAAAGCCGAAAAGGCATCTTC
>Ga0209597_1001380_pt1 | contig 15898 bp, 17 predicted proteins | sample M_140625_MF_Meta_FD_187316 | JGI IMG/M metagenome (GOLD analysis project Ga0209597, IMG submission 187316) | Freshwater microbial communities from Lake Montjoie, Canada to study carbon cycling - M_140625_MF_MetaG (SPAdes) (version 2) | ecosystem: Environmental > Aquatic > Freshwater > Lake... | reverse complement strand
GTGGTGTTGGAAATTTTATCGGAGGTCAATGTCGTGGTCTTCGACAAAACGGGGACGCTTACGTTTGGTCGAATGAGGGTGGTGGAATGGTGGGAGCGCAGATCGTTTGACGGCAAACTATTAGAGCTTGTCGCTGCGGCACAAAAGCGAAGCCTGCATCCATTGGCAGCTGCCGTGGTCGCTGCGGCATCCGAGCGTGGGCTCTCTATCGGTGAGGCGCAGGAGGTCACTGCCGTGCAGGGTTGCGGCCTTAAAGCGGAGGTTGCAGGGCTAGAGTTGCTGGTGGGTGGTGCCGCGTGGTTGGAATCCTGCGGGGTGGTTTTGCCTGAAGCTTCTGCTTCGGAAAAAGCTGAGCGCATTTGGATTGCGACCGAGGGCGAGTTCGCGGGTTGGTTCCGCGTGGCAGACGAAATGCGACCGGAGGCGAGGGCGGTCGTGGCGGAGTTGAAACTAATGGGAGTTACGCCGATTTTGCTTTCGGGAGATCAGCCGGCAATCGCGCAGACAATTGCCGCACAAGTAGGAATTGAAAAGGTATTTGCAGGTGTGAACCCGGAGGGAAAGCGGTCTCGTATCCGGCAGTTGCAGGAGTCTGGAGTCGTGGCGATGGTCGGAGACGGCGTCAACGACGCGCCAGCCCTTGCGCAGGCAAATGTTGGCATCGCCATGGGCGGCGGTACCGCAGCCGCGCGTCAAACGGCGGACATCACTTTAATTCGCGACGATTTGCGCTCGCTTCTCGACGCAATTGTCGTCTCTCGGAAGACCCTCCACGTCATCCGCCAAAATCTCGCGTTAGCCTTTGGGTACAACATTCTTGCCGTACCGCTCGCTGCTGGTTTGCTAGAAGTTTGGCACGGTTGGTCGCCTGGTCCGATGGCGGCGTCTGCGGCAATGGCACTGTCCTCGTTGAGTGTCGTGCTCAACGCCGTGCGTCTGCGTTCCAGTGGAACGTTAAGAGGAACGCGTTCTAGTTAAGGAATTAGAACAACAGAGGCACTTAACCTTCTGCGATTACTTTCTCCAATTACCCATGTCATCGTCCGTTCCCGCTGTGCGGTCTTTGCCGGCGGAGAATAGGTCGTAGCTGTCAGGATTGCGTCTGCCTGGCGCAACGTACTGATACTCCATGCCCCAAGGATCCATGGGGACTTCTTTGAGCAGTTGCCGCCAATTGCGTGGTGCCGGAGAGGAGGAGGGCTGCTGGACGAGCGCCTTGAGCCCTTGTTCCGTGCTTGGAGGAAATCCGTTCATGCTCTCGTAAACCATGAGCTGGGTTTGAATGGTCTGAAGATCACTTTTAATCTTTGTGTCTTTGGCGACGCCCAAATTGTCGCCCAAAGTGTAGGCAGCAACCCCCGCTAGGAGGCCGATAATCATAACGACCATCATGATCTCAATCAGAGTGAATCCCGAGCGTCGGGAGATGCTGGAACGGAACGTGGAATGGAGGGGGGAACGTTTCATAGGGTGGTTAGGAGCGGTGGTCTGAGTGGCTTGTGCGTTGGTTTTGGATTAGCGGCGGGAGCGGAGTTGAAGTTCCACACGGCGAATTTCAACTGACTCACCTTCAATGGGTTGAGCTAGCTGTAGGAGGTTCTTCCCCTTCTGCAAAACCGATCCAGGTAGAAATTGTTGGACCCGAATCCAGCCCGTGTAGTGCAGCGTCGAACTGACGCCAGATTGGGTCGCAGGCTCATCACGTGAGTGCCACGCGGGGTCCGCAAGATCAGGAAGCGAGAGCGACACCGGTGGGAGATCGCCTTCGTTGAGTTGCAAAACCGGTGGCATATCTGGCACGACGTTTCTGACTTCAAAAGAGATGACTGCACAGGTCGGTTGGCTGGCGAGCTCAAACTCAATGGCCTGAGGTTGACCTGCCATTAAGGTGAAGGGACCGGCATCTAATGGCGCTTCCACACGGTTCCAAAGGTAGCGGTCTTCTGCGCGCGGTGGCAGGGTGCTGACAGAATTGCCAAAAGCGTCGGCAATTGGGGCAGCGTTGAAATCGACGGCCTGCAGCACCTTGTTGTAACGCATTGCACTGGCGAAAAGCCCTTTGAGTCGTGAGCCGTCGCCCGGGATGTCGACCTCTAGGTAGTCGGCACCTTCTATGGACGCAAAAAGGGTCTCCGTTGCGGCTTCTTCTTGGGATCCAAATGGTTCTGAGTGAAATACTTGTGTGCCAGTCTCTGTCCAGCTTGCTGCCGTTGCCTGACCAATCCCGGGAGCCAAGGTCACGCGGAGCTCCACCGTTTGGGCCAGAAAATTGAGCTTTCTCAAGTGCAGTCGAATCGAGGTGTGTCGGAGTCGGGTGGCGTCAGCCTTCGATAAGTTCAGCGACGCGGCGTCGAAGCGATGATGCTGCACACTGACGCTTTGAATCCACATAGGAAGTGAGTTCAAAGGGCGCTCCGCCAGCAGTTGGACTGGGTCGAAGCGAATGGCAAACGTCGTAGTCTGCTGGCGCATTTGGGATTGCGCAGCAAGCGCTGGCATAGCAAGTAGCACTGCCGCTAAGAGCGCGATGAGGGATTTTGAAAGTGTACTGCGCATGAGTTTGCAGCGGGAAAGAGGGAAGAAGAGGCAGGAGGAAATTGGGAAAAAAGGAGAAAGGGATTAACCGCCTCCAGGGCGCAGCCCTTTGGTCATCGAAAACACAGCACTTAGGATGCCGAAGACGACAAAACCCACTACGATTGCGATCCCGACCATGACCAGAGGCGGGATGAGTGTGGAGATCATGCGGACTTGTTTGTCGAGCTCACGATCGTAGACGTCGGCGATGTTATTGAGCGTCTCACCCAAACGTCCCGACTGTTCTCCAACTGAAAGCATATCGGAGAATAGTTCCGGAAAAATGTTCTGCTGGGTCATCGCGTTGGAAAGTGCAACTCCATCCACCACGGAGCGCAGTACCAACTTCATACGTTCCAGCACGTAGACGTTACCTGCGATATCTTGGATGAGCTCCAATGCCCGCACCAGTGTGACTCCGTTGAGTAGCAGGGTTCCAAGCGTACGCGCGAACTGGGCGTAGTAACGATGGCGTAAAACACTGCTATAGCCTGGGATATGCCAGAGAATCGTGTCCCACTGTTTGCGGCCCGAGACCGTCGCTGTCCACGAGCGTAGCAGTGCCGTGGTTCCTACTACCGCAAGAACACCCACCCACCAATAATGCGCAATGGCCCCGTGCACGTTCATCAGAATCCGCGTGGGCAGCGGCAACTCCTGATTGGTGTCGGTGAAAAACTTCATGAGTTTGGGCACCATGAAAGTCATGAAAAAGATCACCATGACAAATCCCACGACGACTAAAACTGCAGGGTAAACAAGGGCTTGCTGCACGCGATCGCGCAGGTTTTTCACCTCAGCCAAATAGGTGACCAGACGCTTTAGAATATCAGCAAGGGTGCCCGAAGCCTCGCCGGCTGCGACCATGTTGATGTACAGCGGTTCGAAGATTTTGGGGAAGTCCTTGAGCGCCTGCGAGAGGCTGCGTCCTTCCACCAGCGCTTGATGCAGTTTTTTCGCCAAGCCATGCATCTTTGGATGCTTCATGCGACGTACTAGAATTTGTAGCGCTTCATCCAACGTCATTCCTGCACCTAGAAGCAGCGCTAGCTGTTCCGTGAAGAGATGTTGCTGATCGTAGGAAAGCGTCTGTACCGCGATGGCTCCTGTGGGGTCGGGCGTGCTTTTCGCGGTTGCTGCGGGCGACTCTTTTGCGTTGGCCGTTGCCGCTAATTGGATGCGCACGGGGAAGCCCTTGGTCTTCTCCACCTCACGGATCGCAGCGGCACGGTCGCTACAGTCCAGAAGACCCTCCAAGAGTTCACCTTTTGAGGAGCGGGCGACGAAATGGAATTGGGGCATGGGGGCGGGCGGATGAAGCGTTGGAAGACTTAGCGGCGGCCTTCGTCCAAGTCGATAAAATCAAAGAGAGTATGAATGTCGGTGCGGTCTTGAAAGCCGCCTTCTGCGAGACGCTCCTTGAGCCGGGTGGAGGCAACGTCGTTCCAGCCGCGTTTGCGCAAAAATTCGTTCCAGATCTCGATTTCCTCCTCCGACGGACGACGGCCGTGAGTGAAGCACCATTCCAATACTTGTTCATCGGAGCCTCCAGCGAGAACCTGCGCGATGAGATCGGCGTAGGTCACATGGAGAAAGTTGACACAACGAAGATCGAAGCCCTCGCCCAGATTGGCAACGTAGTCCTGCGGGAGAAGGTGTTGGGCATGCAGTCTGATTTTGTCCAGCATGCGTCCGAAGTAAACGAGGGAATGTGTCGGGGCGTGTGGGCTCCGGATCGCGGGGATTTGCATTTTGAGAAAAGAAGCTTCCGGTGATAGGTTATCGGGTCGAGGCTTTGGCTGCAAGCTGTGGTGCTTTGGGAAGTAGGTGTGCTTTCAAGGCTGGAATTCCCCAGAGCATGGCATAGGGTTTGAGCATGCATGTGGAACGTTTGAAGTACATTATCTGGGCAAAGGACATGGCGCGCGCCGTGAATTTTTATCGCGGAGTCTTCGACGCCAGTGTGGTGCGCGCAAGTGAGGTCATCAGCGAGGTGTCTGTCGCGGGTTCCACCATTGGAATCCATAACGGTGGGGAGTCTGAACGCACTTGGACTGGGATGGCTTTTCAGATCGCCGACTTGTTCGAGGGCTGCGCCTTGGTAAAAATGCACGGGGGGGAAGTACTTCGTGAACCTGTGGATACGCCGGAGGAACCCGCGCATCTCGCCATGTGTTTGGATTCCGAAGGAAACGAGATCATGCTCACCAAGGCCCGGCATCGCTAGGCCCGCCGCAATATGATGAATCACGCCGCTCAGGGCCCCGAGGAGCGAATGGAGGCCTCCCTGGATACTTTGCGCAAGGCCGGTCACCGTATCACAGCACCTCGTCGCGGTCTGCTGAAGGTGCTCACCAGTGAGCATGGCCCCTTTAGTGCGGAGGAATTACACAAGCGCCTTCCTCAGGGAATGTGCGATCCCGTGACTGTCTACCGTTCACTTAGTGCGTTGGAGGAGATCGACTTGGTGCGCCGTTGCGACTTTGGAGATGGAATTTACCGCTACGAATTTAATACGGGGGAACATCACCACCATCATATTATTTGTCGTAAATGTGCGAGCGTGAACAATTTGGATGTTTGTTTCGCAGATGGTCTTGAGCGTTTGGTGCGCCAGATGGGGTACGCAAACGTGACCCACACACTGGAGATTTTCGGAACCTGCGCTGGTTGCCAGGCGGTTGCGCAAGCTTGAGCTGTAGGCTGGACGATACTCGGAATGGTTGCGTTTCACTATTCCCGGCGGGGGTCGCGAGCGAGCAGTGCTGCCATGGCTTCTGCGGGAGAAAGGCTGCCGTCGAGTAGCAGCCGAATTTGGTCAATGATGGGTGTGTCCACCTCGAGGCGTCGTGCACACTCATAAGCGCTTGCAGTGGTTGGAATACCCTCAGCGATCATCCGCATCGAACTAACGATATGGCCTAGCGACTCACCACGTCCCAAGCGTTCGCCCACGGCCCGATTCCGGCTGTGCTGTGAGAAGCACGTCACCATCAGATCGCCAATGCCGCTTAGTCCCATAAACGTCTCGCGCCTTCCTCCAAGCGCACAACCCAGTCGCATGAGCTCCGCGAGAGAGCGGGTCACCAGCGCCGCCTTCGTGTTGTCTCCCAACTGCAGCCCGTCGCTGACCCCGGCAGCGAGAGCATAAATGTTTTTGAGTGCTCCCCCCAGCTCGATGCCTACAATGTCGGGACTCGTGTAAGTTCGAAAGACCGGTTGGTTGAACGCAGCCTGCAGCCGAGTCGCGAGTTCCTCATCTTCGCATCCAAGGACCACGGCGGTCGGAGCGCCGAGCGCGACCTCCTCCGCGTGACTCGGTCCGGAGAGAACCGCAACGGGATGCCCTGGCAGGGTTTCGCGTAAAATTTCGCTCATGCGTAGCCCGCTTCCACGCTCCACGCCCTTGGTACAACTGAGCAGGATGCAACCTGACTTGAGCGGGAGTGTACTCAGTCGTGAAGCGACTTCTCTTGCGGCCCTGGAAGGGGTAACAAGCAAAAGCAGGTCGAGGGAATCGAGTGCCCTCATATCAGCCGTGAATTGAATAAGTTTTGGCAACGGCACGCCCGGCAGATACGGGCGGTTTTCGTTTAACGCTCCGATTTGCGAGACGGCGTATGCGTCATTACCCCAAACTGTCACGCGCAATCCGTTGCGGTGCAGCACTAAAGCCAGTGCCGTTCCCCACGAGCCCGCGCCTACAATGCCCACGTGACTGAATGCGGGTTTCATGAGTTTTGCGAATCTGGCTTGGTCCCGAAGCGGGATTCGGTTCCAGCAAAAAGTCGGTGGATATTTTCGCGATGCCTGCGCACCACCAAGTATGCTGCAGCGCAGGCGAATGCGAGGTAGGCGCTTCCTTCTAATTCATTCAGGCGCAATAGGATTCCGATTGTAATTGGAAGCGTAATTGCGGCGCAAAGCGAGGCTAGTGAAACGTAGCGTGAGACGGCGAAGACTGCAATCCAGACACCGATCACAAGCCCGGTTGCCACTGCGGGCATCAGGCTCACGAGGATGCCAACGGAGGTCGCCACGCCTTTGCCACCCTTGAACTTGAGCCAAATCGGAAAGCTATGTCCCACTATACAAGCCAGCGCTGCAATCATCCCCGCGTAAGCCATGTACTGTTCGCCCATCTCAGGAGGCGCGGGTTGATTTGCTGCGATGTTTTGCGCCCAGCGCACTGCTGCGAAGCCCTTGGCTGCGTCTAAAATGAAAGTCGCGGTTCCCCATTTCGGGCCAAGCACCCGCCACACGTTCGTCGCGCCGATGTTGCGGCTGCCGTGCTCGCGAATATCCACGCCGCGCAACCGTGCCAGTAATAGCCCGAAAGGAACGCTTCCTAACAAGTAGGCGGGCACAAGGAGGAAGACTAGCAAAGTAATAAGCGGCGGCGACATAGGGTGATTTTGTTTCGAAACGCGCAGTTAAAATTCAAGCCTTAGCGTGACGGAAGTTTTTCCAGCGCTTCAAGAATGATTCTGGGGGTGAGCAATTCTGGCAAAACAAGTGGATCCGGAGCGTCCGGCGCGTAGAGCAGGTAGAAGGGGACCCCGATGCGACCGAAGCGGTGAAGCTCGGCGGTGATCACTGGGTCGCTGTTGGTCCAGTCGGCTTTCATCAAAAGCACGTTATGGGTTGCGAATGCGTCTTTGATTTCTTTTTTGGAAAGGGTGAGCCGCTCATTGACCTTGCAATTTAGGCACCAGTCCGCGGTGAAATCGACAAATATGGGCCGCCCCAAAGCGCGTTCTTTGGCGAGGCGTTCGGGGGAAAAGGAGACCCATTCGTCGCTGGTGAGCGCGGTTTTGGGTTCAAGTGGTTTACTGAGGGTGTCGAATACAAAAAAACGATAACCGCCACCCAGGAGGAGGAGTGCCAAGAAAAGCGCTATTAAACGGGAGCGAAAAATACCTAAAAGCCAGCAGCTTATGCCAGCAATGAGGAGAAATGAACACATCCCGGAAAGCGATTCTATCCCGCGCCCTTGGCCCAGTACGCCGAGCAACCAAATCGCCACGCCCAGGATCACGAACCCCATGACTTGCTTCAAACGTTCCATCCACGCACCCGGCTTGGGGAGGAAACGCAGCAACGTCGGGTTGGAGGTCAATACGAGGTACGGAAGGCTCATCCCAGCGGCGATGGTGAAAAAGATCGCGAACACCGAGCCGGCCGGTTGGCTAACTGCAAAGCCAAGTGTCACACCTAGATAGGGGGCGGTGCATGAAGTCCCCAGCAGAGTAGTGAATGCGCCGTGCAGGAAGGCGCCTCCAAAGCCCTGTCTACTAGAGAGTTCGCCCAGCTTTGAACTTGTATCGCCGCCGAGTGTGATTTCGAAAACGCCCAACAAATTAAGCCCAAAGATGAAGACTGCTGTAATCAGACCCGTTAAAATCCATGGGTTTTGGAATTGAAATCCCCAATTCAAACCGCTTCCAACCGCCGTCAATCCCAACACAGCAACCGCAAGTCCCGAAAAAAAGGCGAACACTCCGGCGCAAAATGCCAAACCGAGTTTGAATACTCGTTTGGGATCTTCCCCCGCTTGTTGAGTGAACCCGAGTATTTTAAGTGCAACCACCGGAAGGACGCAGGGCATCAAATTGAGCAGCAGTCCACCCAAAAACGCCGCCCAGAGAATGCTGCCGAGGCCGCCAGATTGAGGCGGAATCTGTTGGGAAGAAGCGGTTTGTATTGGTGCGATTCCAACGGGATTCGTCTGCTGTCCTTTGCTTTCAGGGGGATTTTTGACGGGCGCGTTTCCCTCAACCTCCCATCCCCGACGTTCTCCAGTCGGCTCTTCCAGCACGACCAATGCTTTCCAACCCTCTGGATTTGAGGCGGTCCCAGGCGCTGGAATGCGAAAAGTCCGGCTGACCGTCTCTGGATGTTGCGCCGTAGCTCCAGCAGGAGGGATCGGAAAAACTTCAACCTTTTGGCTCGGTGTGGCGCCCTCAATTTTTAGGAGCAGGCCGTCTGGAGCTCTGCCCCATTCAGTCGAAAAAGGAGGCGGCGCGGGCTGCGGTAACCTATTGTTCCAGAGGGTGAAGAGCTCCGTGTTCGCGGGCTGCGGCGCGCCCGAAGTGAGAGTAAGGCTTACTTCACCCTCGCCAGGGAGGCAAGTTTCGGAGCAGACGTACCATTTAAGTTGGGCTTGGAAAACAAACGGGCCTTTTGGCAGGCTCGCCGGCGGGCGGATTTCCACGGGCAGCAGCACTTCGCCCTCGTAGACATTGGTGAAAATGTCACCCTCGGACTTGAGCGAATGCGGGAGAGGCCACTGGATTTCGCCCGCTTCAAACCCCGGTGGCAGTGTCCACTTTACTTGCGGGGCGGCGCCTGAATCTCCCGGGAAGCGCCAGTACAAGTGCCAGCCATCGGCTAGTTTAAATCGGATCCCCACATGGAAGGGGGTTGAAGCGGCGATGGCCGTGGTATCAGCGAGCAGGGCGGGAACGGCTCTGGGTGGGCCGGGAAGAAAGGAGCCGAAGCCGCCGGTTTGGCCAGAGGCGCCCGGCAGCAGGGTTAGCAACAGAAGAAGCGAGAAAAGCAGTGGACGCATGGAAGGCCTGTATAAAATGGACTGCGGCCTGTGGAAAGTCCACCGTCTCGCAGGGGAGTGGTGGGGATAAGAGTAATTGAGCGGAGTCGGCTTGTTGCATTTGAATTGCAATAGGGATCCGCTCGTGGTAAGTTTTTCACCAATGAAACGAGGACTTTTCTTTTCGCTTACTTTGTTTTGGTCCTGCTTTGCAACGGGTCTCGCCGTCGAGCCTATTCGTGTTTCCACGTTCTCCTCGGTGCTCACGGAGCTTGCTGAGCGGGTGGGCGGCCCGTTGGTGGCTGTCACTGGTCACGTGGCTGCGGGTGCAGATCCCCACGAATTTGAGCCGAAGCCGTCGGATCTAAAGGTGGTATCGAAGGCGGATCTGGTGCTGCTGAGTGCGAAGCATTTGGAGGGATATGTGGGTAAATTAAGGGAGGCCACAGAGGGGAAGGCGCGGTTTGTGGAAGTCGGGGCTCAAATGCCGTCGCTTTGGCAGGGGGGGGAAAGCGGCCGTGTCGGGGAGAAGGTCGAGGATCCTCACTGGTGGAATTCCGTTGGGAATATGCGCAGGGCGGTTGCTGTGGTACGGGATGCTTTGACGGAGGCGCGCCCAGAACAGAAGGCAGCTTTTGGAGTGAACGCTCGGGCCTACGATATGGAATTGCTTGAATTGGATAAATGGGTGAAATCCAAAGTGGCCGAGTTGCCAAGGGATAAACGCAAGTTAGTAACATCTCACGATGCCTTGCAGTACTTTGCAAAAGACTACGGGTTCACTGTGTACCCCGTCTCTGGGTTGACTTCTGCCGAGCAGCCATCTTCGCGTGAGGTTGCAGACTTACTTAAGGTGATTAAAAAGCAGCGTGTGAAAGCTGTTTTTGCTGAGGACACCGTGAATCCAAAGGTATTGCAGCAGATGACAGCCGAGACTGGAGCCGTTTTGGGCGGGCAGTTGTGGGTGGATGGGTTGGGGACTGGGGAGGCCGCCAATTATCCAGGGATGTTCCGGCATAACGTAATTACTGTGGTGGAGGCGCTTAAGTAAAGTGCGGGGATCTCCTTTAATAAGAGCTTTGTTGTTGCTCCTAGGGTTGTTGGCTCTAAGTTGGCCGCTGCGACTGCTTCTCCAAAGGGAAGCCGCGCAGGTGGAGGCCGCTCGGGCTCCGGCAACTGTGCTTGAGGCAGCAGCACCTTCCCGATTGCCTTTGATGCTCACTTTTTCTCAAAAAGCCCTCCGTGCAGAAATCCGTTACGCAGGGAAATCCTTGTGGAATTTAGACCATCCAGGTTTGCACGAGGCGGGGGAACTACAAATTCCGTTTCCTAAGGAGGGCGTGGAGTTGGTTGTGAGTGTTGAGTTTGAAGGGGAGGCGCAGGGAGCGTTGCGTTTGCAGCTCACGGCCCCCGATGGCAACGAATACGACCGCAGCCTCTGGGGCGCGAGCACCGTGGAGGCGGTGATCCCATTCCCATGAGCTCGCACTCGCTTCACGTGGAGGATTTGACCGTGAGTTATCGGCGCATCCCAGCGCTGCATCACGTTGGCTTTACGCTGACTTGCGGCAGTGCCGTGGGAGTGCTGGGGCCCAACGGAGCGGGTAAGTCGACCTTGCTCAAGGCACTCGCCGGTTTGCTGCCGCTGGAAACGGGACGTATTACTTTTCACGGTCGCGAAATGAAGGGAGCCAATCAGGAGTTCGCGTACTTGCCGCAAAGGGAAATGGTCGACTGGGATTTTCCCACAACGGTACGCGGGGTGGTGGAAATGGGGCGGTATCTCAGCGTGCGTTGGTGGAAGCGTTTTTCGCAGGAGGACCGCCTCGCGGTGGACGCCGCTTTGGAGGCGATGCAGATGACGGCTTTGCAGGACCGTCAGATTTCCGCGCTCTCAGGGGGACAGCAGCAGCGTGTTTTTCTGGCGAGGGCGCTGGCACAGGAGGCGCATGTGCTTTTGTTGGATGAGCCTTTTACCGGATTAGATCAACCTAGCCAGGAGGGACTTAAACTCGTGTTCCGACAGTTACGCGAGCAGGGGAAGCTGCTGCTTATTTCACACCATGACCTCGGGAGTGTCCCTGAGTTGTTCGACCAGGTATTACTTTTGAATGGCGAACTCCTCGCCGCTGGTCGGGTGGTGGACGTTTTCACGCAGGAGAATCTGACTCGCACCTACGGGACGCGGGTCTTTTCAAGAATCGATCATGGACTGGCTACTTGAACCCTTTCAACACGCCTTCATGCAGCGGGCTCTGGTGGCCTGCGTACTGATTGGTTTTCTCAACGGCTTCATGGGCGGCTTCGTGATGTTGCGTCGCATGGCGCTCATGGCAGATTCGTTGAGTCATTCGTTGCTGCCCGGACTCGCTGTGGGCGTGCTGCTTTTTGGGTTGGCTCCGATGGGGCTTTTTTTTGGTGCCCTTTCGGCTGCTCTTATCGTGGCACTTGGGGCGCAATTGCTGGCTCGCGGGACGCGTGTCAAAGAGGACACTGCGCTGGCAATTCTCTACACGTGCGCCTTTTCCTCGGGTGTGGTCCTCTTGAGCTTTGTTAAAGTTCGGGTGTCATTGCTGCACTATCTTTTCGGTAACATTTTGGGTGTTTCAAATCAGGATTTGTGGCTGGCGTACGGCGTGGCTGTGGTGGTGCTGCCCTTGTTGGTGGCCGCAGAACGGCCCTTACAATTGTTGTTGTTCGACGCCTCGGTGGCGCGGAGTCAGGGCGTGCCAGTGTCGCTCCTTAACACCGGATTGGTGGTCGCCTTGGTGCTCACTATGCTGAGTTCGTTGCAAGCGGTAGGAGTAATTTTACTGCTGGGACTTCTTATCGCGCCGGCCGCCACGGTGTATTTGTTGTGCGACTCCTTCCCAGCGCTCTTGTGGGGAGGTGGGGCGCTTGGGGTATTCGGAGCGGTGAGCGGTTTGTGGTTGAGTTACTGGCTTGGGGTGCCGTCTGGCGCGTGCATCGTGCTGGTGTTGGGCGGTTTGTTTTGCGTCGCCTATCTTGTCAGTCCCCGCTACGGGTTGATTCCTAAGCTTTGGAAGGCGCGCCATTTTCACAAGGAGAGTCTGGCGCGCTGGGAGCAGCACCACTGAGTCGGCTCTGGGCTAGTTAAATTACCGAGGTAAAATAAACCGGAAGATTGACACTCAGTGCCGTGAGGTCCTACGCTTCTCCGTTCAACTATTGAACATCGATTCGTCGAAGGAAAGGAGGGAAACACCATGCCAGAAGTAGCAGTACGCAAAGGGGAACCGATTGATCGGGCCCTGAAACGCTTGAAGTCCAAGATGGAGACGGAGAGCATCATGGAGGAAGTTCGGAGGCTGCGCGCCTTTGAAACGCCCACCCAGAAAACGAAGCGCAAAGCGAAAGCCAACGCCAAAAAAGCGAAAGCCAAGCAGCGTTTTAACGCCTCCTAGCCTTCAGTCGTTTGACCCGAATTTTGATAAAATTCGGCTCAAATTCGTTTTGAAGCTCAAAGTTGTAGTTCGACACTCAAAGCTCGTAGGCATCTCGTCTAAGTGACTTCGAGAAGTTTTTAAGCCGCTGTCTCTCCGCGTGAGAGACAGCGGTTTTTGTTTGGACAAATTCTGGTTTTGCGGTCGCAAGTTTCGCCAGAGTCACCCTCTCAAATCTACTTGCCCTTACACTTTGACCGCTCACACTCATACTCCATTGCAGGTGCCGCGAGGAACCCCGTGTAAGCCGGGGGCAGTCGCGCTGCTGTAACCGGGGACGGACTCCCAAAATGCCAATCTTTACTTCGGTGAGGGTGAAGGCGGGAGCGAGGTTGGTCGATCGGAAGGGCATAGCCTTCGCCGCTCGGCCGCAGCCGGGAGCCAGAACATTCACGGCACCAGCAACTCATTCGTCGGAGTCTATTTGCGAAAGAGGCGCGTTTTTAACGCGTATTCTTATGCAAGCCTTCGATGACAAACCTTCTTCGCAAAAAAGAAGAATGAGGGATCAGTCCCGAGCGCAAGCGGGGGGCAGGATCTCTCTGTTCAAGAAAGATCCATGTTACAAAGTTCCGAACCTCGCGGTCCGGCAGTCTTCGACGTCTCCAAAGGTGACGTTGCGCTGCTTCACGCCCTTCAGCAACGCCTGCTTTCTCAAACCAAGCCGCCCGGTAGCCTCGGCATGCTCGAGGAAATTGGACTGCGCCTTGGGTTGCTGCAACGCACACTCACTCCAAAGGTCGAGCACACGCGGATCTGTGTTTTCGCCGGCAGTCACGGAGTCGCTCGGGAGGGGGTTAGTGCGTACCCTGTGGAAGTCACCGGCCAGATGGTGGCCAACTTTTTAAATGGTGGGGCGGCGGTTTGTGTTCTTGCCCGTGCTGCAGGAGCGTCTCTGCATATTGTTGATGTTGGGGTAGATGCAGACTTCCCCGATAATTTGCTAAAGCATCCCTCCTTCTTTTCACGACGCATCAAGCGGGGAACTGAATCCTTTGTGACGGCTCCCGCTATGCTCCCCTTTGAATGTGCTGCGGCTCTGGAAGTCGGGCGTGAACAGGCCAGGCTCGCTGCGGCCGACTCCATCGACGCGTTAGGTATTGGTGAAATGGGCATTGGCAATTCAACGTCTGCGGCCGCACTGTGCGCGGCGTTGCTTCCCGTGGATGCGGCCTCTGTTACGGGGCTGGGCACGGGGGTCGACGGAGAGGGGTTGGCACGAAAAATAGGTGCCATCCGTGCGGGGCTCGCGCTCCACGCCTGCGAGGCTACTGGGCCCGAGGCCGCGCTGCATTGGCTCGCAGCGGTGGGAGGGTTGGAAATAGCGGCGCTAACCGGGTGTATTTTGGAAGCGGCTCGACTCAGGCTACCGATTGTGGTGGATGGATTTATCGCGACAGCTGCTGCGCTTGTGGCGGCGCGCTTAGAGCCGGCTTGTTTGGAGTGTTGTTTCTTCGCGCATCAGTCCGCTGAAGCGGGGCACCTTGCAGTGCTTGGCGCATTGGAGGTCAGGCCGCTGCATCAACTAGAAATGCGCCTCGGTGAGGCCAGCGGCGCCGCTCTTGCTCTGCCGCTGTTGCGCGCAGCTGCGCGGTTGCTCACGGAAATGGCCACGTTTGAAGCCGCGGGAATAAGCGCTTCCATCGCTCCTCACCTTTTATGAAGGACGCGTGGAATCACTTTCTGACCGCAGTAATGCTTCTCACGCGACTCCCCGTTGGACGCTGGTGCCACTATTCGCCGAACGCGGTGACAGCCTCTGCAGCGTACTTTCCGGCGGTCGGCGCGCTCGTAGGACTCGTCTGCGCCGGTGTGCTGACAACGGCGGCGGATGCTTTTCCAGCGAAGCTCGCAGTGCTCCTTTCCATGCTGGCCGGCGTTCTGGTCACCGGCGCCTTTCACGAAGACGGACTTGCCGATGCCGCCGATGGGATTTTTGGAGGCCGCACTCCGTTTCAACGCATGGAAATTATGAAGGATTCTCGGCTGGGCAGCTTCGGGGCGATTGCTCTTTGGTTCGCCTTGAGTGCAAAGTTTGTTCTTTTGGAAGCTATTCTGGCTAAAAGTCTTTTGTTTGTAATACAGGCGATTGTGTGCGCTCACGTGGCTAGTCGTGCTGCCGCCGTTGCTGTCATGCAACTGCAGCCCCACGTGGGTTTGGACACTACTCGCTCACATCCGTTCTGCCGCACGCTCAGTCGCGTTCAGGTGTGGTGTGCACTCGCTCCGCCGGCTGTTCTAATGGTGTTTTGCTTCGAAACGGCGGCTATACCAGTGCTCGCCTGTGTCACATTACTGGTCTTTTTTCTGGCGAACTTTTTCCATAAAAAGATCGGCGGTATCACAGGGGATTGTTTGGGCGCCACCGTCCAAATTTCCGAGCTAACGGTCCTCACCGCACTTCTTAGCCGATCATGAGCGCTCACCTTTCCCTCATTTTGGGCGGAGCTCGCAGTGGAAAAAGCCGTCGTGCTGAAGTGCTAGCGGCAGCCAGCGAAGCTGCTGTGGTTTATGTGGCCACCTGCGCGACGGCCCTTGCGGATGGTGAGATGCTTGATCGGATTGGATCGCACCAAGTATGTCGCCCAGCGCACTGGTTGACGGTTGAAAATCGATTCGATTTACCCGTCCTTTTCGCTGAGTTCAGCGGTCGCACCATTCTCCTAGATTGTCTTACTTTGTGGCTCTCATTCCATTGCGAAGCGATGGAGGAAGAAGCTCTCCTAGATTATCTTAAGGCTTCCATTGTGAGTGCCAAGAGGAACGCACACAGCCTTTTGGTTGTGAGCAATGAGCTTGGCATGGGATTGGTTCCATCCAATCTTGCGGGGCGTAGTTTTCGGGATCTGTGCGGCCGGGCTAACCAACTCGTGGCCGCAGAAGCGGACTTTGTAGAATTTCAAATCGCAGGTCTGCCTCTGGTTCTAAAGGGAGGTCGATTGCCATGAGCCAAGCATTTCATGGCGGCCGTTTGATTGAAGCAAAGGAACGCTTTGGTCATCAAACCTTCCTCGATTTTAGCGTCAACACCAACGCCTTCTGGCATCCGCCGGCCTCTTTTGCCGCCGTGCCTTTGTCCGACGCAATCACGCGCTATCCAGAGGCCGACGCGAACTCCGTGCGCCTGCTACTGGCCGATTTATACGATGTCCGCGCCGATCATGTCCTCGCTACTGCGGGAGCCATCGAGGGCCTTTATCTCGCAGTACGTCCCTTTACTCAAAAGCGTGCGCTTCTATTTGCACCCGCTTTCGCGGATTATAGTCGGGCCTGCTTGTCAGCGGGTCTTGAAATAAAAACCTGTTCC
>Ga0209597_1001378_pt1 | contig 15902 bp, 21 predicted proteins | sample M_140625_MF_Meta_FD_187316 | JGI IMG/M metagenome (GOLD analysis project Ga0209597, IMG submission 187316) | Freshwater microbial communities from Lake Montjoie, Canada to study carbon cycling - M_140625_MF_MetaG (SPAdes) (version 2) | ecosystem: Environmental > Aquatic > Freshwater > Lake... | reverse complement strand
ACCGGTACCGCCATTGCGTTCTCGTTGGTGGTCACCGCAGGCACCGCCAAAACGATCACCGGCAACATCATTCCGACGTTCGCTCAGATCGGCGGAGCGGCGATAGAGGCCCTAAGCCAAAGTTACAGCTTTCAAGTGGACGGCAACATCACCGTCGCCTAACCGAAAGGCCCCGACATGCAACTGAAGATCGCGTACACGATCGAAGGACAAACCACCGAAGTGACCACGAACCCGTTCGCAGTCATGCAATGGGAACGCAAATACAAGACGAAGGTGAGCAGGATCTCCGAGGACGGCCTCGGCATCGAGGACCTCCTGTACTTGTGTTGGGAAGCAATCAAAGCCCAAGGCACAACGTGCGCGCCGTTCGAGGTGTGGGCCGCCGTCGTCGAAACGGTCACCACAGTCGCCGACGACGACGGGGTCCCTACGAGTCCGGCTCAGTAGGCCGGTTGATCGCAGAAGTAGCAGTAGCGACCGGTATCGCACCGGCCGAACTTCAGAAAGACGGACAGATGCTAATAACCATCGTTGAGGTCCTGAACAAACGGAACCGACGATGACCCTGTTTCTGAACGTCGAGCTCGAGGGCACCACCGAGATCCTGAAGGAACTCCGCACGATTGATGAGACCCTTCATACCAGGGCGCTCGGTCAGATCAAGTCGGCGTTAGGTCCGATGGTTCAGGGTGCGCGCGGTTTCATTCCGACGACGCCTCCGGTGTCCGGTATGGGGCGCGGCTACTTCTCGTGGGGAGGAAACGAACAACGTTCGTCGGTGAAAGCCAAAGTCGCTAAGAAACGCAAAGGCCAAACCAAACGCCTTGCGACGATCTCGCTTGCGAACGGTGCCGCTTCCCTGTTCGACATGGCCGGTAAAGGCTCAGGGAACACTCAGGCCGGACGAAATCTGATTGCTGGGATCACCCGACGGTACGGGCCACCGTCTCGGGCGATGTGGAAAGCCCAAGCGATCTACCTCCGTCAAACCGAACTAGCGCTACTCGAGGCCCGCCGCCAGATGGAACGCGACCTCAACGAACTGCTCGGGGGCTGACATGGCCGTTATTGTTCCGATCCAAACCGAGTTCGATGCCTCGGGTGTCAACGCCGCTACCTCGAAGTTTGCGAAGTTTTCCCAGACGGTTAGTAAGTCGTTGCAACAGGCCGGGAAGGATGCCCGCAAGTCGTTTGCTGAAGTTGAGCAGGGCGCTAACGATTCTTCGACGGCGGCGCAACGCCTCGCCGCTTCGATCACTAAGACTGCGAACACTCTTGACATTGAACTGAAAGCGTCAACGGCCGCAGCTGACGCCCTCGGTCTGGCCCTCGGCCCTGAGTTCGCCGCGAAGGTTGGGCGTAACGGCCTGAACAAACTGGTGTCCGACCTGAACCGTGCCGGTGTCTCGATCAAGGACATCACCGCTGAGGCTGATGTTCTGGCCGCCGCCATCAAACAGGTTGATGACGTCAACCTACGCAACGTCAGCGCCGAAGCGGACCACCTACAAACCTCAATGGCCGGTGTTGCTAAGAGCACCGACCGGTCCCGTTCGGTTATGGCGAACTTCACCGGTAACGCCGCCCAAGAAATCCCCGGTGTAGCCAACGCCCTCGGACCGCTCAACGTCGCCGTAGGCCAGTTCGCCGAGTACGCCGCAGAAGGCGGAGTGTCCCTCAAGAACTTCGCCAAAGCGATTGGGCCTATCGCGATTCTTTCCGGCGGTCTGCTGGTGGTTCAAGGCATCATCAAAGCCTCAGCGGCCGAAACGAAGTATTGGGCGGACAACGCCGAGATCGTACGGGACGCGCTACTCGGCCTTGAGAACCCGCTGGACGTCATCGCGAAGAAGAACAAAGAAGCGATGTCGATCAAGGTCTACGACCCGAACAAAGGCATTTTCGGTGGCACACGCGAGATCACCGACGACGTCCTCAAACTCGGTTTGTCTCAGACCGAACTGACAGACATCCTCAAAGGTGGCAAAGGTGCCGTCGAGGCGTGGGCGGACACCGTCGAAGGATCACGCAAACCGCTACGTCGTTGGGCACTTGACCGCGACGAAGCAACCTCGGCGGCCCTCGTTTACAAGTACCTCAACGACCAAATCAAATCCGGTGCCGAAGGCACAAAGCAGGCCGTAACCCAACAGAAAGTGTTTGGTGACGTCCTAACCCAAACTGCGTCCGCCTCGGATTCGGTGGGAATGTCAGCCGGGTTCGCTGCCGTGGGGATCGCTCAACAAACGGCCGCTACCGAAGCCGCTACCGCCGCATCCGAAGCCGCCGCTCAAGCCGACCGCGACCAGGCGAACGCCATCGACTCGGTTCGGAACGCCCTGTACGCCCGCAACAACGCCCGCTACGCCGCCACCGACGCAGACCTCAACGCCAAGACCGCTATTGAGGAATACAACAAGGCGCAGGCCAAAGCCGACAAATCCGGTCGGCCGAAAGACATCGCCGCAGCTGCTGCCGCACAACGCGACGCCGAACGGGCCATCAACGGCGCTGCTGGTGCCGCCTCGTCGTACGCCGAAGAAACCAACAAAGGCGCTTCAGCGACCACCATCGCGGCCGCTTCAACTCGTGCGGCCGTCGTCGAGCTCAACAAACTCAAAGACGTAGTTTCAAAGGATGGGGCGCTGACGTTCGCCGTTGAGCAATGGATCTTCCTACTGAACTCTGTCCCCAAAACGATTGACACAGCGTTCGGGATCTCGTTCGGGTCAGCCGTGAAACCGGTACGTCAAACGACCGGTATCCCGAACCTTGACCCGTCAGCGTTCGCCCGAACCGGGAACAACGGTGCAAGCAACGTAACGAACATCACCGTAAACGGCGCTATCGACCCGACCTCGACGGCCCGCCAGGTGCGCGAAGTGTTGAACAAAGACGCCCAACGGCGTGGCACCGGAACGATCCTGTCGTGACGTACACCCTTGCCGCTTACATCAACGGTGTGTCGGTCTCCGCACAAACCTTGGAAGGTGTGTCCGTCAACTACGGGCGCACCACCCTCGACCAGCAACCCCAGCCGACGTCCTGCACCGTGGAAATCGCGTACACCACCTCCCTTGGCGTCCTCGTACCAAACACTTGGAACCTCGGGTCAACCCTCGAGGTGACGCTCACCCCGACGGCCGGTGTAGCAAAACGACGGTTCTACGGCCGCATCACCGACATGACGATGAACTGGCAGACCGTGACGATCACGGCGATCTCGGACACCATGAGCGGCCTCTCACGGATCAACACCACCGTCGCCCCGTTCACGGCGACCCTTGCCGGCAGTTCTATGACGACGATTATGACGACGGCCGCGGCAACCCTGCCACCTGGTGCACCGTTCCCGGCGTACACGTTTTCGGTTGGCACCGTGCCGATGACGTCACCAGGCGCTACCGGTGTCACCGTCCTCGCCGCATTGCAAACGATTGCGGATTCTGAGCCGTCCGGTGTCCTCTTTGAGTTAGTCGAAACCGGCACCCTCGTTTTCGAGGACTACAACGACCGCCGTGTCGGCGTGTCAGCGCTCACGTTCACCGGTAGCGAGATCTCGCAGGACTGGACCGTCAACCGGACGATTACGTCCCTTACAAACTACGCGACTGCGACCTACTCCGCAGGCTCCGAGGTGTACACCTCGACGGCGTCCATCACATCACTCGGCCAGTACGAACAGACGATTGACACGATCCTGACCGATGCGGCTGACGCCAACTTCAGAGCTCGGCAAGCGGTCGCGTTCGGCACGAACCCCGGTTGGACCTTGAACGGTGTTCTGATCCCGATGGGAACGTTTTCGACCGCCCGGCAAACCGCGATCCGTGACGCCCTCGTATTCGGGGCGCAAGTCACAATCCCGTCGTTGACGACCGGTGTAGCAACCGTCTATTTCGTTGAAGGCTACGACGAACGAATCAACCGGAACACTTGGGACCTGACCATCTACCTCAGCGATACCTCGCTGTCTCAAGCCGGGCAAAGGTGGATGGATGTCGACATTGCAACCCAATGGGTCGCGGTGTCGCCGTCGATCACTTGGGATCTCGCGCTAACACAGAACGTCTAAGGAGCACCGATGGCACAAACACCGATCTACCTCATCGACTACCCGGTCTCTACCGATCTGGTTGCGAACGGGGCTACCGCTATGGGGTCGCTGTCAACTGACGTTGAGGGTGCGCTACAGAACCAGATCCAGGCATCGTCGGCCGGTTACCGGAACCAGGTGAGGAACCCGACGTACTCGTTGGCGCAACTCCCTACCGTTACCACGTCGGTCGCTGACGACTGGGTGTACTACACCGACAACGTCGTCGGTGTCACAAACACCCGTAACACGCTCGGGATCACAGCGCTCCTCCCGGAATGGGTTACCGGTTCAATGACGCAGGCGACCGCATCGAACGCCGCTGGAATCAACCGGTATGTCGCCCTTCAGCAAGGCATCCCGCAAGTCACCCTTCTGTCAGGTCGAACAGTGGTTGTTTCGTTCTACGCCAAGGCGGCGGCCGGAACCCCGAAGGTTGGCGCCAACCTCACCCAGTATTTCGGTACCGGTGGCGCCCCGTCGGCTGACGTTGTCGGCGCAGGCCAATCGGTAGCGATCACAACGGCGTGGGCCAGATACTCGCTCACGTTCAACGTGTCGTCCGCCGCAGGCAAAACGGTCGGTACGAACGCCAACGACGTCACCTACCTCCGGTTGTGGACTTCGGCCGGTACAACCTTCAACACCCCGTCCGGTTCCATCGGGCTACAAACCTCCTCCATTGACATCACCGGTGTTCAGGTCGAGCTCTCGTACATCACGCCGCTAGAGATCCGCACCACAGAACGCAACCTTGACATGTCCACCGATTACGGGGTGTGGCAACCGTTGACCGGTGTCGCGATCCGTCAGGGTGCTTCTGACATGGCAACAACGGTTACGGGCGGTTACGTCGTCGTCGGCAAACTGTGCGTAGTTTCTGGACTGCTTGTTGCCGGTGCCGCCGGTACTGCCGCTTCACAAATACAGATCAGACCGAACGGGATTCTGCCGACGCCGAGCATGGCCTTCGGATCTGGCATGACCGGGACGTTTTTGTTGGACGACATCGGTACCGCCCAGTACACCGGTGCGCTCCGATATGCATCGGCGGCCAGTATCACGTTCTTCCGTGACGCTGGAACAGCCTCGCTTACCGCCCCGACCCTCGCAATCGGCGACGGCATCGGTTTCCAACTCGCATACCAAATCGCATGAGACTCCTAGCCCGCTACTTCGCACGGTTCGTCGCTCAAACCCTCGCCGGTCTGGGCACCGGTGCCCTCCTCGACCTCGCAACATGGCGCGCCCTTGTTATGGGTTTGGCCGCGAACATCATTCCGGCGCTCGTCACCCTCCTCGAGCGGTACGCCGACACCGGAACCGTGGACATCGAATGACCGCCCTCATCACAGCGCTCGCCGTGGCCGTCATCGGCGGACCCGTCATGTGGCTACTTGCCCGCCTCGACCGGCGCAACACGCAACAGCACGGCCAATCCATCGACATCCTCGAACGCTTAGACGGCAAAGTAGACCGCCTCGACGCCAAAGTGGACCGCCTCGACACGAAGATCGACAACCACAACAACGACACCAGGAGACACCGATGACCGATTACGCCGAGGCCGCTAACGCCGCCGTAACCCAGTTCGCCGCAGAAATCGGACCGGCATCCGGTGGCACCATCACCGCCGGATTCACCTGGGGGATCACCTCAAAGATCGCTGAGCAAACCTTCGATTACGAGCTCGCGCACCGGTACGGCACCGCTCTTGATTTGGACTGCCGCAACGCCGACCCCGAAGCGGTCTACGTCTGGGCCTGTTCCCTTGACTGCGCCGACGAGGTCGTCCTCATCGAAGACCAGGTCCACATCACACTTCGCGACGGTGCCACCGTTGACCTCAGCGGATGCCCCAAGCCGAAGAAGAAGAAGGCCGCTGAAGCCGTGGAAGAACTGCCGGCTGAGTGACCACCTTCCCGTACGGCTACCGGGGCGCACGACTCACCCTCGATCAGTACATGACGATCTCAGTCATCCGCCGGATTGACCCCGAGTTCCGCCGCCGGTTGTTTGCGATGATGCAAGCCGCCGCCGACGTAAAGGTCGGGTTAGGGATCGGTGGGGCGTGGCGGTCCTCGACCACACAAGAACGTTTGTTTCGATCCCGTTACGAAGTGGACCCGCTCGGCCCGATCCGATGGAACGGCCAAAGGTGGAAACACGTCAGGGGCGCAGCTGCCGCACCACCCGGCCGCTCGTACCACGAATCCACAACCGAGGACGGCGGATGCCTCGCCGTAGACATGGTCGGGAACCTCGCCTGGATGAAAGCCAACTGCAAGGCGTACGGCCTGCTGGAGTTCACCGACCTCAAAGAGCCATGGCATGTCCAACCATCCGATGTACCTCGAGGCCGCAGCTCGTACTCCGACCGGTACGACCCGCTACCGATCTGGGTTCTGCCAACCCCGACCCCGCCGCTCGCACCGTCCGATCCGCCGCTAACCCGCATCCTCCGTCTGGGAATGGAAGGCCGCGACGTCGTCGGCCTACAAGACCTCCTCCGCACGAACGGCTATTCGGCCGGTAACTCCGACGGCAAGTTCGGGCCGCGCACCGATGAACAGACACGTCTGTTCCAACGCGACCACGGCCTCGTAGCAGACGGCATCGTGAACCAGGCGGTCTGGGTAGCGCTCCACGCCGACTAATCAAGACGATGATTATCGGCGAGGTCCTTGACATCGCGGCCGGTCACTGCTAGAAAACCGCTACCAACTCATCACATACGCCATTACACGTCCAACATACAGGCCGTTGATAGCGGGCGATTATCATCGTTATGTCACAGATCAGCGTTGACATTCGTTATGTGAAAAGTTGGCGACATGTCCCGACTCACAGAATGTGAACTCAAATGCCTTCAGGTAAATCGCGTGGGCCTCGCGTTGACCTCTCCCAACGATCGTTGCGTTCCTTACGCATCTCTAAGGGCTGGACTCAGCTTGACCTTGCATTCCAATCTGGTCTTACACCCACAACCGTTTCCCGACTTGAGAACGGATGGCAGTCTCCGAACTTGGACACCGCCCGCCGTCTCGCGACCGTGCTCGACGTTCCGCTCGACGCTCTGGTCGGGTCCATCATTGAGTACCGACCGGCCCGTCAAACCCCGTTTTCTGTTCGTGCTCGCAAGCATGACGGCGACGAGAACCAGGCGGTCGCCTGAACATGTCCACCCAACTTTCGATGTTCGACGAGGTCTTGGGCCTTGGCGGACTGCGGCTTACACCCGCGGCCCGCCTAACCGATCCTGAAACGTCACAAATAGCCGCTGGGATCAACCCAGGCGAACGAGGAAATGACCGGATTCGGGTACTTGAGTTACTCCGCCGTGTAGGTACTGAAGGCCTGACCGATTACGAGTTGGCCTCCCTCACCGGCAAGCAACAGAACTCGATAGGCAAACGCCGCTCGGAACTTTTCGCTGCTGGACTTGTTGAGTGGGCCGGGTTTCACCGCCCATCCCCGACCGGTTCACCCTGCCGGGTATGGCGGGAGGTGACCAAATGACCCGCCGATACGTTCGGATGACACCCCACGAAATCAACGCGTGGATCGAATACGACCTCGTCTACAACGGTGACGTAAACCGTCTTTCGCAAGCCACCGGCTACACCCCGAAGTCTGTGCGCCGCTGGCTGAAAGCCGCCCGCCTCCAACACGCCACCATCTGTGCGACCGATACAAATGGTTGATTTCACAGATGATGCGCTGGCCCGCCAATGCCTCGACCTCCGCAACTGGATTCGTGCCGAGTTCGATAAAGCCAAGTTCGTAGCCGCCGGATGGATGCCACGACCTGTACCCCAGAAATGGGGTCGCAATGATGGTTGACCTGGCACCACTTTTGGACGCTTATGAGGTTGCTGTCGAAGCGATGTTTGTGGCCGCCGAAGAACTGATAGCCGTTCCCGTCGGTGGCGACTCAAACTTCTTGCGTTACCTCGCCGCCAACCAGGCGTACTGTGCCGCTCACGACGCGTTGCAGGCCGCCTACGACTCCTATCGCGACGCCGGAGGTCAGTTCGATGTTTGTACCTGACTACAAAGCGGTACGCCTCCACCTTGAGCTGCTGAACCAACACGTCCGGTTTGAGTGCCCCTGCCATGTCCACGGCAAGGACCTGATTCCTGACATGTTCGAGATGCTCCGCACGGCGCAAACCGCGCAAGCCTCCGATGACCTCGCCAAGTTCCTTGTCGAAGTCATCGAGGTACTCCGCTACTACCGGGGCAGGTCTCACCGCGCCGACGAAGACGCAGAAGGCAACTTCTCAAAGATGCACACCGTCTACGGCGTCCACCGTGACGCCATGACCGCGGCCGATGACATCCACCAGCGGGCCAAACAGTTCGGTTTGCTCGGGGAACGCAAGGAGTACGCGTGAACCTCGACAACTACGTAGACGTACCCACCCGTCTGTCCCTCGCACTTCAGACGTACCGTGACCTTCGGGTAACCGAATCACTCCCGACCATCGTGCAGGTAGGAGACGCCCAGTTCGTCCAGGTGACTTGCACCGTGTGGCGCACCCCTGACGACCCGATCCCCTGCCAGGCGTCAGCATGGGAACCAATCCCGGGACGTTCAGCGTTCACGAAGGATTCGGAGATGATGAACGCGAGCACTTCGGCGCTCGGTCGTGCGTTGGGCCTCATGGGCCTTGGGATCAACTCCGGCGCCAAGTTGTCAATGTCCTCCAAAGAGGAGGTTCGCAACCGCACCGATGACAGTTCGGGGAGGGCGCACACCAGTCGGGAAGCCGGGAACCGCCCTCCCCTCTACACCGAACCCGATCCGGCCGGTGAACTCGAACGGCCGGTGACCCGCAAAGTTGCCTCAGACCCGCAGAAGAAACTCATCCGGCGTCTGTGCGCCGAGAAGAACTACACCTACCAAGGCGACCTTGACTTCCTCGGAATGGGCGACGCAATCGAACTGATCGACCTCCTCAAAGCAATGGAGGAGATCCGATGAGCGCCGAGGACGAGATTCAGCACCTACGCGCCCAGTTGGCTCGCGCAGCAGAAATGATCCGCATCAAGGACGAGCTCATCGGCAAGCAGGTTTCTCGCATCGTCTACCTCGAGGGGATCAAACGATGAGCACCTGGTACATCCTCGGCCTCCTCGCGCTCACCGGCCTAAGCATCGTCGTGCTCCACAGCATGTGGGAGGACATGTGATTGTCCGGGGGGCGCACAGACCCGACGGATGGGTAGCCATCCCAAACGCCACCGTAAGGGACGTACGGCTGTCCCTGACCGCCATAGGTCTCCTATGCCACCTCCTCAGCCACGAACCCGGCTGGAGGGTGTCAGCAGACCAAGTAGGCCGCACGTTCGGTATGGGCCGAGACAGGTCACGTAACGCGATGAACGAGCTCGTAGAACACGGCTACGCACTACGGACAAAGAGCCAGACCACTACCGGCCAATGGATCACCGAAACCGTCGTGTTCGACCAACCTGTTGACAGAACTGTGGACGAACTGTGGACAACTCAGCAACCGACGCCTGAAAAACCGTACGTCGGTTGTTCAGGCGTTAATAGAAGAACATCTAAGAATGACGATGGGATGGGTTTCATACCCAGTGACACTCTCAATGAGGTATTCGGATGACAAGCCGATCCAACACGTCGGCCGACTTCAAACGGAACAGGGCCACGATCCTCGCCTCCAACCCGATGTGTGTTCATTGCGGCATCCGCAAAGCAACGAGCGCCGATCACCTCATCGAGTACGACCGAGGCGGCTCAGACTCACTCGACAACCTGGTCCCAGCCTGCAAAACCTGCAACAGCCGACGCGGCGCACAGTACGTCAACTCCAAACCGAAGGCCCACACCCGAAGCAAGGTCGCTCAACAACGAATCACCGAAAGCGCAGCGCTGAAGGCGATGCCCCCGGTTCTTGGGGCAGGGGGGGCGTCCCCGGACCCAATAGCATCTGCGTATCTCCCCGAAACGGCCCAAACCAAGCCGAAACGCGCCAAAAAGGTGGCAAATCCTGTCGAATCGACGCTGATTGCTCCAAGGTTGGAAACATTGAGACGGGGGGAAATAGACCACGGCGCTGACATTGCGGCGTTGTGGCACCAGGTGACCGGGATGACGCTCATGCCGTGGCAAGTTCACGTCCTGTCAGGCATCACCGGATGCGATGTGCCGGGAATGCCGTTACACCGGATCAGTACCGTGCAAGTCGCAAGGCAGAACGGCAAGTCCACCGCGCAGGCGGCCCTCATTCTGTGGTGGCTGGTGCGGGCACCGAAACTTCGTGGCGGTCCGCAGCTGGTGATCTCCACGGCGCACACCCTCGACCTCGCCGTCAGCCTGTTTCAGCAGTTGGCACCACGGTTGGAGACCCTTGGGGGTGTCCCGAAGTGGTCGTTTGGGCGTAACGAGTTGACGATGCCGGACGGGTCGCAATGGTTGGTTCGTGCTGCGACTGGTTCTGCGGGCCACGGCCGGTCCCCCGACCTCGTATGCGCCGACGAAACATGGGATGTGAACGCTGACGTCATCGACCAAGGTTTGATTCCGGCTCAACGTGCTAGGCGTAACCCGTTGTGCACCATGTGGTCCACGGCCGGTACTGAGGCGTCCGAACTGCTCCTCAGGTATCGGGAGCAGGGGTTACGTGCCATCGCAGCCGGCAGTCCTAGCCCGTTGTACATGGCCGAATGGTCGGTACCGGCTGACGCTGACCCGGCCGACCCGTCACTCTGGCATCTGGCGAACCCGGCTATCGGGCACACGTTGGACCTCGAGGTGCTACGGGCTGAGTTCGCTTCACCGAACAGGGCGGCGTTCCTACGGGCCTCGCTCAACATGTGGGTAGCGACGGACAAAGCATGGTTAGAGCACGGCATCTGGGACCAGGCCACCGTCACGACGGCACCTACAGAACCCGTAGCCGTCCTCGCAATCGACACATCGGTCGATGCCACCCGCTACTGCGGCGTCGCCGCTCACATCACAATGGCCGGAGTCCACGTCCGTACAGCGTTCGTGATGTCGAACATGGCCGACATGTGGGCCGCCGTCCTCGAAGTGATGACCGCTAACCCGGCTTGCCTCCTCGCAATCACCCCCGGTTTACAAATCCACACTCCCCCGGCGATGTTGCGGCGCTCCACCATCGTCGGCCAAATGGAGATCGGGAAGTGGTGTGCGCTGACCAAGTCGATGATTACCGAGGGCCGTCTGACTCACGGTGAGGATCTCCCGTTGAAGGAACAGATGGCCCGCGCAGTAGCCGTGAACATCTCAACCGGTCCAACGCTGAGCTCGCAGAAGTCACCAGGCCCAATCGAAATGGCCCGCCTGGTTGTGTTCGCGGCGTCGCTTGCAGCGAAACCACGGCAACGAACCAAACCCCAAATAGGGGTAAGTCGCTAGGTTTCTATCTCCGACATCGGGGCGCAATGTCCGCGCCGCTGTCTCACACTTCAGGTATGCGCCTGTTCGGCAAACCTGCACCCCCGGCCGTTGCGGCGTCGGCATGTGTCCAGGCAACTGTTTCGAGCGGCGGATTGAGCGCGCTCGCGTCTGCCGTCGGGGCCGGTCGCGAGCGCGCCATGTCTATCCCGGCCGTGGCCCGCTCACGCGACCTACTGGTGTCGCTGGTTTCGTCGTGTCCGATCCGACAGTTCGGTACCCAATGGAACGGCGAGCATCTCGAGGAGATCCCGTTAGCGCCGGAACCGTGGATGATCCGCCCGGACCCGCGCACGACCCGCTCGCATTGGTTGGCGTGGATCTGTGACGACCTCATCTTCCACGGACGAGCGTTTGCTCTGGTGACCTCGAGGACGGCGACCGGGTTTCCGGCTTCGTTTCAATGGTTGCCTTCCGAGTACGTCAACGTGCAAGCCTCAATGTTCGCAGGGAACGCGCCCGTAACCCAGATTGAAGCAATCCGATTTCAGGGCACCGACCTTCCGATCCGCGACGTGGTCTGTTTCTGGGCGACAACCGAGGCCGCGATCCGGTGCGGCGCCCGAGCGATTGTCACAAACGAACGTTTGGATCTCGCCGCCCAACGGTTCGCCTCCAGCCCGATTGCCTTCGGATGGTTACGCCAAGTTGGCGGCGAACCGTTGTCAGCGACCGAACTCACCGAGCTCGCTGAAGGTTGGGCGCTTGCCCGGGACACAAACACGATCGCGGCACTCAACGAATACGTCGTCTGGGAGGAGTCCTCAATGGACCCCAGCCGGTTGCAGCTCGTTGAGGCCCGCCGTCACCAGGCCGTCGAGGTCGCCCGTTTCATGTCGGTTCCGGCCTATCTGATCAACGCCGACGCAGGCACCGGCATGACGTACCAGAACGCGCAGCAGGCATCCGCCGACCTCGTCCAGTTCGGTGCGCTTCCGTACCTCGAGGTGATCGAGCAGACCCTTTCATCTGACCAGGTGACCCCACGCGGTCGAATGATCCGTTTGGACCGGACGTACTGGTTGGACGCCAACCCGCTCAGCACCGGTTCCGATGCGGGCGATCCGATTGCTGAGCCGTTGAGGAATGGAGTTGAGATCGTATGAGAGTTGACATGGTGCAACCGATTCAGTTGCTTGCCGCCGCCGAGGATGGCACCCCGTCACGAACGATTCAGGGTGTCGCCGTTCCGTACAACGTGGAAGCGAACGCCTCGACCGGTTCGGTCATCATTCTCCCTGGTGCGCTCCCTACCGATGGGCCTGCACCGAAGCTGCTGATGAATCACGACTCGGCCCTGCCAGTTGGGATGGTCACCGAACGCGTAGACACCGCCGACGCAATGCTGTTCTCCGCCCGAGTGTCCGCAACAACGGCCGGTAACGAAGCGCTCGTCCTAGCGCTTGACGGCGTCTACGACGGCGTCAGTGTCGGACTGAACGCCACCAAGTTCCATTACCAGAAAGACACTCTTGTCGTGGAGGAAGCCGACTGGCGCGAACTTTCGCTTGTCGCGTTCCCAGCGTTCGTAGGAGCGCGCATCACCCAGGTGGCCGCCGAAGAAGGCGACCCCGAAACCGAAACCGAAACCAACACAGAAACCTCAGAGGAGGACCCCATGCCCGAGATCATCGAGGCAACTGCCCCTATCCAGACTGCACCGATCTTCATCGGTGGTGCCCTCACCAAGCCGCGCGTCAGCGCATCCGAGTACGTCGTTGCGATGCTCACCGGCAACAAGTCGGTTCTCGCCGCTGACAACGAACTGGCAAACGTTCCCGGTTTGCTGCCCGAGCCGCTTATGGGCGACGTGTGGCAGTCCTACTTCTCGGGCCGTCCGATCATCGACGCAGTCGGTACCCGCGCTCTCCCGCAGGGCGGCGAAACCTTCTTCCGCCGCTACATCCAGCAGACCACCGCTGTCGCTCAGCAGGTCGCTGAGTTCGATTCGCTTGCATCGCAGCAGTTCATCGTGTCCCGGATTCAGGTCGACAAGAAGACGTTCGGCGGCTACCTCAACGTTTCTGCCCAGTCCGGTGACTGGTCTGATCCGGCCTTGGTGCAGCAGATCATCAACGACATGGTCCGCCAGTACTCGATCCAGACCGAGACCTACGTGGGCAATCTGATCGGTGGTGCAAGCGACGCCGCCACGACTCAAATCGCCGACGCGACCGACGGTGATGACGTGATCGCCGGGCTGTACGACGGTGCCGCCCAGATGCGCGACACCACCGGCGTCCTGCCGACTCACCTCATGGTGTCGACGTCCGTTTGGGCGAAGTTCGGTCAGGCGAAGGACGCCGGTGGAAACCGGATCTTCCCGTACCTCGGACCGATCAACGCAGCCGGCACGTCTGTCGGTGTCGCCAACTTCGGGATCTCGCCGCTCGGCCTCAACCTTGTCGTCACCAACGACCTCGGCGCAGGCGACCAGGCGATGCTGGTGTACGGCCCCGCGATTGAGGTGTACGAGGACCGCTCCCGCACTGGTGGTATCCGGGTGGAGAACCCGGCCACCGCCTCGGCAACCATCGGGCTTTGGGGCTACGTGGGCGCTTGCGTACTGTCGCCGCTTGCCACCGCCACCTCGAGTTACGTCCTCTACCTCCTCTGACCCTGAACCGGCCCGCACCAAATGGACTTTGTCACAGTCACCGAATGTTCGCTAACCACGAACGTAGCGACCTTGACTGTGGCGACCCTCCTCGGATTGCGGGCCGGTTACACCGTCGCCGTACAGGGCGTCGGTGCCCCCTACGACGGCGAAGTGATCCTCACCGGGGCCATCACCACCACCGTCGGCGACGTAACGACGTACACCGTCACCTACGCCCTGGTGAACATCAACATCATCAGCGCTGACGTTGACGGCCGGGTGACCCCGATCTGTACTTGGGTAACCGACGCTGACATTGAAGGGTTCCTCGGGATCTCACCGGCCTCGCAGCTTGACGCCGACTACCTCACACAATGCACCCAGTCCGCTAACGACTGGTCGTACCGCCGCCGTCGAGCCGCCGGTTACGACGACTGGGCGGACACCATTCCGTCAACGGATGTTCTGCTTGGCACCGTCCTGTACGGGGCCGCCCTATACCGGGAACGTGGCTCGGTTGATTCGTTTGCCTCGTTCTCCGACATGGCCCCCGTGGCCCCCATCGGCACAAACATGCGAGTCATGCAACTCCTCGGCCTGAACAAACCGAAGGTCTGGTAATGGGCCTCGTCGCTGACTCCGTCGCCGAGTTCGTTGCCACCCTCGAGGCGGCCCTCATCACCGTCACAACGGACCCTCGGAACGTGCGCCCTCCATGCACGTTCGTGGACTCACCGACGATCCGGTCCCTGTCTGCGTACGCCGTCGAGCTCGTTATCCCCGTCGTGCTCCTAGCACCGCCACCCGGTAACGCTGACGCAATGGCCTCACTCCTCGCCCTCGTCGATGAAGTCATGGACGCCTGCACTCCGGCATCAACGATCACCGGTGACCCCGGCCTGTACTCCATCGGCGGACAAGACATGCCCGCCTACACCCTGCGGTGCACCGTCGGGTATCGAAAGGACAACTAATGGCAACGAACATCTATACCGGCCGAAACCTGACGCTCACCATTGCAACGATCTCGTACTCGGCTCAGATCAGTTCCGTGACCCTCACACCAACGCAAGAAGCGAACCAGTACATCACGTTGTCCGGGTCCGCTGCGAAGCAGGGTGCTGTCACCTGGTCTCTCGATGTGACTGGTTTCGCCGACTGGTTGACCCCTGTCTCCCCCGGTTTCTCAATGGCCCTCTACACGGCAGCTGCCGCCGGTACAGCGATTGCGTTCTCGTTCACGATTGCCGCAGGCACAACCAAAACGGTGGCCGGTTCGATCATTCCGATTTTCGCCAACATCGGCGGAGACGCGACTGCCGCCCTCGAGCAGACCTACTCATTCCCTGTTACCGGCGACATCACCCTCACCTAAGGAGAACCAATGGCAACGAATGTTTATACCGGCCGCAACCTCACTCTGTCGATCAACGCCGTGGCGTACAGCGCGCAGATCAGTTCCGCGACCTTGACACCGACGCAGGAAGTGAACCAGTACATCACGTTGACGGGTTCAGCTGCGAAGCAGGGTGCGGTCACCTGGTCGCTCGATGTGGAAGGTTTCCAAGACTGGGCCACCACGACAGGCATCTCGAAGAACTTGTACGACGCCGCAGCCACCGGTACCGCCATTGCGTTCTCGTTGGTGGTCACCGCAGGCACCGCCAAAACGATCACCGGCAACATCATTCCGACGTTCGCTCAGATCGGCGGAGCGGCGATAGAGGCCCTAAGCCAAAGTTACCTTTCAAG
>Ga0209597_1001376_pt1 | contig 15916 bp, 27 predicted proteins | sample M_140625_MF_Meta_FD_187316 | JGI IMG/M metagenome (GOLD analysis project Ga0209597, IMG submission 187316) | Freshwater microbial communities from Lake Montjoie, Canada to study carbon cycling - M_140625_MF_MetaG (SPAdes) (version 2) | ecosystem: Environmental > Aquatic > Freshwater > Lake... | reverse complement strand
TCCACTACCAAATCAGATCATAACCCAGACACCGATGGGTGCGTGCGAGCCATTGATATTGATATTGACTTGGCTAAGCAAAAAGGGCTCAGCGTATATCTTAGTGACCAGATCAGGGAATGCGGCAAAACCGATAAGCGCATATCTTATGTAATCCATAACTCACGCATAGCCAGTAGTAAGAAAGGTTGGGCTTGGCGAGAGTACACAGGATTTAATAAACATGAGCACCACATGCACATTAGCTTTACAAAGTTAGGCGATCAAGATGCTACACCGTTCGACATACCACTAATAGGGGGCAAGATATGAAGCTAAGTAAGAAGCAGAAGGCAATACTAAAATCATACTTTAGAGGTGTGCTTGTATCGCTATTAACATTTTTAGGCAGTAACCAGTTAGGACTTGACCCAGCCGTATCTGTGATCGTTGCAGCATTAGCCGGGCCAGCAGCTAGGGCTTTAGATAGATCTGATTCCGTTTACGGCATCGGTGCAGATGAAGCATGACACCTGGCGAATGGGTCGCATTAGCCGTTGGCGTATGCGCCATCTGTACAAGTTTATTAGTGGCTCTACGATGGGTTATTAAGTCTTACTTACAAGAACTTAAACCTAATAGCGGTAGTAGCATGAAAGATCAATTAACACGATTAGAGTCGCGTGTTGATGATCTCTTTATTCTAATTAGTAAGCGATAATTTATTTATGACTAATACACGCAAGCCTAAAGCAAAGCGTAAAAAGATCAATAGACGTGTGGTGCGTAATAGTCCTGAGCCATTATCTAAATTAGACGTTCATATGATTACTGCGCATGAGATCTATAAAGCAGCTAAAAAGGCTGGCTTTAATAATGAAATAGCGTGGTGGTTTGTGCAAGAGCCTAACGCTATGCCTGATTGGATTGCTAACGATAAGCCAGATGCAATTATTCCTAATATCCCTACTCCAGATGAGGATGACGATTAAGCGATATTTAGTTATCAGCGATCTTCAAGTTCCCTTTCAACATAGCACAGCTGTAAAGAATGTAATTAAATTAGCACGTAAGGAGAAGTTTGATAGCGTATTGGTGGTCGGGGATGAAATTGATTTTAATACAATTAGCAAGTGGGCTGAAGGCACACCTATGGCTTACCGGCAAACCATTCATGATGACCGAGAGCTTACTAAAGAGATACTGTGGGATCTCAGCGAGTACAGCGCGGAGTGTCACATTATCCGCAGTAATCATACTGATCGCCTTTATAGCACTTTATTAAAAGTACCTGGTTTAATTAACTTACCAGAGCTGCAATACCCTAAGTTTATGGGCTTTGCCGAGATGGGCATGACATACCACAAAGAGGCATATGAGTTCCACCCTGGCTGGATGCTGGCACATGGGGATGAAGGCAATATGTCACAGCATGCTGGTATTACAGCTCTTAACCTAGCAAAGAAGTGGGGTAAATCTGTGCTATGTGGCCACACCCATAGATTAGGTCAGAGTGCCTATTCAGAGGGCGTAGGAAGCCATTACAGAGCCTTATATGGGGTAGAGGTAGGCAATCTAATGGATAGGAAAAAAGCCTCTTATTTACGCTATGGAAGCGCGAATTGGCAGATGGGCTTTGCTATACTAGAGACCATCGGAAAGGTGCTAACACCGACGTTAGTGCCAGTTGGATCGGATGGCTCATTCGTAGCATTGGGCAAGGCTTACGCTTAACATCGTTACACAATCGTTATAGACACGCGACCCTAAACACTCCCAAATGTCACACTAAAAGCACACACTACTGCTATGCCACAAAGTATGTAGGCATAGTTAGGGCTATATGAGTCTGAAAGAAGCTGGCCTAATATGGGTTGCGACTATGGTTGCAATTATATGGGCTTATGGAATGTATGAGAATGCAAAGCAAACTCATTACTGGCGCGGTCGTAAAGATGGCTGGGATATGCACCGCCGGATGATAGATAATAAAACTAATGCCGACAAATACTGAGAAGCTGTTTAATGCTGCCACAACACTTGTCCACGAACGTGGCGTCGTCTATGGGCATGCAATCTACAACATGCAACGTATATCTAAATCAGTCAGCGCATACATTGACTTTCCAATCATGCCTCACGACGTACCAATTATTAACGTTCTCCAGAAAATATCCAGGTTGGCTGAGAGTCCTGGACACGAGGACAGTATCGTGGACATCATCGCATACATGGCAATCTACAAAATGTGTATCGATGCAGAGACCGATGGCGAGTTTGAGTTTAGAGAGGGTGAGTAATGTTTAATTTAGCTGATTATGAAACAGTCGAGAGCCGACTAGAAAAATGGTGGAAGGATTATCCAGATGGAAGAATATCAACGAAGCTTGAACAGGCCACAGACACTAGATACATTGTTAGTGCTGAATTATTTAAAACGGAAGCAGATCTCAAAGCGTGCGCCTCTGGCCTTGCTAGTGAAAGCGTTAGTGATCGGGGTGTCAATTCAACTTCTGCATTGGAGAATGCGGAGACTTCAGCAATCGGCAGGGCGCTTGCAAACGCAGGTTATGCGGCTAAGGGCAAGCGTGCCAGTAGAGAGGAAATGACAAAAGTTGCAGAGTTCAAACCTAAATACGGCGCACCCGGATCTAAGTCAGCTGCTATGGAAATGGCGTTGCATCTTGTGGACACACAGGCTAAAGCAGTTGCTAATGAGTCTGATCCTGTTGTCTGGTCTGTTGGTGAGAGCGTTGTACAAATTGGTCAGGTGTCTAGTGTTGGTTTTACTTGTAAGCATGGCGATATGGTAAAGAAAGAAGGCATCGCTAAGGCTACAAATAAACCATATGCAGGATATGTATGCAGCGCACCTAAGGCAGAACAATGCCCACCTAAATGGGGAGTTTTAACCAGTGCAGGCAGTTGGTATTGGCCAGATGATGCAGAGCAGGGTAAAGGGGGTGAGTAATGTTTAAATCTTACAGGATACAAAAGGAATTTAGAAAAGACATATTAACTCAACCTTTGTATAAACCCTTGAAAATTACAAACGAAAGTTTAGATGTTGATTTTAGTCAAAGTTTAATTGACGCATGCCATTTAATACATAAATCCATGATAGGAGTGTTACAACTGAATTACAAAGGTATGGAAAACAAAAAAGAAATAGATCATCTTGCAAATAAAAACTCTGATTATTTGGGAGCAGTTTACTTGCACTTGTATTTTACACAATGGTTAACAGATGTTCGAAAAATGTCTGAGTTAGCTGAAGGAGGTGAATAATGGGATATTTAGAGATACTTGATGGGTCAGGGTTTACATTACGCATGGAAAATGATAAGCAAACCCTAACGCCGTCTTATGACTTATGTATAGCTTGTAATGATGACAGGTTAATACATAGTGGTAATTACCTAGTTTGTGTGTCTTGTAATACTAGGCAATAGGATATTACCATGAAGCATGCACAGTTCAAATGTAATGGCTGCAACAGAGACACAGAGTTCCTGTGGCTTGAAGCGCTTGAGATTGGTGAGGGCTTTAAGGCTTACCAATGTATGAGTTGTGGCTGCGTAGGTGTTAAGAATATAGCTGAGGCTTTGCATACACCAGATGCTGATGTGTGCCGGTGCGATAAGTGTGGTGCTTGGAAGTTCGTCACCGTGGTGTGCCACACTTGTCTATTAGTTAGCAGTAAGTAATGGCAGCGATAGATTGGGCTTTACAAAACAAGCTGCGCGAGGAATGGCTTGCCAATAATCCTGATACCGATTATCCGGGATGGATGTCCATATGACGGCTGGTTATGATCAGACTTGGATTGACAGCGATGATTTACGCATTATGACTTGCCGTCTGACCTGCGATTATGCTGATTGATTTGACATGATGTGCTACCCTAAAAAGCGTTCGATCCTAAATCGAAAAGCTGAGCCAACGGTAGGCGGGCTCGGAAGGCGCAGAGTTTGGTCACTCCTTTGTGTAATGGTATTCACTTTACTCTTTTCAAAAGATTATTCCGTTGCAGCTGATAACTCAATACCTAATCTAAAGTTATATGCTTACAATGCATTTAAAACATGGGATCAATTCGAGTGCTATAACTACATCATTATTAAAGAGAGTAAGTGGGATTACTTAGCACGTAATGGTAATCATTATGGTCTCGGTCAGATGCGTAATAGCCTGGTATTAACACTTACACCTAAAGAGCAGATCGTATGGCATATGCGCTATATTGGTCATAGGTATGGTTATGTGAATGGTGAGCCTAATGCTTGCCTAGCAGCTGAGCATCTAAGGAGTAAAGGTTGGCATTAAATAAGAAGGCTAAGCATCAACGGCCTATAGGTAGTCAGCGATGGAAAGACTTACGCATTACCATACTGGCCAGAGATGGATACACATGTTATGTGTGTGGTGGTGAAGCTAATCAAGTAGATCACATCTATCCACGTGCTAAGGGTGGCGATACGTTCGACCCATTAAATTGCTCAGCTATTTGTGCTAAGTGTAATGGTCGTAAAGGAGACCGTTTTTTTACACAACAGCCGACCCCCCCTGTCTTTCCTTTGTCCTCTCTCCCTGAGACAGTCCGGATCATTCCAGACTCACCATTTACGCGGCCAGATTGATATTGATATGAACGAGATTGATACCAATGTCGTACCGATCAAACGAGGGGTCGGGAAAAAACAGCTTATCGGCAGCACAACTCCACGTATCCACACGCCTTTATTAAAAGGTGCTACAAAATCTGAAGAAGTAGCACAATTAGCTGAGAAAATAGGCATGCCACTTATACCCTGGCAACGCTGGGTGCTAGATGATTTATTAACTGTTGGTGATGATGGTAATTTTAAGAAGCGAACCGCAATTATTTTGCAAGCTCGTCAAAATGGAAAAACGCACCTTGCAAGAATGTTAATACTTTCACATTTATATCTATGGGGCAGTAAAAACGTATTAGGCATGTCATCTAATCGAAATATGGCACTAGATACATTTAGGCAGGTTGCATACACTATTGAGGATAATCCATTCTTAAAAGCGCAGGTAAGGCAGATCCGATTGGCTAATGGTCAAGAGTCGATCACTTTACTTAATGGTGCAAGGTATGAGATATGTGCAGCTACTAGAGATGCGCCTAGAGGCAAGTCAGTAGATGGATTATTGTTTATGGATGAGATGCGAGAATGGAGCGAGGAGGCTTTTACAGCTGCTTTGCCGGTAACTCGTGCAAATCCTGGTGCGATGACACTTATGACGAGTAATGCCGGTGATGGATTTAGTACTGTGCTTAATGATTTACGTGAACGCTCTTTATCATACCCACCTGACACTTTAGGTTACTATGAATGGTCAGCTCCTCAGCATTGTAAAATTACAGATCGTAAAGCATGGGCTATGGCTAATCCAGCATTAGGACATTTAATTACCGAGCAAACATTAGAGGAGTCTTTAAGCACTAACAGCATAGAGGCCACCCGCACCGAGATGTTATGCCAATGGATTGACTCTGCAGTTAGTCCCTGGGTATTTGGATCTATTGAAGCATGCAGCGACTCAACGCTAGAGATACCTATTGGCCCGGCAACTATTATGGCATTTGATATTGCACCTACTCGCAGATCTGGTGCGTTAGTAGCAGGACAGATTAAAGATGGCAAGATCGCGGTCGGGTTAATGCAGCTGTGGTCTAGTGAGGTAGCCATAGATGAAGTCAAGATGGCAAGTGATATAAATGATTGGGCGCGTAAGTATCGGCCTACTGTTATCTGTTTTGACAAGTACGCCACGCAAACACTTGCAACTAAATTAGAGCAAAGCGGATGGCGCATACAAGATGTATCGGGTCAAGCCTTTTATCAAGCATGCAGCGATTTATCCGATGCTATGGCTAATAACAGATTAGTTCATTCTGGTCAAGAGGATTTAGTACAACATTTAAATAACTGTGCTGCTAAGACTAACGATGCTGGCTGGCGCATAATAAGGCGTAAGTCTGCTGGTGATGTTACAGCTGCTATCTCCCTTGCTATGGTTGTATCAGAATTAACTAAACCGCAACGCACCGCAGCCATATTTGCCTAATTTGCACTTTATGTCTTAATTGTGGTATAAAGTACCTATATGGGTATATTGTCAGCATTAGGTCTAACTAATAATAAGAAACCTTTAACGGCGCAATATGCCCCAGCTGTGATGCAGAGTTTTGGTTATGGCCCAGGCAGTATCGGATCAGGTTATGGTTATTCACCAATAGATAGATCCCTGGCTATGCAAGTACCAGCTGTAGCAAGATGCCGTAATTTAATTGCAGATGTAATTAGTTATATGCCATTAGAACTTTACAATAAAAAAACTGGCGAGGAATTAGGATCACCAGTTTGGTTAGAGCAACCAGATATCCGTCAACCTAGAGCTGTAACGTTATCTGCAACAATAGATAGCCTTATATTCTATGGCGTTGCTTATTGGAAAATTACAGAAGTATATGCAGATGATTTACGCCCTGCACGATTTGAATGGGTAGATAATAACCGCGTAACTCCAATATTTAATAATAGAAACACAGAAGTGCTTTATTACAATTTAGATGGTAGCACATTACCAATGTCAGGCGTTGGATCTCTTATTACCTTTCAAGGATTAAATCAAGGTGTATTACAAACCGCTGGTCGCACAATTCAATCAGCATTAGATATTGAAAGAGCATCAGCAGTAGCAGCACAAACTCCAATGGCTACTGGTTACCTAAAGAATACAGGCGCAGATCTACCAGAGGATCACGTACAAGGATTATTAGCAACATGGAAAGCAAGTAGAGCTGCTAGATCAACTGCTTATCTGACTAGCACACTATCTTATGAAACTGTCGGATATAGCCCTAAAGACATGATGTATAACGAAGCATCACAGTATTTAGCAACGCAGATAGCCAGAGCGATGAACGTGCCGGCATACATGATTAGTGCAGATATGAATAACTCAATGACATATCAAAACATTATCGATGGCCGTAAAGAGTTTGTGGCATATTCATTACAACCATTTATCTGTGCAATTGAGACACGTCTTAGCATGGATGATATTACAACTAGAGGTAATGAAGTTAGGTTTGCGGTAGAGGAGTCATTCTTACGTGCCGATACAATGCAAAGACTTGCAGCAATAGAGAAAATGTTACAACTTGGCTTAATCGATGTAGAGCAAGCTAAGGGCATGGAAGATCTAACCCCATATGGAAATGAGAGTGGTAATGTTACTAACCTTCAGTAGTTCAATTGAAAGCTCAGACACAGAGCGCAGAGTTATCGCTGGCAAAATTGTGCCGTATAACGAGGTAGGCAATACCTCAGTAGGCGCGGTTGTTTTTGCTAAAGACTCAATTGCAATTGGTGATCCTGGCAAGATTAAGATGCTAATGCAACATAAGACCGATAAGCCTATTGGCCGTATGCAGAAGTTTAATAAAGCAGAGGATGGCATTTACGCTAGCTTTAAAATCAGCGCAAGCATGCAAGGTCAAGATGCTTTAATCCTTGCTGGCGAGCAGTTAATTGATGGCCTATCTGTGGGCGTAGAAGTAACTGCATCCGATCAAAAGAAAGATTATTTATTAGTCACAGCTGCTACCTTAAAAGAGGTTAGCCTTGTCGAGACTCCAGCGTTTGCTAATGCGAACGTAACTAAAGTTGCTGCTAGCGAAGGCGAAGCAGATGCAACATCAACTACTACGGAAAGTGAGGCTATCTTGGATACAACTCCAGAGCCAACTGTAACACCGGCAGAGGTTGCTCCAGTAGAAGCCGCACGCCCTACAATAAGTGCTGCATTTTATACAGAGCCACGCTCACCAATTAAGACACAAGCTCAATACTTAGAGCATACTGTTAAAGCCACAATGGGTAATCATGAGTCAGGTCTATGGGTAAAGGCAGCAGATGCCGCTAACCTAAAGATCGAAGCAGCTAATGATAGCTTCACAACTAACCCAGCATTCTCTCCAGTTCAATACTCACCAACAGTTATCGATACTTCACTTATGGTACGACCAACTATTGATGCACTAGGTGGCGCACGTGCGCTATCTCCATCAGGTATGACAATTGCTCATCCTAAGATCACAACTAATGCAACTATCTCAACTGTTGCAGAGGGTGGATCAACTGCTGCTACACAGGTCGTATCAAGTTATGTTAACGCAACTGTTGTTAAACTAGCTGGTACTCAAATCATGTCAACAGAGCTACTTGATCGCTCAGACCCATCATTCTATGCAGCGATGTATGAGAATTGCTTACGTGCTTATGCTAAGGCATCTGACTCAGCAGTAATTGCTGAAATCGTATCCGGCGGTACACAATCATCAACACAAGCTGCAACAATTGCAGGATATCAAGCATATGTAGCACAAGCTGCCCCAGCTGTATTTGCAGCAACCGGACAACTTGCTAACGCATTTATTGCTGGTACTTCTGTTTGGTCATCTTTGATCGGTGCTATAGATACAACTGGCCGACCAATCTTTACTGCATCTCAACCAATGAACGCATCTGGTCTATCAACACCAACATCATTACGCGGTTCAGTAATGGGCTTGGATCTATATGTTGATCCATACATGGTCTCAACTAATATTGATGACTCTGCATTCATCGTTACACCATCTGCAATCTGCATCTACGAGTCACCTAAGTTAACTCTTTCAGTTAACGTAGTGGCAACTGGTGAGATCTCCGTACTTCTATACGGATACTTTGCAACTAAGACCCTGATCTCCGGTGGTCTACAACGCTACAACCTAACCTGATAAGTTAGATCAATTCAGTAATCCGTAGGGTTTAGTAGCCCTAGCCCTACGGAGCTATTAGCAAAGGAGTAGAGATGACCGCAAGTTATGTAACTGTTGCTCAACTAAGATCTAATCTTGGTATAGGCAATCTCTACTCCGATGCCGATTTAGAGAGCATATGTCAAACATCTGAGGACTTACTTAACTCTTATTTATGGTTTAACACAGCACCAGTAGCAGGTGCAAGCCTTAGTAATAACGTTGCTACTGTCGTACTTGCCAATCCCGGAATATTTGTAACTGGACAAAGCGTGACTTTAGCCGCTTGCGGTGCAACATATAACGGCACCTATACTCTTACAGGTTCATATCCTGGTAGCACAGTACCAACATCCATGACAACTGCATTCTGGAGTGCTTACGCATTCAGCTCATACCCTAATGGTTTTCAAGTTATACAATTTGCAAAGACAGCTAGCGATGATCCATTCCATCGCATCCTGCCATTTGGCACAGCTACTGGCCCTGGCTATAAAACTGCTGCATACAATACTGTGCCAGCCATAAATCAAAGTGCGATGATAATTGCAGTTGATATTTTCCAAGCCAGACAGGTTTCTCAGAACGGCGGCAACGGAATGGATGGCATGAGCCCCAACCGATATGCTATGGGCTACCAGCTTATAAACAGAGTGAGAGGTCTCATAGCACCTTACTCTAGCCCTAATACTATGGTCGGCTAATGACAGCACCAGTCACTACACTTAGGACAACAATTGCCACCGCGCTTACTAATACTGGCGTTTGGAATACCTTTAGTTACCCACCAGCAACTTTGATCCCTAACAGCGTGGTCGTATTACCCGGTGATCCTTATTTAACACCTAACAATAATTCTTATATTAACATCTCACCTTTAGCAACCTTTAAGATCCTAATGGCCGTACCTGCTTTAGATAATCAAGGCAACTTAGCCGGTATTGAGAACATGATCTCACAAGTTGTAACTAAACTAACCGCAGCTAGTAATCTGCAACTAACCTACACAAGTGTCTCCGCTCCAGCTATTGCTAGTGTGGCAAGTGGAGATTTATTAACTGCTGAACTAACAATGACAATCCTAACGGAATGGAATTAAAATGAGCACCGATGCAGAAAACTTAGCCTTCTTAATCAAGATAGGCCAGATCGACAAAGCACCCGCACCAACCCCTACTAAAGAGAAAGACAAGGAGTAATCATGGCCATATTCTTAAACAATGGCGTATCCGTTACGCTAAACAGCGTTGATCTATCAGCGTATGTAACTGCCGTAACTATTAATCAATCATTCGATGAGCTAGAAGTAACCGCTATGGGCGATACTGCACATAAGTTTGCTAAAGGCTTAGAGGCAAGCACTATCACATTAGACTTCCTAAATGATAACGCTGCTGCCACAGTAATCCCTACATTACGTGCTGCCTATGGCACTACTGTAACTTGCGTAATTAAGCAGACATCATCTGCCGTATCTGCAAGCAACCCTTCATATACTGCATCTGTTTTAATTAACAATCTGCAAAACGTGAATGGCGCAGTAGGCGATATTAGCAATCAATCTCTTACACTTACCTGCAACAGCACAGTAGCTGTAGCAATAGCATAAGGAGTAGTAATGGCAAAGCTAAAGATAACAAGGGCTAACGGCGAAGTATCAGAGCATCGAATTACGCCGGGTGTCGAGTACGCTTTTGAGATTAAGTACGGATCAGGTATTAGCAAAGTCCTACGTGACCACGAAAGGCAAACGGAAATCTATTTCCTTGCTCATGAATGCTTGCGTAGGGCAAACGTTGTAGTACCTATCTTTGGATCAGAGTTTATAGAGACTCTAGATACTGTAGAAGTATTGGATGAAGAAAAAAACTAATAGGGCGTGACTCATTCTTATATACGATCGCTAGCCTATCTGTAGAGACAGGGATCGCGCCTAGTGAGTTTATAGATATGGATAGTGACATGCTACGAGCAATCGTGCAGGTCTTATCCGATAGAGCTAAGGAGATCAAGAATGCCAGTAAAGCCAGTAGAGCTCGTCGGCATTGAGGATGTCCTAAAAGGTCTTAGTTTTATTGATGAGGATATGCACGCAAAAATTAGGGCTGGTATTAAACCTGCCATGTTAGCAATAAGAAACAAAGCTAGAAACCTTGTGCCTGGTAAAGTTTTATCAGGATGGTCTAAACCAATATCAAGTGATGTTACATATAGACCATTTCCTAAATATGATCCAGCACACATTAAAAGTTTAATAGATTATAGCGATTACGAAAATCAAACATTTAAGAATGGGTTTAAGGTTAGCAACTATATCTACAACGTAAGCGCAGCAGGTAGAATATATGAGACAGCAGGTAGATTAAATCCACAAGGCCGCGCACCATTTACATCTATTCATGCTGAGGGTGCTGGGGTAGTAGCTTTGAAAGATAGCAGAGGTAGAAGCAAAAGTAGATCAACTTCATCTTATGACTCTAATAATCCATTTGCTGGGTATCAATTTGTAACCGCTATGGGGCCGCTGACAAGTCAATCTAGGATCAAAGGTATGCCAGGTGGATCTAGTCGTAAAACTAAAGGTCGCTTGATTTATAAAGCATGGGCGCAGGATAGTGACAAAGTGTATAAAGTTATTTTAGATGCAATCAATGCAACAGCAACTAAGTTTAATAAATCTACTCAGGTTAAAAAGAAGGTTGCATAATGGCCAATATAGTCGTCTCTGCAATTGCTACCTTTAATGGTAAAGGATTAACTAAGGGTCAGAAGCAGATCAAATCCTTTGAGAAAAGTGTCAAGAGTTTAGGCCGCACATTTGGCTTAGCATTTACAGCTGCAGGTATTGTTAATTTTAGCAAAAAGGCAATTAGCGCATTTATTAAAGATGAAGCTGCCGCTAAAGCATTAGAGATGCAATTAAAGAATACTGGTTATGCATTCTCAGCACCAAACGTGGAGTATTTTATAGCGGGTCTGCAAAAATTATATGGAGTGCTAGATGATAATTTAAGACCGGCTTTCCAAACTTTGCTTACAGCTACTGGATCAATAACTAAAAGTCAAAATGCTTTACAAGTAGCCTTAGATACCAGCGCGGCAACTGGTATGAGTTTAGAGGAAGTCAGTTCTGCATTATCAGCTGGATACAGAGGGCAAACAAAAGCACTTAGAGGTTTAGGAGTTAATTTATCTAAAGGTGCTTTAACAGCAGGACACATGGCAGAGGCATTACAAGAAATAGGAGCAGCTTATCAAGGTCAAGCATTAGCAAGGTTAGATACTTATGCTGGCAAAATGGATCAATTAAAAGTAGCTTCTGCTAATGCTAGTGAGATTATAGGCGGAAGTTTATTAGACTCTTTAAGTAGGTTGAGCAGGGATAATAGTTTAAGCGGATTTACAGGGTTAATAGAAGGATTAGCGTTAAAACTGGCATCCATAGATAAAGCTGTGTTCAACTTTGTAGGCAATTTATTAGGCATAAAACAAAAGACTAACAACTTTACTTATAGTCTAGGCGCAGGTGCTGGTACTGAATTAGCAAAGATACAAGAAAAGAAAAAGATCAAAGAGTCTATCGCCCTACGCACACAGGAGAATGCCCAACTAAAAACTAAAACCGCCGTAGATAAACTTAAAGACCAATTTGACCTAGAGCGCATAGGACTAACTGCAGCTCTCAACGCTGCTACCGATGATGAGACTAAACTACGACTTAGATCTCAATTAGCAATCTTAGATAATAATGAGGCTTTGGCTAAGAAGTATCTAGCAGAATTGGCAGCAGCCGATGCCGCTAAGAAGTTAGCAGAAGTTACAAATGTAGCAGCTACTTCAATTCTAGCTGCAGCATTTAAAATGGGCGGCGTACAACGCGGTGAATATGCTACTAACGTGCCTACTTCTACTAACGGAGGTGGCGGAGGTGGTGGAGGTGGCGGAGGTGGCGGAGGTGGCGGAGGATCTGTTGCATCTCCTAGCATGACTCAATCATCAGATTACGCATCTTATAGAGCTGGTGAACGCGGCGATACAATTGTACAATTACAATTAGGTGGCACAGTAGTTGATGAAGTTGTATTAAGTGCTATGTTAAACAATCAAAAGAATGGCAGACTATTTGATGTAGCAGGTGGCTTGTAATGGCAGTACCAGTAGTCAATGTAACAATTAACTTTTCTACCGGGCCAGCATTTGCTCAGGCCATGATTATTGGCTCTGGTGTGTTTGGTACTAACGTGTTTGCCGATAGTGCTGGTGTAATTGTAGATGTATCAGATCAAGTAGATAACATTCAACTTAACAGAGGCCGTAATGCTATAAGCGATACATTCCAACCTGGCACACTAAGCCTTAGAATTGTAGATCTTAATGGTGACTTTAACCCGCAGAATACAACCGGGCCTTACTATGGCTTGCTTAATCCAATGCGTAAGATATCTATAACTGCAACCTATGGATCTACAACATATCCTTTATTCGCTGGCTATATTTTGGGCTATAACACAGCTACTCCTAAGAATGTAGGTGAGGTAACCTATACAACTATTACAGCTATTGATGGCCTACGACTTCTATACAATGCTCAAATCACTACAGTATCTGGCACATCTGCTGGACAATTATCAGGAGCTAGAATTGGTAATCTATTAGATCAAGTGTCATGGCCTACCTCTCAAAGGTCAATAGATGCAGGTCAGACAACTATGCAAGCAGATCCTGGCACAGCAAGAACTACATTAACTGCATGCCAAACAGTATCTACTAGCGAGTACGGCGCATTTTATATGGATGCTTCTGGCAACGCCGTCTTTAAAGATCGCTTAACTGCTACTAAATCTGTAAACGGCACAGCCGTAGTTTTTAACGATAACGGCACAGGGATCTCCTATTACAACGCCCTATGGTTGCTTAACGATGCACAGATATTCAATAAGGCATTCATAACCGCAACTGGCCTTGCTACTCAGACAGCCGTTAATGCAGCCAGCGTTACTAAATACTTTACTCATGGCTACACACAATCAGATTTACTTATGCAAGATACCGCTACTGCTCTCGACTATGCACGTGCTTATGTCGCCTCACGAGCTGAGACCACAGTTAGGTGTGATGCAATTACCCTTGATCTTTATACTAACAACTACACAACAGGCACAATCGCAGCCCTAGACCTAGACTTCTTTGATCCAGTAACTATTACCACTACTCAGCCAGCAGCCGTTGGCACATCAACACTTACTAAAACTTTGCAGGTATTTGGCGTACAACACTCAATAACTGTGAACTCATGGAAAACCACCTTTACTACATTAGAGCCTATAATTGACGGCTTTATAGTAGGATCATCCCTATATGGGATATTTGACACCAGCGTACTATCTTACTAAGGAGATCTAAATGGCAACATTCCCAGCAGTGACGGGCGACGTTTTAACCGCCAGTATTTTTAATGGACTACCTGCTTTTACAGTACAGACCGCTAAGACAGCAGATTACACAGCTGCTAGTGGTGATGAGTACCAACAGTTAATACCTATGAACAAAGCAACAGCTGTAGCATTTAAGATCCCAACAGATGCTACCTATGCTTTCCCAGTAGGCACAGTTATTACAGTATTAAATATCGGTGCAGGTCTTTGCACAATTAGCGCAACTACTTCTGCTACTACAACAATATTAAGTGCCGGTGCTGTTGCTGCTGCACCAACTGTTGTCCAGTATAAATCTGCAATATGTATTAAAACTGCTGCTAATGCTTGGTACGTAGTTGGGGCTGTTGGCTAATGATAGGTAACATGGTTGCAGGATCTTTAAGTGCATTTTCTATACCATCACTTACTGTTAATTATTTAGTATTAGCTGGCGCGGGTGGGGGATGTTCGTGGGGCGGTGGCGGGGGTGCAGGGGGTTATCGCACATCCGTTGGAACTACAGGCGGGGGTGGAAGTGCTGAAAGCTCTTTAACTATAAACTTGTCAAATAACTACACCGTTACAGTTGGTGCAGGTGGCACAAATGTTGTTACTTCAGGTGCAAGTGGTTCTGACTCTGTCTTTTCAACAATTACTTCAACAGGTGGCGGCGGTGGTGCATTTCAATCTGCTGGAATTGGTGGCGGATCATCAGGTGGTCTTTACAATGTTGAGCAATCTTTTACCCCGGCAGCAGTATCATCACCAACACAAGGTTATCAAGGTGGTACATGTATTGGTGCTACCGGTACATATCCGGGATCTGGTGGAGGTGGCGCAGGTGGACTTGGTGGCAATATTTCAGGAAGTAATACAGCCGGTAATGGCGGTGCAGGTTTAACATCATCAATAGATTCTGTTGCTCGTGGCGGTGGTGGTGCAGGGGCAGGATATCAAGTTACAACAACTGGAACTGCAACAGCAGGTGGTGGAAATGGTGGAGCAGCCGGCGGAAATAATAATGGAATTGCTGGAACTGTTAATAAAGGCGCAGGTGGTGGCGGTGGACATTTTCAAAGCGGGGCAGTTGCCGGTGGAAATGGTGGCTCAGGAATTGTTATATTAAAATATTTAGATACTTCAACAATTACTATCGGTGGTGGTTTAACTGGATCTACTACAAGTGCTGGCGGATATAAAACTACAACAATAACTGCTGGTACAGGGAATGTGAGTTGGGCATAATGGCACATTACGCATTTTTAGATGAAAACAATATTGTTACAGAAGTGATAACAGGTATTGATGAAACACAAACTATCGAAGGCTTAGATCCTGAAACTTGGTATGGAAACTTTAGAGGTCAAGTGTGTAAGCGCACAAGTTACAACGGAAAAATACGCGGCAATTACGCAGGGATCTCAATGACTTATCTACCTTTAGAGGATATTTTTATGCCTATTAAATGCCATGATGAGGCTGTATTAAATGCTAAAGCTGCTAAATGGAATTGCACGAATGCAGAGCATGACTCCCTGGCTTTCTAAAGCAGCTAAGCAGTTAAGGGATCAAGTTGATACCTGGTTTCCAGATCGCGATACTGCCAGCGATGGGTGGGTGGGTGATACTAGGCATTCCACTACCAAATCAGATCATAACCCAGACACCGATGGGTGCG
>Ga0209597_1001368_pt1 | contig 15970 bp, 27 predicted proteins | sample M_140625_MF_Meta_FD_187316 | JGI IMG/M metagenome (GOLD analysis project Ga0209597, IMG submission 187316) | Freshwater microbial communities from Lake Montjoie, Canada to study carbon cycling - M_140625_MF_MetaG (SPAdes) (version 2) | ecosystem: Environmental > Aquatic > Freshwater > Lake... | reverse complement strand
AACAACCTGCTGCTCTCGCTCCTGGTCGCGTCTGCCGATAAGAATACGCAACGAGCCATCACCTTCGCCGGCGAGATGAAACGGATCGGGCTCGAAGACGAGACCAAGGACGCCGGAGCTAAACTAATCGCCAAGAACGCGAACCTACGCGCGACAGCCGAAAAGGCTCGACGCGACTATTCTGCAAACCCATAACCCCACCCCTTCCCACCACAAAAATGAGAACGAAAATCCACTACAAACTGACCGCGCCCTACGCGGGCAAATACACCGCACGATCCGAAGGAGCGCAGGGCGTCCCCCTCCCGCACCGCAACGACGTGCTCGAAAACGTAACGATGGACGAAGTGCTGCCCGACATTCATCTGGACGTGCTCGACACCATTGCCGGCAATGTCTCGATGGAGCACGAGCCGACCACGGACGGCAACGGTCGGGTGATGTTTGTCCGAGACGTGCTCGTCTTCGACTTCTACATCGACGTCTCTTGCCCCGCGATTAACGCGACCAAGGAGATGATCCGCGATGAGGTCATGAAGGGCTTGATGTTTTGGCTCGATGGATACGAGGGCCGACCCACCTTCGAGTTTCTCGATTTCTACTACACCGAGGAAGCCTAACATGTCCAAGACTCTCACAAACAAAACGGTCAAGCGCTTGGTCAGTAAGCACGTCTCTCTGCGCGTCTTCGACTGGCTTAAAGACCGCGGTATCATCATCACCAAGAGCGAAGCTAAGACCGAAGAAACCGACGCCGAGTTTCACCTGGGTGGCGAATACGCAATGAAGACCGGCAAGGTTTTCATCCAGATCGGTGACGGATATTTTTGCGCGGTTGGCGTCCACGGTGACGGCTTCCTCTTCATGGATTGGGACGACAAGATGCCCATCGAAGAGCAGTTGAACCGCGCGTATCACTTCGCCAAGACCGGCATAGTCATCGGCTCATAATTTCCCCCCACACAAAAACATGAACACACCAGAAGAAAACAAACCCACCCCTGGACTGACCACCAACCCCGACGGCACGACCGTTCGGACGTTGGTGGACGGTTCGCGCATCGAGCAGGACAAGCACGGAGGCCAGATGATCACCGGCAAGATGGGCATCGAGTATTACCGACTCCTGTCCATCAATGGGGTCTTGAAGTTAGCTGAAAAGGGCTTGAAGTTCCGGCACACTTCCGCGACCAAGCACATGGTCGTGCAGTTGCTCGCGGACAAGGGCATCAAGGCCACCACGCGAACGAAGAACCTGCGCGACCTGTTCGAGCAGCACATCCTCGAACCGCACCGCGTCAACTCCATCGGAGACGAGGCCAATGGTTAAAATCGAAACGCGCGAAGACTTCGACCGATACCTCTCGGCAGGCCCATGGGCTTGGCCGGGGGGCTATCCCCTTTTCTTCCTCATGTCCGACTTGGAGGCGCTGTCTTTCGAGGCTGCTGTCGAGAACGCCGACCGTATCCGCGAGGCGATTGACGCCAAGGACACCGACCGCTGGAACGATTGGAACGTGATCGGCATTGACGTGAATTGGGATCACCCGCTGCTCTTCTGTTGCCACAAGACAAGACAGCGCATCCCTTCGGCCTATGCCGAAGACATTGAGGAGGACGCGCGATGAAGCCGGCCGAGACATACATCTACGTCGGCGGTTCGCTTGGGCTGTTGGGCGGGACGCATGACGACAAGCGCCAGGAATTCGTCCGCACGTCCGACTACATGATCCTGCAAGACGACGTTGCGCGGTTGACCTTGCTCTACACCCAGGCGTTGAACCAGATCGCGATCTTGGAGGGCAAGCAGCCGTGAAGAAGCCAAAGCAGAAGCGCAGGCCTGAGATCATGAAGCCTGGGCTCAAGCAGCTGACGCCGGTGGAGAAAGCCCTGGTCGGACGCATGACCGCCAACTACAAGAAGGCATGGGAGGCGCTGCTTCTCCGCAACAAGTGGAGGGCCACCAAGTGAGCCAAGCCCGAAGCCTGCTCCGGCAGGATTGGAAGATTTGGGCTGACGACAAGAGCTTCAAGCACGCGTCGGAGCACTACACCAACCTATTCAACGCCGCATTGAGCGAAGAGGACGAAGCGACTTACTACAAATTGTGCAAGGCGCGCTGGGACATGCACGATTGGTATTACAAGGAATTGAAATGGGAGCTTGAATTCTACGCATGAACCCGAAACGTGACGATCAAGCCAAGCCATGTGCAACAGCCATGCCATCGAACCGGATGATGAAGAGGACGACGACGAGCGTAATCCTATGGAATACATTTGGCTAATTTCCCCCATGAAGATACAATACATCAAGCCTGCTGCCGTGAAGAAACTGATCAAGGAGGTCGCCGACAAGCGCACCGCCAAGGAGTTCCTTCTGGCTTTGGACGCCTACGTTGAGAGGGCGATCCGTCGCGCTGCTGCCGAGCATAACGGTGGCAAGCGCACGGTCGACGCCTCCGTGGCCGGCCACACGCTAGGCACGAGATAGGCCTAAGCCACAGGACGGTCTACGAAGCCCCAGGAATGGGGCTTCTTCTTTTTGGGGCTCACTCCCCGTCATCCGGGTCAAGACCGCCCAGAAGCCATTTGGGAGGGCCTTGCGGCCCATCCCCGCTAGGCACATCGTCCGACACCTGGACCGAGACGCCGGCGTCCCCTGGCAAAGCCCAGCGCTTGATCACGGTGAGGCGGGAGACGGCAGAGTCATTCGGCAGCATGTTCGCGTCCTGCATGGCGTCCAGGATCAGCTTGGCCAGGTTGTCCACGTCCGGGGTGGATAGGTGCGGGAGGTTAACGCGATCAGTCTTGGCCGAGGGCATGCGAAAGACCATCTCAACGGCTGCGGGGGTCTTTTCGGGCAGCTTGGGGAGTTCGGCGCATACCGAGACGACCTTAGCTCGCCACAGGCGCGTGCCCTGGTCGGCGGTGGACACGACATGGCCCTTCACGAAGCGTGGGCGAGGTTGTGGGCGGGGGGTGCCATTTACTGTGAATACTATTGTGAGCATGTTGATAACTTAGTGGGCTGCTACGGTGGATGGCGATTAGTCTTTATCCCTCCCCTTTGCTAAGGGGTAAGGGATTAAGAGTACCGTTAGGGACTATAATCCTTCCCGTAGGGAATCCTCACGGCCCGGCTGGTACGATTGGTTAAAAGTGGTAGAGGGGATGAGGATGACCTTCCTCGACTTTTCCGGACTTATACAGAAACGCGTAAAACGCCCGTTGCTATTGTCGATTGACATTTCGGAATTCGGAGTTTTATGTCCATGGATCATGTCTAAACTCCGAAAAACCGCCAATTCATCCTCAAAGGATGATTTGCGTGCTTCCTCAATCCCGACCCCTTTAAAACGGGCAAAAATGCCCGATTTCTCAATGTCCAAATTGGTCGCTTGGATGTTCGAGCGCATCAATAAACAGCGAAAAACCAACTCTAATTGGTACGCGAAGAAGACGATCAAGGCCTCGCCCACGGCCAAGAAGCGGCAGCGCCGGGACTGGATGAGGACATACAGGGCCAAAATCCGCAAGGAATTGGACGACATTATGGCATGGGACTCGGCTGGCTTCATAGCACGAGAGAAGGCCAATAAGGACAAGCGAAGGGTGACGAAGCTGGTCAAAGCGGACAAGAAGAAGGGGATCTATTGATCCCCCTTTTCCGCCGGCACGTCGATTGCGCCATGTGCTGCCTCGTGGGCCTTCATCACGGTGCTGACGGTGGTCTTCATGTGGTCGAAGGTAGCTCGCCCTCGGTGGATGAACTCTTCTAGCTCGGAGACGCTCATCTCGGACAGCAGCTTGCCGCTGCGCTTCATCCCCAGGTGCAAGGAGGCGGCGACAGCGCTCAGTCCATGCCCTGATGCCTCCAGGGTCCACTTCGCGGCCTGGAAGCGAACCTGGGCGGGCGCAGAAGGGTCTGTCATGAGGGAGTCGATCACCGACCATGCCTTTGAGGCGCCGGACGTCTTGATGGAGATATCGCGGCTGATCTCGATGGCTTCGCGTATCTTGGGCATAGCCAGGAGTTCGCTGGCCTGGTCCTTGGCGTTAGCCTCGGAATAGCCGGCGTCGCGAGCAGCTTGTGCCCCATTGCCGCCATTTGACGCATAGAAGCGGGAGAAAGCAGCTTGCTTCTCGGTTAGTTCGGACGAGCCCTCAGAAGTGATCTTCAGGGGGCCCTTCCATAGCTTCTCCTTGTCCTTGAACTTTAGGGGGAGGGGGTTAGGTTTATCGGTCATCGGGATAGGTTAAGTACGGCAAGGGCCTTCTCAAACTTGGCGGGAGGCACAAGGGCGTAGTGGAAGTCGAAGCGCTCAAAGCCGGCCCAGCCCAGGTTGTAGAGCAGCCAAGTCTCGGCAGCATCGGCAGGCCGTCCGATACGCGCGGTGAGCCGGCGCCGGAGGTGGGTGAGCCACGTCCGGGCATACTCGCGTGCGATCACGGGGTCTTTGGCCTTGGCGTAGGGGTAGACGCGCTCCTTATTATCCTTGCGGACCTTGGAGCAGTCTTCCCATGCGGACTTGTGAAATTGGAATCGCCCCCTGGCCTTGCCCCCGTCCCCAATGGCTGCATCGGGGTTGGCTTCGCCACCAGACTCTATGATCTGAATGGCGTCAATCCACCTTTCGGGGACTGACTCGGCACCTACGGTTGCTACGCTCAAGAGGAGGCTTGCGACGTGTCGCATCAGTAGTTGATCTCCCCTTCGAGCACGGAGATGCGCATGCGGATCTCGGCTACGCGGTGGAGGTGCTCCTTGATTTCGTCTACCTTGGTCATGCGCATGGCCTTTTCGTTGGCCTTATCCAGAAGCTTGTAGAGCTCCTTGATTTCATTGCGTTTTGATTGCTTGGGAGTCATCGGGATGCCTCCTGGTCCATGCGTTCGATTTGGGCTTCAAGGTCGGTGATACGCTTACCCCTTACGAGGACTTCGTGGTTTGATTCCTTGAGCCGATCGCGCAGCGTGTTGTTCTCCTGGACGACTTCGTTAATCTCGGCGCTGACGTGCTCGTCTCTGGTTGCGACTTTTACGCGCAACATGACGACTTCATCAAACAGCTCGTTGATACGAAGGTACAGGTCTTCGGTTTTGATATCTCGGTACATGATGGTGTTCGGCATTAATTTGAATTTGCTTTTGAACATGGCAAGTCAGATGCAAACATTCATTACGGGGTCGTATTCCCATTGATCCCAATTCGGCGGGCGGTAGGCGCCGGAGGTCAAGTGAGCGCCTTCGGTGTCGCGAGCAATAGGGCCGGTCGGGATATCGAGCCACTTCTTCTCCTTCCCGCCTTGCGCGGAGGCCGATACGACGAGATTGCGACTGAGCATGTCGTCCACGAGGTGCTGGAACTCCCCAGGGCCGACCTGTCGGAGCACCTGCGGTAGCTCGGCGCGTCGACGATAGAGGCCGGACTTGGCGTTTTTGCCTTCGATTGAGTAAGGATGGCCATTGAAGGCCGCCTGTTCGATGGCGAGGACGAGCCAAGCGTGGCGTTCGCCCATGTTGACAACGGAGAACTGATCGCGGTCGCTGACGTCAAGAAGCAGGCCGGAGTCGGAGCGTAGCAGGGTACGCTCTCCATCGAACATCTCCGGGTTGTTGGCCTTGACGACCGCCATCTTCCACAGGAGTCCGCGCTTAGGCGGTAAGCCCATGGCGGTCAGTCTGCGGTCGTAGTCGGAGCAATGCCAGATGCCAATGACGGCACGGAAGGCGGCGGGAAGCGCGGATGAGCCTCGGATGCTGGACTTCATGTCTTCGACCCCACGGATAGGTTCGTCGCCTTGCTTGCGGATGTGGTGGGTCAGCACCAGGGCAGCACCAAGGTCTCCGCATACCTGAGAGGCTACGCGGACGAACTCATTGATCACGGTGGCGGAGTTTTCCTCGCCGTGGAGCGTGCTGTTAAGGGTGTCGACCACTACCAGCTTCAAGTCGGGAAGCCTGCGGAGCAGTGCCATGAACTCGGCCCATCGTCGGGAAGGCTTCGCCTCCCCTGTCCTTGCATCGACCTCGGTGATAGCGAACGCACCGCCGGAGTTAATGGTGGGGAAGATGATCAGCTTATCGCCAGCGCTCTCCCTTCGGTTGCCGGGGTCGATATCGTGCAGTCGGATGTGGAGCTCGTCCTTGTCGTCTTCGGTCGTGAGGATGACAACGGTGCCGCCTTCGCTGACACGCGAACCGCACCATTCAAGCTTCTCACCTGGCTCATAGGACGCCACCTTGATCGCAAGGTCGAGCATCAGGAATGTCTTGCCTGCGCCGCCTTCGGCGACGAGCAGTTGGTGTTTGCCGGCGAGGATAAGGTTGTCCACGAGAAAGCGGCGCTTGGGCTTCTCAGACATAGACCAGCGGTGGGCAGCCCACACTTCGAGGCCGTCTCCGTCCGCGATCATGGGCTTCACGGGCTCGGGCATCGGGCCATGGTTGGCCATGTCGCGCGAGAGCACGGCATGCCATTCACGTTCGGCGCGTTGGAGGGGCCATGGCGGGACCATGTTGACCTCCATCCAGCCGAACAAGGCTTCCTTGGCTTCTTCCAAAGTCTTCTCTCCACGTCTGACGGTGCTGATGTAGAAGCCGCACACTCGGCTAAATTGGCTAAAGCGGTTCTTCTCATCGTCGCCACCCTCATAGACCTTCTCGCTCAGGTCGACCTGGGCTTTCTCGGCGCGGAAGATGGGCTCGCTTGCGGACACGGTAGAGCCGTCAAAGGCAGCGTGCTGGACGATGATGCGTTCACGGATGCGGTCGAAGCCGTATGCCTGGGCGTTGGTGGTGTCTACCTTGATGGCGACTTGCTTGATGACGTTGTTCTTGCCGTGCGTAGAGCCGGCGAGACGGACAGGCTGGTGAGCCCTGCCGAACGGATTGCCCTCAACGCCAAGGCCGAACTGCATGTCGCCTCCACCCTTCTTGGCGACTTCGTCGCGCAGCTTGATGTAGCCCTCAATGTCCTTGCACGGGTCCATGAGCGACCACCAGAGGTGGCGCTTACGCATGCCTTCGATCTCACCGCCGGACAGCACGACAGCGGTCGGCTCTCCGATGGTCTTGCCTAAGAAAGCGTGCTTGGCGTCAATGTCGCCGGAGTCGAGGTCGACCACGATGGATCGGAACTCGCTGACGTTCTCGCTTGTTCCGCGAGGTTGCGACAGGATGGCCGGCACGACAAAGCTTGCGCGGTTGAACTCAGACCAGCGTTCGACATGTCGCCACACTTCGCTGATAGGGTCTGAGCAGTCGGACAGGTCGATGAACTTGTCCTCGCGGAACTCGCCCTCGCCATCCGTGCCCTTCTCTCCGATGCCACGGACATTGATGTATCCATACTTGGGAATTTTGCCGAAGATTACCTGGAGATGCAGCTTCAGCGCATCCCTTCCAATGATGAGGTCGCTCACAGTTGCTCCCTGTTCTTTCTGGCGCGGGATTGAAGTCCGTGGTCGCGAACGTATCGCGAGATGTTCCAAGGACCGACTCCAAGCTCCATGGCTATCTTGTTGATAGATACTTTCTTTTCACGCATGGCCTTGATCTTCTCATCCCAGCCATCCTTGTCCAGCCGGTACACGGTGCGTTTCGGCTTGGCATGCCAATGCATGCCCAAGATGCGCAGCCAATTACGGAGCGCGGAAGTCGACCAGCCTAGCCACTTGGCGGCCTGCGGGATGGTCATACGATTGTCGTTGGCGCGTTGGATCATCGGGGCAATCTCCTTGATGCGTTCCATGCGGAAGTAGGACATAGACACGCCCTTGTATTCAAAGCGCGCGCGCTTGTGCTTATTTTCCGGTTCCATACTCGTCTTGAATTGAGTCGATGAAGCGGACGAACTGCGGTGTGCGTTCTCCGACGTAAGCCCCGGTGACATTGTATCCCATGTGCTCAAGCGCGTCTTCATGAGACATGTCCTTGCGGAGTATCTCTATGCACGCGTCCCAATCATACACCACGACTTGATCGCCGTAGCCGTAGGTGACGCCGATAATGGCCTCATCGAAGCCATCCGCGACAAGCATCTCTTCGTCGCCAACAATGTCGACGTAGTTGTCGAGCACCTTGCGGACGAGGCAAATGCCGGTCTTCTTGACCTTCTTGTTTACTTTCTTCTTAGCCATAACGGTAGGGTGTCTTCGGTGGTTACGCTGGTGATACCTGAGTCCCAGCAGGTCTTCTTAAAGTTGCACCACTTGCAGCGGAAGTCCGCCGGGTCGTTGGTGCATCGGGACAGCTCGATGGGGCTGGCGGTCTGGATCACGCGCACGGCGCGGTCGCTGGACTCCTGGGCTTGTCGGGCGTCGAAGGGCAGGAACTCGGATGCGAGCTCTCCGCTATCTCTGTTGAGGAACGTGAAGATGCAACCGTTGGTGAGCTCCATGTAGGCCATGTAGGTCTGTGCCTGCGAATAGTAGAGGGGCTTGGAAGCCTTGACGCCCTTCTTGAGCGTATCGTTCCAGCTCTTGTTATTGAGCCCTTTATTCTCCCACAGGACAGGATACTCGAACTGAGTAAAGGCAGGTCCGCTTGTGATCACGCCGTCGATGTGACCCTTCAGCTTGCCTTCGGCTGCTTCAAACCCGAACTGACTGCCATCTGCCTTGTGCGTGACCAGCTCGAAGCGTGCGCCCTTGACGTACTCGGCTACGCGATCCTCGCAGTCGTGCCCCATGTCGAAGATGCGCAGGATGTTGGCACTAAAGCCTGTTCCTTCGTCCTCAGGTTGCTGATGGAAGATGTATGCTAGTTTCCTTTCACAAGTCTCGCCCCACATGGAGGCGCCCAGATACTGTCGCTTTGGTTGGCTCGCCCTCTTATTGATAAGTGCATTATCAACGTGGGAGACGAACGCCTCAGAGAACAGATTGACTGTTTCGGGCTTGAATAGTTCGGTCATGATTTCAAAACGAGACGCTGGATCTCGCGCTCATTGAATTGCCAAGTAAGCTGGCATGAGGCAAGATACTTTGTGACTCCGAAGGCAGAAACCTGTTCATAGCCCAGGAGCTGAAGTTGCTTTTCCGTAGCCGGCTGGGTGAGCCAACGCTTCGTCTTCTTTGCGGCTTCTGCGTCGCCGTATTCACGGAGGAAGTCGTCAGCGGAAGCGAGCGCCGCAGGGCGGTTTTCCTTGCCCGAAATGGCCAGGAGTCTCGCTGGTCGCTTGCCGGTCTGCGGGTCGTCAATCTTGCCAATGGCTACCCACTTTTCGTTGTAGTAGACGATCACCGCCCAAGCGGTCATGCCGTTCGCGACAGTAGCGAGACCATCGAATAGGTCTTGCCACTTGTAGGGCGATGCGTCCAGCAGTTCGACCTCGCGCAGCCTGAAGTCTTCGAGGGTCGGCACCTTGATTGGCATGGGCAGCTTTTCTTCTTCGTCTTCTTTTACCGGCTCGACCGGTATGATGAGTTGCTTGTCGCACATCGGGCAGAACTCTTCGCTGGCTGGGCATACCGTTCCGCAGTCAGGGCACGTCTGGAATTGATCCTCCTCACAGCTCCCGTTGATGCTGGCGCCGGCCTCTATCGAGCCGTGCTTGACCAGGCTGTATCCAAAATCGAGCACCACGCAGTCGTCCTTGACGATACCAGGGTACACCTCTGGGTCTACCTTGCGTAGTCCGCGCCCGATCATTTGGATCATGGTGCTCTTGTAGCTACACGGGCGCAGCAGCACCACGCACGACACGGGCTGGCAGTCCCAGCCTTCGGTCAGCACGGCCACATTGACGACCACCTGCACGAGCCCCTTGTCGAAGCGCTGCAAGATATCGATGCGGTCCGGCATGGGCATCTCGCCCGAAATCCAATTAGCCTTGACGCCAGACGATTGGAACGCGGAGCATACATGCTGGGCGTGCAGCACGGTAGAGCAGAAGACGACCGTGCGCCTGTCTCCTGCCTTGTCCTTCCACTCTTCGATGACCTTCATGGTCACTGGACTTTGGTCCATGATAGCAGCCACTTGCTCCATGTCGAAGTCGCTGGCCGTCACCCTGACCTTGCTGAGTTCCTCGCGGATACAGCAGTCGATGACAAAGAACCTAGGCTTCACCAAGAAGCCGCCGGCTACGAGCTCGCCGAGCTTGATGATATCGGCCACATTAGAGAACATCTCGATCATGCCCTTGCCGTCGCCACGACCAGGGGTCGCAGTGACTCCGAGCAGCTTGACGTCTGGGTTGATCTCCATGGCCTTATCCACGATCTTCTTGTAGCTGTGCGCGGCAACGTGGTGGGCTTCGTCGATGACGATGAAGTCCAGCTTGGGCATGGTGAGCAGGTTCTTGTCCATAGACAGGGTCTGCACCATTCCAAAGGTCGTGCCTGTCGCCCACTCCTTGCGGTCAGCCGTATACAAGTCCGTTATAACATCGGGAGCCATCCTGCCGAACGTGCGGCGGTTCTGGGTCACGAGTTCTACGCGGTGTTGAAGAACAAGGGATCGGCCTCCGACCTCCTTGGTGATAGCTGCGAGCATGACCGTCTTGCCGGCGCCTGTCGGCGCCACGCCTACGGTATCTCCGTTCTTTTCAAGCGCCCTGAGGCACTTGTCTACGAATTCCCTTTGTCGGGGTCTGAGTTGCATGTTTTAAGTGGGGCTTGCGGAGAGGCTACCAACGGAGCATCACGCACAAAGGATATTGTTGCCGGAATGGAACCGACGCCATTTTTGGCCGCATATCCACGCCACGTTAAAAATGATAAAGATCGAGGCCCTAGACGAAGGAAGGTTTGACGAGTTTTTAAAGCCTCGTCAAACCTTCTGTGGACGTCCTTGGACTTCCTGCGACCTTAGAAGGGATTACCTCCTGGGCGCTTGAGCCACGCGGGGCCGGCAGAGCCGGCCTTCGGTGCGGGAGCTTGGCTAGGACCGGCGACGAACGAGGGCTTAACGATTGGCGCGTTCTCGATCTGCTGACCGATGTGAGCGACACCATCGGCAGCGAGCTTGCGCCAGCCGACGACACTACCAGAGCCGGGGTTCGGGGAGAGGTACTCCGCGATCTCGTTCTTGTCTTCGTAGCCTTCGGTGCCCTTGGCGACCTTGACCTTAAAGGCAACGGTCTGGCCATCGAGCTGGGCAAGCAACTCCTGGAACGACAGGCTGTCGAGCTGGGAGTAGTTGCCACCCTTGGACCAGTCGACGAGGCCTGCGGCCTCGTACATGCGGGTCAGGGCGACAAGGCCCATCTTGGCGCCGTCAGCCTTGCCTTCCTTGCGGTTGGCTTCGTTGACGTTGTTACGGTCAAGCGGGCTCATGATGATCGACCAGATGTGGCGGTTGGCGTATTCGCCTTCCGTGATGATCAGTTCGATGCGAGCGTACTCGCCGTTGGTCTTCTGGCTGCGCTTGATTTCGAGCACCTTGAGGATGCCGAAGGCGAGCGTGCCGTTGGGGATGAGGGAGTTGCTCTTTTCAGAGGCTCCGGACGTGGAGGAGAACATGATGTTTTCTTGGGTTTGGGTTTGGGTTGGATTACTGCTTGGGCAGAGTGGTGATGATGGTCGTGTCGACGCGCTTACCTTCGCGGATTTTGACCAGGAGGGCGCCGAGGTCGGGAGCTTCGATGACTTCGAGGCAACCGGAGCGATCCTTGGCAGGATAGCCCCACGGGTTTTGTTGCTGACAGACAAGGGCGCGGTACTGTGTGGCGTCTTCGGCCTTGAAGTTCTGGAGAGTCATCACCTGGTCAAAGATGCCGGGGAGTTCGCGACCGGTGGCAGCGCCTTCGACTTGGGGAGACCAAGTGACGCGCTTGAGATCATCTTCTTCGCGGTTGAGGATGCCGACCATGATGACGGACTTGTTGCAGTGCTGAAGGTGGGTGGTCCAACGCATCATCTCTTTCTTGAGGATGCCGTAGGCGCCACGGGTGTCGGGCTTACCGGTCTTCTCAGAGACGGCTTCGGGCTGCTTCTCAGCCCACTTGAAGCACTCGCGGGAGGCAACGGTGATAGAGTCCACGAAGATCGTGTCATACTTCTGGAGGTTGATATCCTTGAACGCTTCGAGAACGGCGTCGTAGTTCGGCTTGGAGTAGTTGCCGGCGGAATCGCTGGGGTCGTGGCCACCGATGTAGAGGGCGAGCGCGCGCGCGATCTCCCATGGGAAGCGACCGAACTCCTGGGCGGTGGCGCGGACGTCGATGACGTCACCGGGCCAATCTTGGATGGCGAGGGTGCCTGCCTCCAAGTCCACGAACAGAGTCGTGGCCGGATTGAGCGTTCGTGCGAGCGTCGTCTTGCCGACCCCAGAAGGGCCGAAGATGAGCATGTTGACTTTGGTAGCGGCCTTGAGCCGGTCGCTGGCTTTGATGATTTTAATCATGGTATCGGTATGGTGGGAGAGGGGAGGGGAAGCCGTGGGAATCAACAATGCCAAAACGATCCTGAGCATGCGGGGCATTACTGCACCCGTTCTATCCTGACTTCCCCAAAGTTTGTTAGTTGGAGAAAACGATCTTCGGGGTGGTGTATTCTACGGTGCGGGCCTCAGTCAACTGCATAACCAACTTATCGTCGGTCATGGCCTTGAAGGTGCGCTCAGGCACCGAGAATTCGATTTTGAAGACCTTGTAGACCAGGGCAGGGTCAAGGGTCGCAGCGACCTCTTGGAGCTTACTGGAGTCCCATTTGACCTTGGCCTTGATGGCGAAGGTGAGGCGCTGGCCGTCAATGTCGCGGGTCATTTCGCCGTCTTGCTTGCCGGCTTCGGCAAGTTCGTTCTGGAAGGTCTTGCCGTAGCGCTCCAGGAGCTCTGCGTAGATCGCTTCGATGGTCGCCTTGTGTAAGGCGCTCACTTCGTTGATTTCTGCGACCATCTTGCGAAGGTCGGAGGTGGTCTTAGTCTTGATGTAGTCCATTGTTGGTAGGGGAAAGAAAGTCCTTGATGCTGAAGTTCCAGCCTTCGTTACCGGCGAGTTCTAGCAAGCGGATGATCCACACGGTCGGGATATTCTCGCGAGCGACCCACTGGTCGATGGCCCTGATGTTGATCTTGTGACCGGCAGCACCCAGCTTGCGCCAGAGGGTAGAACGCCCTCCGAAGCGGCTGATTACGGCCTTTACTTCAAGTTTCTGCATGTCGGTTAGGAGCAAGATACCCAGCCAAGTATCTCCGTCAACCGATTTTACTTCTTACCATTGAAAAACTTGTAAGTCATTCTGTCCGAGCGCCTCACATAAGACAAAACATAGTCACATACCTCTGGGCCGGCGTAAGAAAGCGCCCCGACGGCTGCAAACTGAAGGCCGACCGAGGAGATGTAGTCCCTGATTACCATTGACGTAAAGAAGCCCACGATGAACGCAATGCAAATTCTGCGAGCAACGTATCCCCAACTTTGCTTTTCATTACTGAGTAGCAGGCGCGCAACCATGGCCACTCCTCCCAGCGCTCCGCTGATCGCGGAGTCTTTGAAAAGCGTGTTCATGTCATTTGGATCAGGCGTTGGAGTTGGGCTCATCGTTCTTGTCTTTAATGTAGTCATAGAGGCGCCACAGCCCAAACGCTAACGCGATGGCAACGGCAGAAATCACAGTGATCAGGAAATATTCCGACTCATAAATTATCGGCACAGAGCCGGCGATTGGAGCGCAAGCGATTAGTGGAGCTCCGATTTTCCATCCAAGCAGCGCCCAGCAAAGAGCTCCACCAACCATTAAACCAGCGCCAGCAAAGGTCCAAACGGTTTTGTTAGATTGCTTAAGGTCTTCTTCGAGCTGCTTTATTTTGGAGTCCTTTGCTTCGATCAGTTTCTTGTTAGCGGCCACCTGGACTTCGAGCTTGGACCATCCATCTTCGATCTCTTTCTGTTTTGCCTCTGCCTTTTTGCGCTGCGCGTCATACGCAGCAGCGTCACCGGTCAATGCACGCCTTCGCGCGTACTCAAGGTCTTCCGGTTTTGGCTTGGGCAAATATGCGGACGCCACCGACAGCTCCGACTCAACTTTCTCCGGCTTGCCATCCTTGTTCGATTCTCTTGCGACGATCACGGAGGCAGCTACGCGGGAGTCGATTTGCTCTATTCCCTTTCCGACATTCTCCAGGTCTACGCCCTGGGGTGAAGCGACAGGCCCCTGGCTTGTGGTGCTGCACGCACACAAAGCGATGAGAATGGTGGAAAGGGCTAGTCTCACTTCTCACGGCCCTTTAACTTGTCCAGCATGGTCTTGCCCCAGGATACGGCGGCGTCACCCTTTGCGGAGTTGTTGCGGAACACGAGGGCGCCAGTAGCGAAGCCGGCAATGAATAGGATGGCGTAGATCATGGGTTAAAGTGAAGCGTAGATGCGCTCGGCTGCAAGCCTTATGGGCTCGATCACCCCCGGAGGCGAGTTTACATAAGTGTTAAAAGTGTGGCTCTTTGTAAGCTCCTCCATACTGTAGCACTCTTCGTCGTTAGCCGGCGAATTGTCGTTCTTTTCGATGTATACGGTGTGTAGGTCGTATTGGTTTTCTTTGCACCACTTGGCCATAAGCGTGAGCTCATTGATGTAACGCAGGTCGGAGATTAAGATGGTCTCGCTAAAGCGCCATCCCATGCCCTCAAATTCGACCGCCCACTCCGTGTGCCTATCAAGGTCAGCCAACATCATGTTGACGAAGACGTCTCTATTTTTAGATCGCGCGAACTTACCGAACTCGACCAGGAGTGGTCGCAGCTTTGTCTTCTCTTCCCGTTCCTCCGTGAAGACGTCGACGTCCACCCCTATGGACGCCATGGACTCTTGCAGCGCGTTCTTTAGCTGGTCAGCAAACTTGAACTTGTCCGTCCAGTGGTCCTTCCTGCCGGCCGGGACAATGTCCATGATAAGGTCAGCAAGGGTGTCCTTGCCGGAACCGGCATAGCCGGCCACCATGATCAGACTCTTTCTTCGGTATTGGTTAGTCATAGGCAGATGGTCGCCCTGTTATGTCATTGCTCAATCACTTTTCGATGGGCTTGTGCTTAATTGGCTTTGCGAATAGCGCGTCCCCAACCCCCTTGTTTGACTTGGGTTCTTCCTCGGTAAACTTGTTAGCCCACCCGGTTGTATTGGTAGCCTGGGTGGTCACAGCCCCAAAGATGGGGTTAATAGCAGAGGCGCCTGCGTTCAGGGAGCCCTTGATGATGGGGATAGCAGCCTTTGAGGCCTGCCGCTTGGCGGCACTCATGTCCTTGCCCTGGGCCAGCGATTCGGCAGCCGTGGTGCCAGCGCGAGCCACGTTTACAAGGCTCTGGCCGACCGGTCCACCAGGTGCTTGGTCGCGCTTGATAATCTTGATCAGCTGCTCGACCTTTGGCCCCAGGAAGCCGGCGTATGAGGTGGCATTGACCCACTTCAAAAATTCCGGGTCTTTCTTGCGCTTCTCTGAGCCTTCGGTCGGGTAGAGCTCGTCCTTAATGCTGAACAGCATCTTGTAAGCCACGATGGCCATAAATCCAGACAGCATCGGAGCCGCCATTCTGGCCCGGTCCGACAGGTTGTAATTCTTGCCGTCTGGGGACGGCAGGAAGGCCTGCTTTGTCATGCTAAAGATGCGGGTATTTACTTCTGCCGCGAAAGAGTAGCTGAAGTTCATGAGCTGCAACACCGTTTTTCCAAACAAGTCGTCTTGGAAGATGGGCTTGTGTGCGCGGTTGGACCTTACGGAAGACTGATATGAGAACCTAATCATAGCCTCTTGGTGCATCTTGGCCATTTCGCTGTCTTCGGTCATAGCCTTCATCTTGTCTATGTCGTTCTTACCTTCCAGGCCCATCACAAAATTAGCAAACCTTTCGTGGTCAGACTCGGGAATACCAAGCTCGTTGAGCTGATCCTTTGTGCTCTGAGCCGGATCCATGCCTAGCTTGTTCATCCAGCTCTTGCCCTTTTTGAGCTTTGCGAGACCAAGGATGAAACTGTACCCGATGGCGTGAGAAGCCTGCTGCTTGGCAGTTTCGGACGCGTCCATCAAGTT
>Ga0209597_1001367_pt1 | contig 15971 bp, 15 predicted proteins | sample M_140625_MF_Meta_FD_187316 | JGI IMG/M metagenome (GOLD analysis project Ga0209597, IMG submission 187316) | Freshwater microbial communities from Lake Montjoie, Canada to study carbon cycling - M_140625_MF_MetaG (SPAdes) (version 2) | ecosystem: Environmental > Aquatic > Freshwater > Lake... | reverse complement strand
TTTTTTGAGTGGGTTCTAGTATCCACTTTTTTATAAATATATTAAATTATTTAATACAAAAACATACTCACTCATATAAACTTGCCCATAACGGTTTGCGTGTAGGCGATGTTGCCTTGTTTTGCGCCTGCGGCAAGGCAATATTGCTTACACGCTGTTACAGGCTGGTTAATTCTAATTTATAAATTTCTTCATTTATTTTATATAATAAGAAGTTGTTTTCAGGGAATGCTATAAAGCAACCACCACCTTCAGGATTGATATCACCCTCAAAATTAATTAACTTGAACCCTTTGTCGTCTTTTAAGTTCCATGATGAACCATGATTTACAATAGTTGCCTCTTGCCCAAATTTTGGTGATGGAATATTCCCTGCCCAGTTAACAACCATATTATATTTTTCAATGTAACCCATTGCTCCTTCATGTCTTAGAGATTCTTGATTTGCAGGCAGAATAGTTTTCCATTCCATCTGGGTTAAATCTAATTCATGTGCATCTCTAAGCCAAGTAAAATATCCTACATCGGTAGCACTTGCTAAACCTAATCTCGCTTTGTGTTCTCTTTGAATACCGGTATCACTTCCAATTCCTGAAATCAGTAATGCCTTTGTTCCATTCTCAATCGATAATAATTGACCATTCCGAGGATATGGTGAAATACCTGGTTTATTTTCTTTGAGTTGAATCCATTTCTTTTCAGCTATATCATACACCCAAAGCCAATTCTTATAGGTAAAATACCCATAACCACCAAACTCAAACAATCTATTATTTATAGGATCGAAAGCAAAAGAAGCACCACATGCGTGAACATCATGAACGCCATAAGACAAGCGATTCCAATTCCCTTCGGGAGAGCTTAATTCAAATACAGTTGAACGAATAGAAGACCATGCATAGAATAATCGATTCTTCGGATCATAAACCAATCGACCGCATCCTTCAGGCCAATTGCTGGGTTGGAACGTAGAATGTGAATTCTTCTTGTTATCCCAAAAAACAAGTTGCTTCTTTTCCCCGTTGAAAAACCAAACACCATTCTCAGCAACCATCCAGTTATTAGTTTGAAATCCTTTCAGATCATCCGAAAATTGCCATTTACTCCAAACGCCTTTGTATTTGGTTTCTGTTTCCAATGGCGGTAATTCTTCGATTGCAATGTATTGTGGTTCTTCAACCTTACCTGATTCGATTTGTTCTTTTACATTCGATAGGCGATTGGCAATTTGCGCATTCTCATCATAGTTCTGAATTTGCTTCGAAGCCTCTTGAATGTATTCCAGTGCCTTGTGCCTATAATTAGGGGAGATGTGTTTGGCATGTTCTTCCAAAGCAACAACAAGGCAATATTGGTAAAAATTGTCAGTATGTTCTCTTGTCTTGAATGGGAGAGCATTCACATATTTTTGCAACCAAGGAATAGCCTGCTCGTAATTACCCATTGCATAGCGATTCTCTTGAAGGTAGTGTATTGCTTTAAATGTTTGAGGGTGAGTTTTTCCTAAGTGCTTGAAATGATAGTTGTATGCTTGTTGGAATTGAGCATCAGCGTATTCGAAAAGGTCAACATCCAAACCTTCCAATAAGGAAGGATCGGCATGCCCCCAGCGCCCCACTCCGCGCAGACCTCTCCAAAAATTGACCAATCCGATGTACAAATTGATTTCAGCCAGCTCTGCGCTGTCAGAAGCTTCCTCCAGCATAATGGCTTTAGCCTTTTCAAAGTACTCTGCAGACTTGACTACCTGTAAACCAAGCGACAAATAAGCAAAACCCAGCAGGCGATAGGTATTCTTGAGCTTATCCTTTTGTGGTGGTGCTTCTGATTCACGAATATCCGCAGCACGGGTGAGCGCCACCATTGCTGCCTTGTATCCGTCTTGACCAGAGCGTTTGTATTCGCTATTACCTAAATATTCCAATGCTTCAACAAGCGAACCAATATCACCATATTTCTCCGCTTCATCAATAAATTGAGTGTACAATTCTTTCGCCTTGTCTAATGCATGCAGTTCGGTATATAGGTTTATTAGAAACAAAATTTCAATTTTGTTAATATTAAATCCTTCAGAATAGAGATTAACTATTGTATTATTCAATTCAATCGACTCCTTTAGAATTCCATCTAACCAATCAATTCTTGAATTGTTTCGAACGCTGGCAACGATTTCCCTTGCATTTTTTATTATTCGCCAATCATTCATTGTTGGACTATAAAGTAATTTGTTAAATACTTCTGTCGGATTCATTGTCAAAAAAGCATATGCAATCGCGTGTTCTATATATTTAATATCCGACACGCTGACAGAATCCACTAACTCAACAATTCTATTTAAATCCCCATTGAAAACATCATTTACAAGACAATTTTCCACACCCTCTTTAATGCCGTGAAGTTTGTTATATTCCATTATTTTTTTTAATTCACTCGAAGGGCGATTCTTGTATTTTAATGTAATTAATTCGCCTAATAAAAAATGAAAGAAATTTTCAATTGTGAATTTTACATATAAAATACCATCAATAATATGTTCCGTTAATATTCCACTATTGATTATTTTTTGATATGGAGAATCGATTTGAATAGTTCGAACAAAGTCTCCAATTAATTCATCGTCATATAATTCGTCAAGAGAAATACTGGACTTCTCATGGATAATCATTAATTCGCAAATTCTTTTTAAAACATTATCGTCAAAACTTCTAGAATAAATACCCCATAAACTCTCTCTCTTTTTTTGATTATTTATTTTTGGCAGTCCTTTACCATTATGATATTCTAAAAATGTTCTTAATAAAAGAGGATTATCTAGCTTGTCGCTACTGTTTTTTTTTATTGATGAATTTGTTATTGTTCGGTCATGATACACAAGTTCTTCATAAGAGAAATTGGGTCTTCTACCAATTGAGTCTGATTTATAACTTGCGAATGAACTCCATAAATTCTCAATTTCGAAGTAGTTCAAGGAGCCTAACCAAAAGCAGAATTTATTTATTAAATTTTCTTCTTTAATACTTATAGCAGTTGCCTCTTCATTAATAGATTTTAGTTCTCGGTACAAAATATTTACATATCCCTTACCAATCAAAGGCAATTCACTTACAATACTCGCCCTCCAGCTCAACACAATTTTGATGTGCCCGCCTTTGTATTTTTCTAAAAAATCAATAATCGATTCGAATAAGGCTTGGGAATTGGAATTCTCATTGGCGCCGTCTATCAGTATCATCAAGGGGTTCTCCTGTTCGTATTGCACAAAACCCGCATCTTCCAATGAGCTATCTGCAGTGAGGTTCAATCGATAACACAATTCCTCCCAAATATTAGATGTACGGAAACGATTGCCGCGAAGTAAAATGGTGTCAAGGCCTCGTTCAGTATACTGTCGGTTCATTTCAACAAGTAAATTCGTTTTACCACTGCCCGCTTCTGCTGCCAAAAAGAACAAACCTGCCCTTGCGCCAACCCAAGAACGAAGCGCTACTTCTGCATCTTGCCTTTCCTGGTAAATACCCTTAATTACTTTCTTTTCACTCAGTAGGGATTGAATGGAAGCTTCATTGTTCTCTTTTATTAAGGCTTTCCAAGATGGTTCATCCAAGTCTTTCATGGAAACAGGCTCCTGCTTTTCTTTTTCACGAATCATAAGATTTAATTGTTCAAGCACTTTCTCATTGTTCGTTTCACCATGCACGCTTTCTGGACTAAAAAAAACAATACGACTTCCTGTATTTTGTTCGTAAACCATCAATTTAGCTCTCTCTGAAATCTCTTTAATGAAATACTCACCTGGTAAAATGAAGAATGGAACAATACTCAGTTCTTGATTATCCGAATTTAGCATTGCCACAGTGGACTTCAGCTTCTGACGCAGGTTTACTTGTGTAATTTCATCGCCCATCAAACGCCATGAAACTGTTTTGTCACTGCTTACGATGGTGTAGTTTTTACAGAAATCGAGCTTAACCAAAAGTTCTTTCATGATATTAAAATTCTCTTGCCAAATCGAAATACATTTTTGTTCCGAAGGCACCGTGCTATGACCAAGGTAGTGGTTACGAAAATGAATCAACTTACCAATAGAAGTTTCACCATTTAGTGCGTAAGGAACAGACTCAACTTCATTGTAATAACCCGGAAGTTCTTTCACGAACCATTTGTGCTCATGTTCATTAAGTGCCTGTATAGCATTTCGCATAAAAGCATTCCAATGCCCAAATTGCGGACGATACAAGAAATTTTTGAAAGCCCGGTTAATATCACCAATCTTCAAATCACAGTTGAAGTATTCTGAAGCAGTTAATAACCCCAAATACTTCAAATAATTCAAAAAAACCTCCTTCAATAAATGTAGTCGCTTGAAATTGTCCTCCTCTTGCAATGCTCGCTTGTAAGGATGAGCCAAAAAATAAGGATAGGTTTCAATAATTTTAGAATCTGTTTCATCCCAATTTATTGTATTTGTTATACTTGACGAATCACTTTGAAACTCTTCCACTGAAAGTTGTTCAACAGAATCGAATGGAAATGTTTTTGATTGATACTTTAAAACTATAGAGCCACTGCATGAATGATTAGGCCCATGAAGGCTGAAATCCTTTGATGCATCATGGAATTGGAAGGCGTTACAAGCAGTGAGTGATTCAATAAATACATCCAAAATCGGCTCATAGGTTTCGTAGATTTGCCTACTCTCGATTTCTGAATAAACCGTTCCATGACCAACATACTTGTTGCGAAAGTTGATGAGAAGTTCTACTGGAGTATTGGTTACTTCTACCAGCTGCTTTTGTCCCTTACCGTCAATAACCGTGGTCCGAACGGTCATTCTTTTTATGGAAGGCTTCACCGTTTTTACAGCTACACCAAAAAGACTAGCCAGCTCTGAAGTTAAGAGTGATGATTTTTTCTTATCCAATTCTTGAATCAATTTTACAACCGTCGAACTCCAAAGTCCATGACTATCCTTTGTCATAAGCGACTCTATGGACTGCTGAATGCTCTCATTGATTGCATTTTCCTGTTCTGATATTTTGATAATGGCATGTCCGTATAATCGAAAACATCCTAATAAAACATCCGAAATTAGATGTAGTTTTTTGAAATAGTTATTTGTATTTAATATCCTCGAAAGTGGAAAAGAAATATGAACTGGGAGTTCATTTATGGCTTTATCTAATAGGTTTTGATTCATACTTTACTATATCAGTTATTTTGAACGATTGTTGGTTTTAACTTGCCTGTAACGGTTTGCGTGTAAGCGCATACCCATAGGTTGCGCTTACACGCTGTTATGGGATGTTAATTTAATTTTAAAACATCTCTATTTACCAAAATACTCATTGTCTTTAATTTAACATAGTCTTCTGATAGATAAATGTATCCGCCACAAACATTTTCTATACCCCAAGAATTTTTTGTAATGTAATAATTTTTGCCATTAATTCCTTTAGCAATTCCTACTATATGCATGACATGATCAACTGTAGATGAACCAGTTTCAAATAGTATTTGTCTAATTGAGCCGTCGTCAATATCTTTCTCAGAAATTGTAGCGTTTCCTAGATAAAAATCAAATTCTTTTTCACTTACATCCCCGTTAAAAACAACAGAAAACCCATTTAAAAGTGAACTATTAATTATTAACATAAATTTTTTCAATTCCACGTTATAATATTGATCTAATGACCAGTTATATCTTGATTCTAAACAAAAAAAATCATTATACGGGTGGTGGTTGAATGAGGTTATTTGAATATAATTATTTGCATCCAGAGATAAAAAGTCCTTGGTAAAAGATAATGGATTGTATTTTATATCATTGTATTCAAATTCCAAAGGCGGAACTCCTAAGTGTTTATTGAGCAAATTATCGAATTTTGAAATCCAATCAAGTGATATGGTTTCATCTTCGTTTTTCCGATAATTTTTAATAAAATCATTAGCTGCTGTGTCAAGAATAGATGTGTTATAGCCATAAATTACATCCATTTTTTGTTTGAAAGAAGACTCAGGCACAAGGCCGTTATTTCTCATTACTCTTAATACGTCTTGGGGTTGACCACCTGCAGTAAAATAGCTATTACCCTGTGTTCTAAAATAGTTTTTTGCTTTTTCTGGATAAATATTTCTAACTATGAACATTTCAGATAAATCAATAGATATTTTTTTTGTTCGTAGTATTTCCGTTTCCAAAAATGAAATAGTAGCAAAGCTCCAACAGGTGCCAGAATAACCCTGATCCTTTACATCTGTGGTAGGAATTAATTTTACGATTTCGTATCCTTTTAGGTTTTGGCAAAGAGCATCAGAATTAAATATTATAATAAATATTAGAAAAATTGAAAATTTCATAATTATTGGTTTTTAGTATTTGCCCATAACGGTTTCGGGCTTGGCGAAGGTGGCGATTTTTACTACAAATGTTGATGCGGAGAACCAAACTTTGATTAACCATAAATGTGTCTACGGAGCACTGAACCGCCACTTTTGCCAAACCCGTGTTAGGCACAGTTTTTATTGTTTCCAAGTTTATAAATGTCATAGTATCTTTTAACAAGTCCATTGATAAATCTCTTCAAATAATTTTCACTTAAAAAGGAGTTTGACCAATTGTCGTAACGCTGACATTGTACACCTAGATAGAAAAAGTATAGGCTAACGCCAAGAATTGGAATAAGTCGTTTCTCTTCTGCACTTATTGGTGTTATAGATTCGTACCCTTTAAGAAAACTGTCAACCTTAGGTTGATAGTCTTTTGCTTCATATTTCTCAATATTGTGAAGTTGTAAAATGTAGTAAGCAATGTCTAAGCAGAGCCAACCGTTTCCGCAGAAATCAAAGTCGAAGATGGTTACTTTGTTGTCGTTTGTGATATTTAGATTATCAAACCAAATGTCGAGATGAACAAGTCCTTGTCGAATTTTAGAAGTGTCGGCATTTTTAAACTCTTTAAATAAATAGGATTGAGCCGACTTCATAAAGTTCATTTCTTCGGTGTCATTGGTCAAAAAGGATGACACCTTTTTTAATGAGTCAATAAGAATTACTTCGGGTGAATAGTCTACGCGATTTAATTTCTGATTATGTGTTATTCTATGAATTCTGGCTATCAGTTGCCCAATTTGGAAATGAGTTTCTTCTGAAATTATATGTTGTTTTTCACCAGCTGCAAACGTAAAAAGCACAGCAAATCTTTCTCCTTCTGGGGCACTTAGTGTTTGTATGTAGTTGTTTTCTTTGTCGGATAGTGGATAGGAAATGGAAATGGCATTTTCCTTTAGTTGATTCAGCATTTTAATTTCTTCATCAATCTCCGTTTTTGAACGCCAATTTAAACTATACACTCTAAATACAAATTTGTCCGAGTTGTCGGTTACCAAATACGTGTCATTTATACCTGCTTTTATCAATTGGCATTTAGTGTCTTGGCTCAAAGAATATTTTTCATGTAAAAACAGTCCGATATGTGTCGCTGAAAGATTAGAATTTATTACTGGAAAATGTGTCATTCGTCTGTTTTGTTGTCTGTCGTAAAATTGTGCCTAACGATTTGCGTGCAAACGAAGGCCGCGAAACCAAAGCGCTGAACTGCAAACCTATTACAAATTTATAAAAGAGATACGAACTTCCAAATTAGCACTGAACCAGCGGCTTTCGTTTGCACGCTGTTAGCGGATGCCTTTCTTGTCTGTAAGTTTAAAATATTCATTGCCTTTTGCGTTTGTTAAGTCGTTTAGGTTTTCGTATAAATTTAGTCCTGCAAGTCCAGTTCCGTGTGGAGCAAAATTTGTTTCCGTAATTAAGTAGCCGTTGTCAAGCAAGATAAAGCCTTTCTCGCTGTCGTCATCATACCAAAGAAAGTCAATTATTTTTCTGTCCTTGATATGTTTGAGTTTATTTTCTCTATAGTCAACTTTGAAAGGCTGGTAGTCTTTAATTGCGATGTCGTGTCCTAATAAAACTTTGCGAAGTCTGTTGAAAATTGTCCGTCTTTGCCGTTGGTAGTTGTCAGCAATTTCACCAACTGTTTTATTGTCTTTGTTAACGTGATAAACTGGATAGTCTGATAAGTCAGCAAAAAGGCGTACAGCGTCTTCGTCCAAGTCCTTTATCCAAATGTCGTCACTAAAACCAAATGGAATGTCGATGATAATCTCGTTGTCAAGTTCTATAAAACACTCACCAGTGTCTAAGCCACCAACTTCCATTTTCACTAATGAATAGATGTTTGTAAGTGTCTTATTTATGAGTTCTTCTGTCCGCATTTGTCGGTCTGTTTGTCTTTGTCGGTTTGTTGATTAAGGTTTCCGCTAACGGTTTGCCGCTTTGCGAAGGCGGGGATTTCCAGCACTAAACTTCATTAGATGCACAAAGCTTGAATTTAGCACTACACTTTCATAGAAGCACCAAACCCCCGCTTTTGCAAAACGGCTGTTAGCTGCTGGTGTTTTAAATTTCATTTTCCGACAAGTCCTTAGCCAAACTTGCAATTTTAAGTTTTCGGTTTCTAATTACATAGTTTAAATCAGATGTGTTGTCAATCATTAATTGTCTATTATAATAATTGATGTGTTCAAGAATGCCAAAAACGTTTGCAATGATTGCCCAAAATATCAAATTCTCTGTTTTCACTTCCCAATTGTTAAAATATAGCTGGATAATAAATACTAACGGAATTAAACCTATCATAAAAAGGTTGTTTTTTTTCGATTTTCTAAAAAATATTAGATTCTTGTTTTGGTCAAATGGCTTTCCTGTAAGCCTATTAAGTTTTAGCTTCCAATAATGTTGTCCTTGAAACAATATGAAAATGCACAGAACTAAGCCATATAAAATAAATATTATATCAAGAAATGAATTAGTAAAGAGCAAATAGATTGCAATTAATGGGAAAGTAATAAATGCGTGCATCCGTTCCATTGGATAATACCAATTTAACCGTTTTATTAAATCTTTTTTTGTCATTTTTCTGTTTTTATTTATTGTCAGTTTGTACACTTGCAGCTAACGGTTCGCAAGCAGGCGCTCGACCCATTTCACTTAAAATCGTTACTCCGAAGATATAACTTAATTTTTAAATTCTATGATTTCTCCGAAGTTGTTAATGGGCTGGCGCTTGCTTGCTGTTAGCGTTTCGTGGGTTATTTTCTCTCGATTTATTAGCTACTGGAATACTTCTCACTAAGTTTATGCTATCTTGTTTCAAGTCTTGCCCGAGTGTGTATTTGAACTCATGCGAGAAATAGTTAGTTAAATAAAATATCTCAAAAATAAGTTTATACACCTCTTTAAAAACTGGTTAATCGTAATATAAAGCCATATCAACCCTATTTCTAATAGCTTCGTGGCAAATAAACTATTTACCAAAAAGAAGGTAAATTAATCCTTTAGGCACCGAATAGAGTTTCCACTCTTTTTTTTATAGAAATTGTTACTGACAACGGCAGAGTTGTAAATCAGATAGCGAACCCAAACTTCGTTTGAAGTAATATCCAATTCCGTAGAACTCCACCATTGACCAAAATTGCCAAAGCCGTAGAATGTTCCATCGATGCTACGATAACCACCTGGTTGACCTGAGAAGCCGCTTTCGTTTGTCGCGTCAGTATTTGGGCTTTCCCAGTATTGTGTACCTGTGCTTTTCATTTTACCCCCAGCAACTGCTATATATCCTAAATAATCAGTTAATTTTGTCCATTCTTCATCATTAGGAACATGCCAGCCTGTTGGGCATACATTACGAGAATCACTAACTACATACCAGTTATATAATTTGCCATAAGGGTTTTCATTTAGGCTGTCGTTATTGTAATGAGACCAAGCACCAGCGGTTAAGCTTTGCCATTGGTTATTATTTGTAACATTGGGTATTGGGTCACCATTGGCGTAAGTAGTGGTTTGTAGGTTTTCAGCCATCCATTCTTGACCGTTGCCTAATTCAATTGTAGGGTAATTATAACCATCAAAAATAACTCCTGCACCTGGATTTGATGTAATATTTAAAAATATACAACTTCCATTATCTTTTTTTGCGCTTGAATCATAATTTGTTGCCTCAGGATTTGTACAACCTTCTTTTTTGTTACACGATGTCATCAACACTGACAGAGCAATAAAAATTACTTTTTTCATATTTATTTGTTTATTTGGTTTCTGATTCGTTTACGTTTTTCCAATGACCGCTAACGTTTTGCAGCTACCCGAAGGGCGGGACTTTCACCACAAAACTTGATTTGAAAAACTAATGTTTGATTAACCACAAAGCTGTCTTTGGAACACGAAACCCCGCCTTTTGGGTAGGTGCTGTTATGGGCATATTTGATTAGCTTGTAACTTCCTTGGGGTTTTCGCCCCATTTATTACTTCCAACTTGGCTGTCAGTAAGTAACAATACTAAAATCCAAATTGCACCAATAATTGGAATTAGAACAATAAAATACATCCAACCACTTTTACCAACATCGTGCAATCGTCTCACTACAACTGCTAATCCTGGAATAAGCATTGCAAGTAAATATAGTCCATATAAAGGCCCATATCCAATACCCTCCAATGCAATTCCCAAAACATTGTCCAAAATCATTGCGACAATGCTAAAAATTCCATTGAACAATACAAAATACCAATATTCACTTCTTCTTGCACGACCGGTAAATGTTGCGTAGTTCTGTAAAACTTTTAAATAATAATTCATAAGTTCTCTCTTTTTTTATTTTCCTACTCATATGGCTTTTCAGAATACGCCCTGTTTTTTTGAGTGGGTTCTAGTATCCACTTTTTTATAAATATATTAAATTATTTAATACAAAAACATACTCACTCATATAAACTTGCCCATAACGTTTTGCGCACAGGCGCACACCCTTTTCGGGTTGCGCTTGTGCGCTGTTAGCTGCTGCCTTTCTTTCGTCCATTGGCTTTAATCAAATTTAAGTCCGAGTGCTTCTACATGTATTTTGTCAATTTTACAATTTTTCACTTTTGCAGCATTAATTATTTTATCTATGACATTTACTGTCGATTCGACACTTGGCTTTTTAGAGTCTTTCACGTTCGTTAACCAGTCCATTACATCCCGCATTTCATTGTCCATGTGAAATTGTACAATCGACATGTGTAAATCCTCAAATGGAATAAAAATCCAATTTCCATAGTAAGGTGGTCTTTTCTTTTCTTCTTTTGTGGTTGAAAGTTCTATAGACTTCCAAGTGTACATTGCCCAACCATCAATTTCTCTCGAGTTGTTCATTAAATTAACTTGTTGCTTAATTGCCGATAATCGATTGATTCCAAATTCTCCACAGAAAATTGGGCGTTGTTTTGCCTCTGTACTTTCTAAGTGTTTTGGTAATTGCTTCTCAATTTTATTCCCAAACCAACTGTAAAAATGAAATTGATAACAAGCATTAGAATCCAAAAGACTATCATATTTTGAAAGAACATCCAGTTTTGTCGCATAGCTATTCCCTTCATAAATAATCATATGATTCGGGTCGTATTTTCTTATTGAGGTAGTTATTTTTTGATATAAATCAATTAATTCCTTTTCTCGTTTCCGATTGATGTTTGGTTCATTGATTATATCGTACCCCAATATGATTTGTTCATCTTTGTAGTGTTGAGCTATTTCTGACCATATAGCAGCTGTCTTTAGCTTTGCTTCTTCAGAGTCCCACAAAACTGTTGCTCCTTTCGAATAGTTTGAAACCCATAAAGTATTTTGAGGCTTAGCTGCATGAATCATTGAAAGTATAATAGCTACATTGTTTTCTTTAAAAGTGGGTAAAAGATTATCTAAAGCAGAAAATAGCACTTTCTTTATAGAATCGTTGTCAAATGACTCCGCTGAAAAACCAACTCTTACAGAATTAAACCCCATTTTCTTCATTAGACGAATATCTTCTTCAGTTATGAAATACTCCATCATCTGTTTCGAGAAATTGCCGTAAGCATTCATGCCGAGAATTTCATTCAAATTTTCCGCTGTAATTTTATGTACATTTTGTGCGCCTCCGAAAATGTAATTCTCTTGGTAAAGCCAACAACTGACATTTGTAGCTTTAATTATGAAACGATTACCACTAGGATCTATAATATTACCATTGCTTCTATGAAAATATTTTGCCTCATTAGACTGAGAAAAAGCCGAAATGGTTAAACCTAGAAAAAATGTAAGCAATATTATTTTATTCATATTCTGCTATTTTTTTTCTAAGGTTGCAGCTAACGTTTTCGGGCTTGGTGAAGGTGGCGATTTTCACCACTAAATTTCATACGAAGCACCAAAGTTCAAATTTAGCAAAAACTGTCATACGAAGCACTGAACCGCCACTTTTGCCAAACCCGTGTTACCTGCTGGCGATTTTATGAGTTATCACTTTGCGTTAATTGTCGGATAAGAGTTGGTATAAAAAAGAACGGATATATCAACAAAAATAAATTCGGTATCCACCAACTCAGGTCGGTTTCTTGAGCAAGAGTCCAATATGAAACTGCTTGTAGGCCTGATACGCTTGTAAGTAAAAGTGACATTAAAGCATAGATTTTCCAACGGTCATCATTTTGCTTATTCAGCCAAATACTGTACAAGCCAGTTACTGAAACGAAAATGTCTAATGGAAAAAATGACCAATTCCAATTTACTAATATTGGATTGGTGTAATCGTTGTAGAGATACTCGGCTGGTATTAAATGCAAGGCGGTAATTGCCCAATAGGCGATGAAGCCAATATCTACCAATAGGAAAAAATATTTTAGTGATTTCATAATATGAATGTTTTGAAGTAAAATTTAAACCAACGATTCCTGCCACTATTAGAGCACTGAAAATAATTTTTTAAAAGGTTAATTGTTTTTTAAAGAATAAACTTTGAATAAAGGTTAGCAAAATTAACCCAAGACCTGACCAATTAGCATACGCCACATTCATTCGCATATATTTTAGGGCGATAGATAAAAACCAAAGACTACCGCAATACAACATTAACGCTGTCAAGATTAACCCTAATTTTTGCCCGCCATTCGAAATTTTAAGTAGCACAGTGCCACTTATTTCTAAGCCAATTGCAATAAGTAAAATAGTCCATTTCATTTTACTTTTGTCCAAGTTTGAGTTTGATAAAACAAGCCCCAATAACCCCTTACTTTCAGCGTATTGCTGTCGGAAAGCCACATTGTGCAAGTATAGTTTTTTCCACTTTCAGGGTCGTAAATTGTTCCGCCTTTCCATTCCTTGCCTTGGTAGTAAAAATATTTTAGTATCATCAAACCAATTAAAGGCTTATTTCTCTTTGCTTTATCGGGATTTTCGGTATCAGTAAAGGGCTGTCCCTTTTCATCATTGGGTTTTTTAAGCCAGGTTATTTTTCCATAAAATTTCCCACTTTGTTCGTATATCTCGGTTATGCCTTCTTTGTCTTCGGATAGCCATTTGCCTGCTATTTGGTTCTGTCCAAATATTTTTGTAACCAAAAAAAGAAATAAAATAATGATAATCTTTTGCATAAAATTAGAGTTTGATTTTAAATGTTAAGACTAAATTTTCAGAAATATCTTCGCCAGCACTTTGTCCTTGCCAGTTGCCAGTTAGGTAATGAACTCCTTTGATAAAATCGGTTATCAACAAACCGTCTGTAATTGCAATACTTACTTTATCGTTAATTTTTCTGCTAAAACCTGCATAGAGAAAGGCACTCAAATAAACATTGCGTCTTGGTTGGGCTTCACTTTTGAAAACATAGTTTTCGGCACTCAAACCTAAACCATAGCCATTTATAAACGCCCATTTTGGATTTTTTTTAAATGCTTTTTCTTTCTCTGCAATTAGCAAAAATGAAGTGTTACCAATAAAACCATCTACTGGCGTTTGCGATATTTTGGTAATGCCTTTTACTCTTGCTTCAAAATGCTGAATGGATAGCAACAAGCCCCATTTGCTTTCTACTGTGGATTTGTATTTTAATGCCATTGAAAAAACAGGGGAATAGCCAATGTTCAAATCCTTTTTTTCTTCAATGCTTTCAATGATATAAGGCTTGCCATAGCCAATACTTGGCATTAGTTCAAACTGCTGTGCTTTAGCTATTGTTGTAAATGTGACTGCAATAAAAATAAGTGCTATTTTTTTGTGTTCGCTAATTCGTTTTTGAACGCTTTCAAATTTTTGATGATAGTCTTTAAATTCGGTTTTGCACCATTTGTCCCACCAAGTAAAATACAAGCCATAATTGCCCGAAAAATGAGAATGGTGCAAATTGTGATGTGTAGAAGGTGTTTTGAATTTAAACAACCAGTGTGTGCTAAAGCCATTGGGGTAAATTTCGTAGCCCAAATGTCCAATTACATTCAACAACATTTGTAATAATTGCCAACCTATCAAAGCCATTAAATGCACTGGAAATAGAAACGAAAAAATAATGTAAGCCCCTGCTTCCACCAATGCTTCCAAAGGGTGAAACGAAAAAGCCGCAAACGGACTGGGGTCGGTGCTTTGATGATGCACTTTATGAATGTATTTATAAAGTTTGGGGTGGTGCATTAGGCGATGTGTCCAATAAAACCAAGTGTCGTGTAGCACTATCATTAACACAATACTAAATACAAAATATGCCCAACCGTAATCGCTTACCTTGTCATATATTTGAGTAAATCCATTCATTTGTGCCACATAAAGAGCCACATCTACCACCATAAAAATGAATAAAGTAGAAATAGAGTACTTTATTTCGTGCCACAAAATTTGCTTGGTGCTTCGTTGTTTTTCCTGTATTCTTCTGTGTTTTAATTGGGCTTTGTAAATAACCCAAAACAGTAAGAAAAACGGAACGACCATTATGCCATAGATGAGCAAATTGGTAAAAAAATCGGTGATACCGTATTGAAATATGTCTTTAAACTGCAACATCATTTACGTTATTATAATTTGATGTTGCAAAAGTGGAGTGACTTTCTCATAAAACTTTTGACATAAGTCAAAAAGCAAATCCCCTTACTTTTTTGATCTAATTCTACTCAATGTTTCTTGCGAAATGCCTAAGTACGAGGCAATCATTCCTAATGAAACTCGTTGCAAGAGGTAGTTTTCGTTTTGCATTAAACTTTGGTAGCGTTCAATGGCTGTTTGAAATTGTAAGGACATAATACGCTCTTCCAACGCAACATAATATTGCTCGGTTAATAGTCTTCCTATCTTGTCAAACGTTGGATAATTTTTATACAGTTTTTGTAAGTCATCAAACGTAATGGCATACAGCGTTGCGGGTTCTATTGCTTGTATGTTTTCATAACTCGCTTTTTGGCTCACAAAAGAATACATTGACGTTGCAAATTGTCCTTCGTTGCAAAACCAATTTATGATTTCTTTCCCTTCTTTGTAATGGAAGCCACGAAGCAAGCCACTCTCTACGAAGTACAATTTTTTGGCTGCACCGCCTTCTTTTAGCACAAAGTCGTCTTTTGCAAACTGCTCAATTTTAAGAACATTTTGCAATTCAACAACAACAGCCTCATTAAGCGTTGCTATTTCGGAAAGTCTGTCAAGTAGTTGTCGCAATTTTTTTTTGTATTAATGTCATTGATGGGCTGTCTCAGTAAGCTTGCAGGTAACGGTACTCGACTAAGCGAAGGCAGCTCTCTGGAATATGTACTTGCTGCTTTTGCTTAGTCGATGTTATGTTTAGTTTTTATATTCTCAATTTTTATTTCTGTTTTACCAAAGATAATAAAAAAAACGTAGTCGAGTAACCCGTAATTTTAGAAAATCTCACCCAAGCATGCTTCGGTCTGACTTATGGTGCTTACATCCTATGTAGGCGACGTTAGTCGAACGTATGACCGATTTATACTACGCTTGTTTAACACTTGACTTTTTAATTTTTTTTCTGTAACTTAGAGTTCGTAGACGTGATCAACGTCTCAAACCCTGCGGGATTTGGTCGCGATCAGCGCCGAACTCTAAATCTGTTCGT